>Ga0185299_10004372_pt1 | contig 17177 bp, 12 predicted proteins | sample PaiPotPPA55metaG_FD_128002 | JGI IMG/M metagenome (GOLD analysis project Ga0185299, IMG submission 128002) | Iron sulfur acid spring bacterial and archeal communities from Banff, Canada, to study Microbial Dark Matter (Phase II) - Paint Pots PPA... ...
TTTGCCTGCGCGATGCCACCGTGCTGCGCTCCGCCGGCGGTTTAATTTTCTGTGGCACTATCCGTAGCTTCGTCTTGTAACGAAGCCCCCTGGCGTTACCAGGCGCGTTGCCCTGTCAAGAGTTCTGGCCAACAAAACGTTGGCCATGCCTCAGGACGGTGTCCGGACTTTCCTCCCGCTGCTGCGCCTTGCGGCCCAGCAGCCAGTGATTACCCGGCCCGCCCGCTGGTTCTATTATACCCTGCGAATGAGGATTGGAACGCTGTGCGCACAAAAACAGAAATGTTTTCAACACGTAAGAATGTTGTCGCGGGTTAAACGTCAAATAACTTCTCGAATTCTTTTTCCGTTAAGATCGTCACACCTAATGTCTTGGCCTTATCGTGTTTCGATCCAGGATCGGAGCCAACCACGACGTAATTTGTTTTCTTGCTGACTGAGCCGGAAATTATTCCGCCGTGCTGTTTTACGATTTCGGCGGCGTCTTCGCGGCTGCGATTGGCGAGTCCGCCGGTAAAGACGAAGGATTTGCCGGCGAAATTGTCGCTTTTGATTTCGCGCTTTTCCATGGTGGGATGGACGCCGGCTTTGTGCAGCTTTTTGATGAGCTGGCGATTGGCCGGTTCGGAGAAAAATTCGGTGATGGCGGCGGCAACTTTCGGTCCCACTTCGGCGACTTCTTCGAGTTGTTCCTGATTGGCGGCAGCAAGCTCTTCTACCGAAGAAAAGTGGCCTGCCAGCAATTCTCCGGTGCGCTCGCCTACAAAACTAATGCCTAGCGCATAGATTAATCTCGCCAGGCTGTTCTTTTTGCTGGCTTCGATTTCGTCCAACAAATTTTGCGCGGATTTTTCGGCGAAACGTTCCAGAGCGACCAGTTTATCGAGCTTCAGCGAATACAAATCCGCAACGTCGCGCACTAATCCTTGTTCAATCAGCTGGTCGACAATTTTTTCTCCCAGGCCGTCGATATTCATGGCGTGGCGTCCTGCGAAGTGGAGCAGCGATTCTCTTCTCTTCGCAGGACATGCCGCATTCACGCAGCGATAAGCCACGGTATCGGGAGCTTTGTGAATGGTGCTGCCGCATTCGGGACACTTCTCCGGCATGCGGAACGGCCTGCGGTCCGCGCCTTCCTTTACGACTTTTAAAACGTGAGGAATTACTTCTCCGGCTCGTTCCACCAGAACGGTGTCGCCAATCTGCACGCCCAGCCGCTCGATTTCATCCATGTTGTGCAGCGTGGAACGGCTCACGGTGACGCCTCCGACTTGCACTGGCTCCAAAAACGCCACGGGAGTAAGCGTCCCGGTGCGCCCGACGTTCACCTGAATATCGTTGACCACCGTGGTTTCCTGGCGCGCAGGATATTTGTAGGCGATGGCCCAACGCGGCGCCTTCGCCGTATAGCCCAATTCATTTTGTATAGGAATAGAATTTACCTTTACCACCACGCCATCGATTTCGTACGGAAGCTTCTCACGCTTGTCTTCCCAGTTGTCGCAGTACTTCAGCACTTCTTCAATTCCATTGCACAACTTCCAGTCCGAGGAGGCGCGGAATCGCATTTCTTTTAACGCCTGCAAGGATTCGGAAAGCTTGGTGAACGGCGATCGTCCGTCGACTAGCAGATAGTAAGAAAAAAATTCCAGACGTCGCGACGCGGTGATCGAAGCATCTAACACGCGTACACCGCCGGCAGCGGCGTTACGCGGATTGGCAAAAATCTTGCCGCCATTCAGCTCCTGCTGGCGGTTCAATTCCGCGAAAGCCTTTTTGGGCATGACAATTTCGCCGCGCACTTCGAAATTCGGCGGCAGCTTTACTTTTTTGAGCGCAGCAGGATCGACTCGCAGCGGTATCGATCGGATAGTTTTTACATTGGGCGTGACGTCTTCGCCGGTGCGCCCGTCACCGCGCGTCACGCCGCGAACGAGCGCTCCACCCTGGTATTGCAGCGAAATACTCAAGCCATCAAATTTATGCTCGGCGATGTATTCGATTTTTTCGCGGCCGCTGCTTTCCCGCACGCGGCGGTCGAATTCACGCAGCGCGTCATAAGAAAACGCGTTATCCAGACTGAGCATGGGCCGCGCGTGCTGGTACGTTTGAAAACCTGCACGCGGAGCGCCGCCGACGCGCACGGTGGGCGAATCCGCTGTGACGAGTTCCGGATGCGCGGCTTCCAGCTCTTTGAGCTTGTGCATGAGCCGGTCGTAGGCGGCATCGGAAATTTCCGGATCGTCCGCGACGTAATAGCGGTATTCATGATGGCGCAGCTTTTCGCGCAGATCTTCGATTTCGTTTTTTATGGAAGCGCCGGCCCTGGCCATTAGTCCTCGCCCAGAAATCTTCGCAGAAGAGATGCTGTGATTGCTCTCACATTATATAGAATGAATAGACGGAAGACGGACACGGACCTCACCAATCGAATGACTAACGGGCTTCAGAATGCTCTTCTGATTCATAATCCCAATGCCGGACACGGAGGCGCGAAACGGCGCCGCTCGCTGGACGAAGCGCGGAGGATTTTTTCCGCCGTTGGAATTGAAGTCGAGCTGGCGGAAACGACAGGCCCGGGCGATGCCACCGAGATCGCGCAGCGCGCCAGGACGGAGCGGCGGGATTTGGTGGTGGCGTGCGGAGGCGACGGCACATTAAATGAAATTGTCAACGGCCTCGCCGGTCCATCGAACGGCCATCGCGTTCCACTCGCGCTTCTGCCGGCAGGCACCGCCAATATTTTCGCGAAAGAGTTGAGTCTTCCGTGGGACATTCCCAGCGCAGCCCGGAAATTAGTTAGCGGCAAGGTGGTCGATATTGCGCTGGGCTTGGCCACTCCGCTACTCGAACCGGAGAAGCGAAAATATTTCCTCAGCGTCGCAGGAGCTGGGCCGGACGGCAGAATTGTTTACTCGATTGATCTGGAGCTGAAAGCTCGCTTGGGCATTCTGGCGTACTGGTGGCAGGGCGCGCGTGAAATTTTTCGCTACGACTATCCGCATTTTCGCGTGGTGATGGGCGGCCAAGCCTCCGATGCGTCGCTCGCGATCGTGGGACGTACCAAACATTACGGCGGGCCATTCAAAATTACAACGCTCGCCGATTTGTATGAAAATAAATTTGAAGTGATGACCTTAAGTACTCGCAGTGGTCTACGTTATTTAACGTATTTGCCGACTCTTTGGTTGGGCAAATTGCGCGGAACTAGAGGCGTATTTTTTTCGAAGACCGATTCGGTGCTCTGTGAACCGCTAAATGGAAATCCGGTGCATGCGCAAGTGGATGGCGAACCGCTCGGCCGTCTGCCGGTGGAATTCAAAATTGTGCCTGGGGCATTAAAATTGTTGATCCCCGAAACCGCCGCCGGCATGAATGGGCGAAGAAGCGCCGCATCGGTTTAGCGTTGTCTAGCGCGGCGACGTAGCTGACCTGACCGCTTTATGGACATAGGCACGCATGCTTTGGCTTCGCTTGCGCTGTCTCGCGCCATTTTTCCTCGCGCGCCGAAGTTACTTTGGGCCTTCACCGTTCCGGCTGGCGTGATCGCTGATGGTGATGGATTCAGCGCGCTCATAAGTCCCTCGGCATATCTCACGTGGTATCGCACCTACACGCATTCTCTAGTCGCGTCACTGGTCATCGTGTGTATTTTTGGCGCGGCGTATCGAGTGTGGGCATCACGCGAGTTGCTTTCACGCTTGTCCTCGGGGGCCGTTTTTGTCGCGGTGCTATTGGCGCAATGGCTGCATCTGGCGATGGACGCGGCGCAATGGCAGGGCGTTGAGTTGTTCTGGCCCTTCAACCCTGCGCGGATTGCGGCGGATTGGCTCCCGACGATCGATCCCTGGATCGTAACTATTCTGATCGCGGCAATTCTGTTGCCGGAATTTTTCCATTTGATCGGCGCTGAAATTGGCGCGAAGGACAAACGGCCGCGCGGCTTCGTGGGCGCCATCGTGGGTTTAATTATCTTGGCGTCTTATGTTGGCCTGCGCGCGGATCTGCATGCTACGGCAGTCGCACAAATGCAAAATCGCAGCTACGCCGGTGAACTGCCGAGGCAAGTCGCGGCGTTCTCCGACTTTGTCTCACTGGTCACCTGGCACGGCGTTGCGGACACGGAAAGCGCGCTTCATCTGGTCACGATGCACATAAACAATTCACGGCGTTCCTCGCTCGACCCGGGCATAAATTTGTTCAAGCCTGAAGCGAGTCCGCTGCTGCAAGCTGCGCAAGCCACGGAAGCAGCAAAACACTTTTTGCGTGTGGCACGCTTTCCAAAAGCGACTGTTCAAAAAATGGATACAGGCTCGGAAGTGCAAATCCGCGACTTGCGTTATGCGGCTGCAGGGGAAGTGAAACGCGAACCGATGGTGATTGTCGATTTCGATCCATCGGGGAAAATAATTTCTTCCGAGATTGTGTGGGCCAGCCGCGAAATGGCTCGCTAGATTGGATTAGTCGGCGCTCTTTTTTTGTGCCGCGTCTCCGTAGGGATGTTTGGCGCGCAAAATTAGTTGCGAAAGTCCGTAGCTGATGGCCACCAGCGCCGCCACCGCAAGGGCCACGTTTAATTTGTGCCGCTGCAAAAACGGTAGCGCGCCGTCGCCATATCGCACCGCCAGGTAACCCACGCCGAAATACCGAAACAACCGCGCTATGGCAATCGCGGAAGCAAAACTGGCCAGCGGCATTTCAAATACTCCGGCGGCGAACACAAAAAACTTGAAGGGTACAGGCGGGGGCAAGAGCGCGGCCGCGAGCATACCGCCAAAACCATTCCTTTCGATCCAGTGGCGGACCGCACCGCCGTGTTTGCCAGCTTTACTGTGAAAAAAAGCTTCGCCGCCTTTGCGTGCGATGAAGTACAGCAGAATGCATCCCAGCGTAGATCCAGTGGCGGCCATCAACGCGTAAAGCGGCATGCGCGAAGGATGCTGCCTTGATAATCCGATGAGCAGAAGATCGTTTATGACCGGGAAGGTTAAAACTGAAGAATCGAGAAATGAAATAAGGAAAAGTCCGGGAGCGCCCAGACTCCCGGCGAAGGCGATGATCTTTTGTTTCCAGGTGTGAAAGGCAATCACCGACTACAGCACCTCGCGTAAGTCACACTAACACTCTTGACGGCAATTTTTGGACCAGCAGACCCTTAGCACGGAAAGAAAAATACCTTAATTGCCAAGGCAGACGCCGCTTTACTGACAGCAGGCCTCGATGCCCAGCAAAATTACGTCGTAAACGAAATGTAGTTCCTCGCGCGTGATTACGTAGGGCGGCAGCACGTAGACGACGTTGCCGAGGGGCCGCAACAACACGCCGTGATCGATAAAAAATTGGTACAGCTTGGTGCGCATGGCCGATAAATAACCGGCGTCTTCCGCGCGAAGCTCAATCGCTCCCATGGTTCCGATCTGGCGTGCATCCGCGACTTTCGGCAATTTACGGAATTGCTCCAGTCGCTCGGTGTTGACCGCGGAAATCATGGCGATGCGCTCGAAGACCGGCTCATCGTCGAAAATTTGCAAGCTGGCATTTGCCGCCGCGCACGCTAGAGCGTTCCCGGTATAAGAATGCCCATGATAAAAAGTATGCAAGCGGTCTTTGCTGCGAAATGGGGCCTCGACGCGATCGCTGCACACCGTCGCGCCCATCGGTAAGAAACCGCCGGTGATGCCCTTCGACAGACACATCAGATCTGGAATCACCTCAGCGAGTTCGCACGCAAACATTTTTCCAGTGCGGCCGAAGCCGGTGAGAACTTCGTCGGCAATCAGCAAAACATCGTAACGGGTGCACAACGCTCGAACTTTTTGCAGAAATTCCACGGGATGAACGATCATGCCGCCGGCGCCTTGCAGTAAAGGCTCCACGATGACCGCGGCGATGCGTTCGTGATTTTGCTCCAGCAAAGTTTCCAGTTGCTGTACACATTCGATGTGGCAGGTGGCGCGCGTGAGGCCCACCGGGCAACGGTGGCAGTACGCGGAATGCACGCGGTGCACTGCATAACGCATGGACTGAAACGGCTTGTTGAACAGCGAATCGTCGCTGGCGGACATGGCGCCGGCGGTGTCGCCGTGATAGCCATGCGCGAGCGCCACGATCTCCGATTTTTGCGCGCGTCCACTATTGCTGAAATGCTGGACTGCGAGTTTCAAGGCGACTTCCACGGCGGTCGAGCCGTCGTCGGAAAAAAACAGGTGCGTCATTGGCAGCGGCAATCGCTTGCGCAAGCGCGAGGCCAGTTCTTCCGCGGCATCGTGCGTGAAGCCGGCCATGATCACGTGCTCCATTTTGCGGGCCTGTTGCGCGATGGCTTCCGCGATGCGTGGATTGGCATGTCCGTGCAGGTTGACCCACCAGGACGAGACCGCGTCCAGAATGCGCCGCCCGTCTTTGGTGTGGAGGTAAACGCGTTCTGCGCGCACCACGTGCAGCGGAGGCGCGTCCATAGCGGCGTTGGTGAAGGGATGCCAGATGCGCAGCGGCGAACTCATTTTGTTTATTGGGAAAACGCGGCGCGGTCAAAATTATTCAGGAACACTTGCATCAGCGAAGTGCGGTGCAAATTTGGCAAGCGCGGAATTTCGCCGATGACGCGCACGTGGCCGAAGCGCTCGATGGTTTCGCGATTCTCGCGATTCTGGTCGCCAATCAGAACCACGCCGTGCACTGGAAGTTCCGCGGCGTGCAAGGCCGCCAGCGTGAGTAAAGTGTGATTGATAGTGCCTACGTTGCTTCGCGCAGCAAGAATTACCGGCAGCTTGAATTTGGCCATCATGTCCAGCATGAATTGTTTCGCATTGATGGGCACCAGCACGCCGCCGGCGCCTTCGACGATGAGCCAATCGTTGTTGAGGGTGGTGGGCAAATTGATACGCCCCAAATCGATTTCCACGCCCGCCCAGCGCGCGGCCAGGTCCGGCGAAACCGGGGGCACAAATTTGTAAACTTCTTCGAGGGTGCGATCGGTGCCCAGGCCAGCTAGGCGCATTACCGTGACGCGGTCGGAGCCTTCGAGGGTGCCGGTTTGTATGGGCTTCCAGTACACCGCATCGAGCGCGGCGCAGAGTAACGCCGCGAGCGTGGTTTTGCCCACGCCTGTATCCGTTCCAGTTATAAAAAAATGATGCCTCATGCGGAGCCCGCCAATGTCAGACGGATGGGATGATGCGATTGCGCGCGCCAGGTGGATAAAGCGACCGCGAGCCTGTCAAGTTCCGCGGCGCTGATTTTGTGCGTCACTGAAAAGCGTAGCCGCGCGGTGCCGGGCGGAACTGTCGGCGGGCGAATGGCCCTGACGGCAAATCCGGCGCGCTGCAAAAATTCGGCGGCGGCGACGGCAGCATCATTTGCGCCAATCACGGCGGGAACAATTTGCGTTGTAGTACCCAGGGTGACCCAGCCATCGCCCTGCAAGGATTTCGCGAAGGCTTGCGCTCGCGAACGCAACTCCGCTCGTTCGGTATCCATTTTCGCGGCTAGACGCAGCGCGGCTCTTATTTGTCCAGCTATGTAAGGAGGCATGGCGGTGGTAAAAATAAATGTGCGCGCGTGATTGATCAAATGTTCGTGGAGGACCGCTGGTCCACAAACGAATGCGCCAGCGCCGGCCAAGGCTTTGCCGCAAGTGTGCATGGCAGCGACGACTCGCCGGTCGGCCAGAAGCTGCGCGGCGATTCCGCGTCCACCTGGTCCGTGCACCGCGGTGGCGTGCGCTTCATCGACAATCACGCCGGCCCCATATTTTTCTGCCAGCGCGACAATTTCGTCCATCGGAGCAACGTCGCCGTCCATGCTGAAGACCGTTTCGGTCACGATCAGCTTGCGTCCTGGCTTTGACTGGTTTTCTTGGAGCGCCGACTCCAACGCGTTTAGATCGCGATGGGGATAAATTATTTTTCGCGCGCCGGACAAGCGAATCCCATCGATAATGCTGGCGTGATTCAGGGCGTCGGAAAAAATCACGTCATTCTTATTTGCGAGCGATGTGAGCAACCCAATATTTGCGGCGTAACCACTCCCGAAATACAAAGCCGCTTCGCTGCCGGCAAAGGTGGCGAACTCTTCTTCCAGTTCGTTCCACACTGCGGCGTGCCCGGAGAGTAGGCGCGAGCCGGTGCCGCCGATTTGCGTAGCCTTGAGCACGGCCTCGATTACGGTTTGTTTCAGGGCCGGATTGCTCGCCAATCCAAGATAGTCATTTGAACAAAGATTCACTCCGGTGATTTCCACGAGGGTGCGGCGCTGACTCCGCGATTCAAGTTCGCGCAGCCCGGCTTGCAATTCGGCTAGCAGTGCTTCGTTAAATTCAGATGGCATGCGATTCGAGTGGTTTCAATCCCAAGGTTTGCAGAAGCTGCTCGTCCTCGTCCGCGCCGGGGTTGGGAGTAGTCAGTAATTTTTCACCCACAAAAATTGAATTTGCGCCCGCGAGAAAACATAGCGTCACCGCTTCCGGCGACAATTGCTTTCTTCCGGCGGCCAGCCGTACACGCGAAGCGGGCATCAGTACGCGCGCCGTGGCTATGGCGCGCACCATTTCGAGCGGATCGAGCGCAGGTTTGTCCGCGAGCGGTGTGCCCGCCACGCGCACCAGCATGTTGATGGGCACACTTTCCGGGTGCGGCTCAAGTGTAGCGAGTTGGTGCAATAAACCGATGCGGTCTCGTTCGCTTTCGCCCATGCCCAGAATTCCGCCACAGCAAACGGTGATGCCCGCTTTGCGGACTGCCGCCAGCGTTCGCAAGCGATCGTCGTAAACGCGCGTGGTGATGATCGAGCCGTAAAATTCCGGAGAGGTATCTAAATTGTGGTTATACGCGGAGAGGCCCGCTTCTTTAAGTCTCGCGGCTTGACTGTCCGTCAACATGCCCAGAGTGCAGCAGACTTCCATGCCTAAAGCGGAGACGCCACGCACCATTTCGAGCACGTTATCGAAATCCTTGCCTTCGGGCGCTTGGCGCCACGCAGCGCCCATGCAGAAGCGCGTCACTCCGCGCGCGGCCGCCTCGCGAGCCACGGAGATTACATGACGCGGATCCAGTAATCCCTGGCGTTCCACGTCGGCATCGTAATGCGCGCTTTGTGGGCAATACGCGCAGTCTTCCGGGCATCCACCGGTTTTGATGGAAATTAACTGGCAGGTCTGCACGCGGTCCGGAGCGTGGAATTTGCGATGGATGGTTTGCGCGCGAAAAATTAATTCTGGGAGTGGGGTGCGGTAGATCGCGGCTACTTCTTCACGGCTCCAGTTGCTGCGAACCGGTGTGGTTGCGGCGTGATCGCTTCCGAGAGATACAGCGGCGGCTGCCGGTGAAGATACCGATGGGTTTGAGCTCATAATTCCTGTCAAACGTTAATTGTAAGACCGGCCCTCAGCTGTGGGCCGAATTTAGAATGGCATGTTACCATCGCTTGACGGCAGCGTCTTGCCATTCCAGGTGATTCATTTATCTTGAGGCAAGTTACGCATTGCTAAACGTGGGAGCAGCGACTACAGATGACGGTCTGACTCCCATTTGATCAATCGGCGGCGGTTTGACCGCTATCGTTACTAAATGTTATAAATCAGCGCTTTGTTGCCAGCCCGCGCAAAGCCTACTCGCTATCCCTGGTAGGGGTTCCAGGGGACGGTCACGCTAAGATAAACAGTACAGGTTTGGCTCTTGCCGCATTTGCGCAGGGCCCTGTTTTAAATTGGCGGGGTGCGCCGCCAGTGCGGTTGTACGCACGCAGGAAAGTCCGCGGAGTCGTTGTACAGGGCCCAGGCTCTGAAACCATTCGGTAATTTATGGAGGAATTGTTGATGCGCACCTGGTTCGATAATTTGTGTTCGCTCGCTTGCGAGACTCTAAAAATAAGCGCCGGCGCGGCGTTTCTGTCGATGCTCGCGTGCGTATCGGCGCGCGCACAGGAAGTTCAGGAGGCTGGTGGCGAGGCCAATCTAAGACTGCCAGATCTGTCGCAGGTTTCCTTTCTCGGTATTGACGGGCACAAAATTCTCTTGTTCGGGCTGATTTTCTGCGTGTTCGGGCTGATTTTTGGTTTGTCCATTTATAGCAAGCTCAAGAATCTGCCGGTGCACAAATCGATGCGCGATATCTCCGAGCTAATTTACGAGACCTGCAAAACCTATTTGATCACGCAAGGCAAATTCATTCTGCTGCTGGAAATTTTTATCGCCATCGTTATCGTTCTTTATTTTGGTGTGCTGCTGAAATTTGAAGCCATGCGCGTGGCGATTATTTTGCTCTTCAGCCTGGTGGGCATCGCGGGCAGTTATGGCGTGGCGTGGTTTGGAATTCGCGTGAACACGTTCGCGAATTCCCGCACGGCGTTCGCCAGCCTTCGTGGCAAGCCGTATCCCATTTATCACACGCCGCTGCGGGCGGGCATGAGCATCGGCATGATGCTGATCAGCGTGGAGCTGCTGATCATGCTGTTTATTTTGCTGTTTATTCCGGGCGACTACGCGGGGCCGTGTTTTATCGGATTTGCGATTGGCGAATCGCTGGGCGCTGCCGCGCTGCGTATTGCGGGTGGAATTTTTACCAAGATTGCGGACATTGGCTCTGACTTGATGAAGATAGTCTTCAAAATTAAAGAAGACGACGCGCGCAATCCTGGAGTTATCGCGGACTGCACCGGCGATAATGCCGGCGACTCGGTAGGCCCTAGCGCTGACGGGTTTGAAACTTACGGCGTAACCGGCGTGGCGCTGATCACTTTTATTTTGCTGGGCGTGTCGAGCCCGACCGTGCAAGTGCAATTGCTGGTGTGGATATTCATCATGCGCATCGTGATGCTGATTGCCAGCGCTGCGGCGTATTTCATCAATGGAGCCATCGCTAAAGCGAGATTTGGCAACGTCGATGAGATGAACTATGAGTCTCCGCTAACTTCTCTGGTGTGGATCACTTCCGTGGTTTCGATCGGGTTTACGTACCTGGTTTCTTACTTGATTATTCCGTCGCTAGGGCAAGACACCACGCAATGGTGGAAGCTGGCGACCATTATTTCGTGCGGCACTTTAGCCGGGGCGATTATTCCCGAGCTGGTCAAGGTGTTTACTTCCACGGAGTCGCGGCACGTGCGAGAAGTGGTCAGCTCCGCGCAAGAAGGCGGCGCGTCGTTGGGCATTCTTTCCGGATTTGTGGCGGGAAATTTTTCGGCGTATTACATCGGGCTGGCGATGGTGGTGCTGATGTCGCTTGGCTATTTGATCAGCGAATTGGGGCTGGCGACATTCATGATCGCCGCGCCGGTGTTTGCGTTTGGGTTGGTGGCCTTCGGCTTTTTGGGCATGGGACCGGTGACCATCGCGGTGGATTCCTACGGGCCGGTGACAGACAACGCGCAATCGGTTTACGAGTTATCCCTGATCGAACAAATTCCCGGCATTCAACAGGAACTGAAGCGCGATTACAACATCGACGTGAATTTTGAACGCGCCAAGGAAATGCTGGAGGCCAACGATGGCGCGGGCAACACGTTTAAGGCTACGGCCAAGCCTGTGCTGATCGGCACGGCAGTAGTGGGCGCGACGACCATGATTTTTTCGATCATCATGGCGCTCACTCATGGGCTAACCATGAACGTCAACAAGCTGTCGCTGCTGCATGCGCCGTTTGTTCTCGGGCTGATTACCGGCGGGGCGATGATTTATTGGTTTACGGGGGCGTCCACGCAGGCGGTTACCACCGGGGCTTACCGCGCCGTGGAATTCATCAAGGCCAACATCCATTTGGAAGAAGCTAAAGCCGCGAGCATTGCCGACAGTAAAAAAGTGGTGGAGATCTGCACCAAGTATGCGCAGCGAGGCATGCTGAATATTTTTATCGCGGTGTTTTTTGCGACGTTGTCGTTCGCGTTCGTGGAACCGTTCTTCTTTATCGGGTATCTGTTCAGCATCGCGATTTTTGGGTTGTATCAAGCTATTTTCATGGCCAATGCCGGCGGGGCTTGGGATAACGCGAAGAAAATCGTGGAAGTTGAGCTGAAGCAAAAGGGTACGCCGCTGCACGATGCGACGGTTGTTGGCGACACGGTCGGCGATCCGTTCAAGGACACGTCTTCGGTGGCGTTGAATCCGGTGATTAAATTCACGACGCTCTTCGGGTTGCTGGCGGTGGAGCTGGCCGTGCAGCTCACGGTCACGCAAGGATCTAACGTGACGCATGCGCTGGCTGCAGCGTTTTTCGCGATTTCGTTTTTCTTTGTGTACCGGTCGTTTTACGGAATGCGCATCCGGCAGGAAGCTCACTAGAGCGATACGGTTCGCTCACGAAATGCCGTCCGCGGAAACGCGTCCGGGACAGTGAAGAAAATTAAGTTACGAGCAAAAGGCCATTCGGCAATCGAATGGCCTTTTTTATGTCGGCGACAAAATGTCGACGCGCCGACAATTAAAGTAATACTTTAATTATTCAGTAACTATAAAATTTCAGTAATATTGCCAGCGTTCGAATCGCGCGCGTTCGAATGGCGCGACAAATTGTCGGCACTGCCGTTCGAATGAGGAGGTCGTCCGAGACTAGTAGGTGATTTCAAGTAATTTCACCTTCCCGGCAAGAGTGCTGTATCAAGAGTTACCGATGAAATTAAAACTTCAGGTGATTCGTGTTATTGGGTAATGGAAATGTTAATTATTTAAACATATACTTAGACTCATCTTAGTTACACTTATGGTGCTTTTTCAGCACGCAAAGATTGTGAGATGAGGACCGGGCGGTTCACGCCGAAGACTCGAAAGCCAGAGGTTTGAGAGATGGGGAAAAAGCGATGAAGCGATTCTTCGCACTAAAGTTGTGTGCTCTGTCGACGGTCTTGGTGGCGTGTGGTGGCGGCAGTTATACAGCTCCAGCGCCTGCAGTTTCTGTGTCGATTGCCTCCGGCTCAAGTCAAACACATATTACCTCTGGCCAGACCATGCAGTTCACCGCGACAGTGGAAAATACGCAAAATACCGCCGTCACGTGGCAGGTGAATTCCATTCCGGCGGGCAATACTGTGGTAGGCACAATCTCAGGTACGGGGCTCTATAAGTCGCCTGCTACTATCCCGAATCCAAATACCGTCACGATCACGGCTGTGTCCTTGGCGGACAACAGCAAGTCCGCTTCGGTCATGCTGACGATCGTTTCCGCGGTCACGGTATATGTGTCTCCACCTTCGGCATCTCTTCAAATCAATGGCTCCAGCCAAAATACTCAACAATTTTTTGCGACGGTGAAGAACGCGACGAATCTGGCGGTAACTTGGGAAGTGAATGGAATCGCTGGAGGCAGTGCTGCGTTGGGGTCCATTTCCCCGAACGGTGTGTACTCGGTCCCAACCGCGGTGCCCAATCCTAACCCCATAAATGTAACGGCGGTTTCTGTAGCCGATCCCACAATCTCCGCATCAGCTACCGTAACGATCGTTCCGGCGGTTGTAGTGTCCGTATCGCCAATTGCTCCGGTTATTTCCTTCGGAGGAACCCAGCAGTTCTCCGCTTCCGTACAAAACAGCAGCAATATGGGCGTTACGTGGTCGGTTCATGACGTCAATCAGGGTGGGCCGGCGGCAATTGGAACCATTTCGAGTTCTGGCCTGTATACCGCGCCGGCGAGTGGACCGAGCAGTTCCAGAATAACGATTTCTGCCACGTCGGTGGTGGATTCGAGCCAGACTGCTTCAACACCGATCATTTTGTGGACCGGCCCAGGCGTGAATGCAGCCGAACTGAATGGACGGTATGCATTTTCGATTAAAGGCGTTTTGTCCGACCAGTCGTTTCACCGTCCCAAGACGATCATCGGCAGCCTGGTGGCGGACGGCGCGGGAAGATTGACAGGAAGCGGCGACGGAATCGACTTCAACGTGCAGCCTGCGCCCACGCCGCTTCACTTTACAGTTACCGGAAGCTACAGCGTGGGATCGAATGACCGAGGTGTTATTTTCCTGGTATTTAACACCGCTTCCAGCGTGGAGGTCAGTGAGTTTGGATTGACGCTGGGAACGATCGTCTCGGGTATGGCCATTGAGGCGCGATTTATTGAGATGGACAGCGCTTTACCTTCTTCCGGCGCCGGCTTCACTGATGTGGCTACGGGAACTCTTCAGAAGCAAGACACTACGGCCTTCTCCACCAGCGCAATTAATGGAGATTTTTCGTTCGGCTTCTCAGGTGATTCCGCCGTCGTCTTTGCAGTCGATGGCAGGTTTCACGCCGACGGCACCGGCAATCTGACCGCAGGGGCTTTGGATACGAACGAATTAAATGGTGCGACTCCGCTGTTGCTTGCCAATGCGGCTTTTACGGGCAGCTATGCAGTAGACGCAGCCGGACGAGGGACTGCTGTCTTAATGATTCCTTCGATTGGAACGGTTAGCACGGTTTTTTACGTGGTATCGGGCACCGAGCTACTGTTTCTCGGTGGAGCGATTCCGGACAACGGTTGGCAACCGGGATTCACGATGTACAACGGCGTTTTTAGCGGCTCAGCGCTAAAGCAGAGTGGTGCGCCCTTTTCCAATGCATCTGTATCCGGGTCCGGAGTTTTTCGTTTGACTGGGGTGAACACGCTTTCTGGTCCGGAACTAGTCGCTGGTTTGATGGTCGCAGACGGCGCAGGAAATTTGACGGGTGTGCTGGACCAGAATATTGGCGGTTCCGTTTCGTTGAATAACGCCATTACTGGAACGTATGCGGTGGCGGCGAACGGAAGGGGCACTCTGGATGTTATGGGTGGAGAGTCCTTAGTTCTGTACATGATCAGTGCAAATAAGGCTTTTCTTTTGAGATCGGCTCCTGGAGATCCTCAAGTTGGGTTGCTCGCACCACAGGCGGCGGGACCATTTAGCGATGCATCTGTTTCTGGAAACTTTACAGCGGGTACGCTGACGAACATAGAGCCCTTTGACCCTACTCGCGAGGGCGCTGCGGAAGCTGGAAAGATCAACCTCGATGGAGCCGGTAACGCAACAGGCATCGTAGATATCAGTGCTTTCAATAGCCTCGGTACCCAGGGATTTATGGAGCAAGACGCGCCGTTTCAAAGCACATATTCGGTCTCCACAAATGGCAGAGGCACGATGACCGTAACTTCCTTGCAAGGCGGCCCCTATGTTCTGTACGTAATATCGCCTACGAGTTTCTTCACAATATATGTTGGATCCTCAAACATCCCGAGCGGATTTCAACAAGGTTTGCTCTTCAACAAGTAGTGTTTATGCGAATTGAAAATCGCAATGATTGAGGGCTATGTTCTGGTGCGATTCTTTAAGAAACGTAGCCGGGGCCAGCAGACGACCCGCATTCTTTCCACAACTTTTCCCAATTCCAGAGGCCGGACGCGACCTTGATTGGCAGCGGGAATCCGAGCTGATGCGCGAGCATGCACACCTGGCCGCGATGGTGGGCTTCGTGAGAAAGCATGTAACACAGCATTTCCACGCCGACGGGCCAAGGCTTAGCCCAGCCGTCTCTGTGAAACTTTTCGATGCGGCTGCTACTATCGCCGAGCGCTTCTGCGAGCACTTCCGCGCAGCGAGCGGCGCTTTCGGACAATGCCGCGCGAGCCTGCCGCGGCGTGCACTTCGTGCGGTGGAGCTGCCGCGGAACTTTCAGGTCCGGAGCGGTAAGCCTAATCCACTTGGCGCGGACGTTGTGCATGTGCGTGAAAATCGCGGCAATGGGGCGGGCCTTGCCGGGCGGTTTTGCTTTCCAGGCGCGTGGATCAAGATGCTCGATAAGCATCTGGTTCATGCGCTCATTGGCGGCAAAGATCTGGACCGCGGATTGGCCGAGTTGAGTGGGAACGCTCTGTGAACTGTATTGACGTGTGGTCACGGCTCCTGCTCCTTGACTTATATTACTTCCGGGCTGCCGGTCCATCCGGAAAATCCGCTTCATGGTCACGCGGCACCGCGAAATAAATTATCTCCACTGGTCTGGCGACAACTATCAGTCAAGTGGAACTACCGCCGATGTCGCCGTAATTCAGGACTCATCGTTTCAGTCTCTGTAGCGTGGTAGGATGGCCGCTACCCAAGACAGCAGGTCGGAGCCTCAGCGGGAGGCTAAAAGTGGCGAGTCTGGAATCCGTTCGCGTGGCCTCGGGAGCTTCCGCCCCGAGTTCTGCCTCGGTTGCCCCAGCCACGACGGTTACTTCGCGGCATTCTGCGCTTGTCCGCGTTACTCACTGGATTACTACACTGTGCTTTCTGGCTTTGCTCGTCAGCGGGGTTGAGATTCTGATCTCTCACCCGCGCTTTTATTGGGGCGAGACGGGCAATGTGTTGACTACGCCGTTGTTCAAACTGCCGGTCCCTTCCTCGAGGAACTTGGTGCCGACGGGCTACGGGTACGTGCTGCCGGACCAGAACGGCTGGAGCCGCTACCTGCACTTTCAAGCTGCGTGGATTGTGGTGTTGACCGGGTTGCTGTATGCGATCTCGGCTTTGTTTACAGGGCATTTGCGGAAAAATCTGCTGCCGGGTCAGGCCGATCTTTCGTGGAGGTCGTTGTCGACCACCATCGGTAATCATTTGCGCTTTGCGCGGCCGAGTGAGGCAGAAGCGTGGTCGTATAACGTGCTGCAGCGGCTCGCCTACCTGTTTGTGATCTTCGTTCTGTTCCCGCTAGTAATCTGGACGGGCTTGGCAATGTCGCCGTCTTTTGTTTCCGCGGTTCCGGCGACGGTCACTTTATTGGGGGGCCAGCAATCGGCGCGCACGATTCATTTCTTCGTCTCGGTGTTTCTCGTGCTGTTCCTGCTAGTCCACGTGGTGATGGTTTGTGTGGCTGGATTCAGGAGCCGCATGCGAGCAATGATCACGGGCCAAGTCACGGGTAGGGCCGGCACACATATGGAGCGCACATGAGCGATCTCTCACGCCGGAACCTGATCATTCGCGGACTCGCGGCCACGGCGGGCGTAGCGGGTCTGGGAGTGGCCGCGCGCATTGCGCAAAAGTATGGACTCGTCCCGCCCGATCACGCAGGACTCTACGGCCCCGGCGAAACGCTGACCTATGCGTCACAACGGCTGCTGACGAGGCACTCGTTAGCCCGTGAATTTCCTCAGAGTAAGATTTCGCATCCTCCGCTCGCGAACGAAATACCGCCTTTGAAGGATGAGTTCAAGCGGCTTCAGGCCGGAGGATTCGCTGACTGGCGGGTCTCC
>Ga0185299_10004373_pt1 | contig 17168 bp, 11 predicted proteins | sample PaiPotPPA55metaG_FD_128002 | JGI IMG/M metagenome (GOLD analysis project Ga0185299, IMG submission 128002) | Iron sulfur acid spring bacterial and archeal communities from Banff, Canada, to study Microbial Dark Matter (Phase II) - Paint Pots PPA... ...
CACCCACTTGTTGAGACGATAGGTGAGTGAGGCGGTGTCGAGGTCAGTGCGGCCGAGGTGATTGCCGCGCTGGGCATCGGCGTAGTTCGCCCGGTCTGTGCCCCATTGCAAGTGGAGCATCCATCCAGAATTAGGGCCTTCGGGATTGGCTTTGAAGATACGCGAGAGGGGGAAGCTCATTTCAGCGAATCCCCCTGATCCGCCGACGGGTTGAAGTTTAGCTGCCTGGACTGGAGTGCCGGGGCAGTCCGTGGTGGCAGCCAATACCGGGTCTTTAATTCCCCCAGCGCAGCCGAACAGAATGGCACGTCCACTTTCTGAAATGCCAGTCACATCGGTTGCATCAACCAGCGCGCCCAGGTTGTTGTAGACATCGTTGAGCTGGCCGCCGAAGAAGAATCGCATGTCGTTCCCGCGATAGAACTTGGCGACGATGGTTACCCAGGGTGTGGGCAACTGAATCTCGGCGGTGTAAAGGTTCTGCGGGTTGCCCACCTGAGCGCCAGTGGGAAACAGGCTGTACAAAGTGCACGTCCCTGAGGCCGGGCAGTTGGAAGCCCCTACCCAGGCTGCCACGCTGTCGAATCCGACATTGGGTACGGTAAGGTTCGTCAAGGGAGTTGGGATAGTGCAAGGCGTAGCGTCGCATGTGAAACTGGTCGCCACCTGTTTCTGGTGGGGAATGAGTTCTTGCATGCGGGAATGGTGGCCGCTGAAAATCAGTTGAGCCGGCGCCACACCCTTCCAGTTGTGGGAGAGTGGGAATTGGAAGACCACGCGGGCTTCCACTCCAGGTTGATCGGACTCGGCGCCCACCGCGTCACCGAAGCGCAAGTGCTGGTCCGTGGTAAGGCCGGAGGAGCCCTGCGCCGACAGCACGAGTGCGACCTCGGGCTGAATCTTCAGCTCGCCGGCATGAAATTGTACGCCGGTCCTGAACTGGGGAATGCGCTCATACAACGTCCCCATGCCCACGCCCAAGCCCGTGGTCTCGAATAGGGCGGGAAGACTGGATGAGATCAGCGACCAATCCTGGCCGAACTCCGCAAACCAGGGCAGGCCGCCGAGGGTGTGGTCGATGCGCATCCAGGCCAGGCGGAGAGAGAACTGGTTGGAGCGAACGCTGCTGATGTTGCGGTTGCTGACGTCGGTGTAGTCGCCTTCAAAGTCGCCTTCCACGCGACCGGTGACGGTGAAGCCCGAATTCTTCGGAACCCATTCCGTCTGCAAACCGATGCGGAAACTTCGCGCCTTGAGATGCACCTGGGGGTTGTGGTCGGGAGTGGCGGCAGCAGTGTCGCCCAGCAGGAGCGGGAGTGGCCAGTCCTGGCTGCCGAAAGTGGCCCCGCCGCTGGAGGCTGTGTCGGAGACGGCGCTGGCTTTGTAGAAGCCGTAGAGTTTCATACTGGCGCCGCTTCCCAGTTTGATGTCCGGAATAATTCCTCCTTGCTTGGGCGCGTCGATGGGCAACACTCGTACCGGAGCCACCGCCGGAATGACCGTTGGTCCCGCCGGCTTTTCTGGCGGAGGTGCGGCTGCCGCCTGGGTGGCAAGAGCCGGCGTCGCCGGAGCCACCGCCGGGGCGGAGGGTTGCGCTGCCGGGCCGGCCGCCGCTGACAAATCCGCGGCGTTCAGTATTCCTTTACGGGAGAGTGCTTCCACGAGGGCTTGAAATTGAGCGTTCGGCGCGGCATTTCGGATGGCATTGGCCTCGGTCGGAGCCAGAACTCCCTTGGTAACGAGCACACCGAGCAACGCCGTCACACTGGCATCCCCCGCATTGGGGGTCAGGCTCGGAACGGCAGCAATGGGTGCGCCCTCCGTAGTGGTCGCGTTCGTTGAATTGTCTTTTGCTGCTTTTGCATCGTTGCTTCCTGCCATGACGGGCACAGCCGTGATGGCCAGCACTAACAGGCTTGACAGCCACATTTTCAGCGTCGACATAGACGGGTCTCTCCTCTTTTTCCGCCCAACTCATGCTTGGGCACACATATGGGGCGCAACGCTAAAACATCTTTACGAGCGATGTCAAGGCGGCATTGCCTTGGGAATCCTCCGGTTCCCCTTCAGCTCAGGCCCTGCTGCAGAACATGGACGGGAACGCTGCGATGATTTCGCGATAGAAGTGGAACAATTCCCGTTTCGGGGCGGATGGAGACCTTTGAGAGCAGGATTGACCATCGCTCGGGGCCGTCGATGTTGAATAATGTTCGTGTGCAGTCAGAAACTCTCACCCAGCGACAGATATTGTCGGTCCGTTGCCCGATGTGCCGGGCGCTACCGAAGGAGCGGTGCACTCTGAGCACAGGGCACCCGTCCGCCAAAACGCATCTCGCCCGGAGTGTAGCCGCCGCCAAGGCTCCCGCACCTGAGAACTCGGGTCAAGCCGTTTTTCGAATCCTGAAGAACGCTGCGAGCCGCGGTCTTCGCGTCTTCTTTCAAAGGTAGCGCACTAGATTCGCGGCTTTCGGTGTTTAATCTCTCGTCGATCGCGGCGAAGGAAGCACATCATAGAGGGGCTGCGCCGACTTTACTGCCGGGTTCTCCTCGGCCACCGAAATTGCCAGAATGCGTATCCTGTCGTTATCCGGCAACGTAATGGTCTTCGTACCGGCTGGCAGATCGATCGGGTACGCGAACAGATAGGAGTAACTGTAGGGAACGTTCTCGCCGGCGGCATTGTGATGATGCGAGCAGTACCACGCCAGGCCGGCGCGCTTGATATAGCCCGGCTTGATGCCCGTCATCTCGCCGTAGTCATCATGTGAAGTGTCCTTCGAGGTCCACTGGCGATCATCCCACTGGCCGATGAATCCTCCCCAATCCTCGATGGTGAGATCCACCTTGGTGTTGCCCAGTTGGAATGTCGCCCTCTGGTCGCCATCCGCCGAGGCCGCAAGCAGGTACACGCGGTTATAGTGGCCCACTGGCAGAACAATCGTCTGCCCTTGTGCTGCAACCGCGCTGGCCACACCGGTCCGAGCTGAAACGAGCTGAAATTGCACATCGTTAAATGTGATCTGCGAGGGCAGCATTTCCGCCGGCAGCGCGTTACCCTTGCCGTCAAATCCGCCGCCCTGCAATTTCTCTCCGTCATTGCTAGCCGTGGCCAAAGCATAGGGCAGTTTTACCGGCGCTGAATGCACCACAGCAACCCTGGTGGGAGCGCCAGCCAGTTTAACCGCGAAGGTGCGCGGCTGGTATGCCGAGAACGAGGTGACCAGTGCGCCGCTGCTCAAGGGGATGCCCGCGACCGGTTGCTCCTGCCCATTTACGATCCGCGCCGATTCTATTGCCGTGTGGAAGGATATTTTCACGTCCCTCTGCGGCCGGCCTTCCAATTCAACCAGGCGTATGATGATCTCGTCGCTCTGTTCGGCCTTCTTCAGCGCCAGCACTCGAATTCGCGGATTGCTCACTTTCAAGAAAGAAAACTCCTTCCCCAGCGTTCCCGCGTGCTTGGTGGCCTCAAACGCGATGAGGGGAGCGTTCAACCGCTGCGCTTGCCAGTCCGTCTGACTCTGGCGCCAGTCGGCGAAATGCCCGGCGAGGCCGTAGACGAACTCGTGATGTCCTAAATCCTGTGTGCCCTGGTCTCGATACCCTCCGCGAGTTCCGGGGGTTCGGATCAACGTGAGCCGAATGGTGTGGTCGTTCGGTTTATCCGATCCGTTCTTGCAATCGGTCAGGATAGTCGCGCCAAACTCACCGCTCATGTCGGTGAGGTCGATCCACTGATGGGATGGGACCTCGAATTTTTTGGGCTCAGCGGTTGGGCGCTCGATGGTGCCGATATCCCAGTTATAGGTGGCCACTTGATTCGAAGCTGTCAGCGGGAACGTCGCCTTCAGATTTGATTCCTTCGTGTTCCAGTCGATCGCGTTTGCGAACTCCACGCGTTTTCCTGCATCCCCTGCTGAGAGGCTGACCGTTTGCACGAAGCGAGAGCCCGCGGTTTCGCGCGAGACTTCAATTGCCACGCGAGCTGGACCATTTTCCACGACTCGAATCTTCGTCGGACCGCCGACGTACGCTTTCGGCGCCGCCTGCTCCTGATCCCAATCCATATTCCAGGCGGGCCAGTGCTCGGGGTTGTCGTAGGAAATGGCAAGCCGCGCGGGCGCGGCCAGCAGTTCCCTGCCCAGAGATTTGTCGAAAATGCTGGCCACGTCGCCATCGGTGTTCAGCGTCACGCGATAGTACTGATTCTCGAGCGAGTGCTCCGAGACTTTTAGAGTCGCAGCTTCGGCCGCGCCCGGGGGCTGCACGTCGTATACCGTGTACCCAACGGAGGGAACCTTGGCCACGAAGATCACTTTGTGTTTCGAAATCTGCGCCGGAACTTCTTTTCCATCCGGGCCGGTCACACGCACAGACTCCGGTTTAGCAAAGGGAAGATTCATGCTGGCTTCCACAACATCTTCACGCGCAATGTTCAAGGGGTTGAAGATCACGAGCGGAACACCCTTTGTCTGCGTGTTCAGGGTAGCAGAGACAGCTTCCGTGGCATCGCTGAGCACGCCGGCGAACTGGTTCATCGCAATTACGTCATCGTTCCAAGCGAACTCGTAGGCTTTGGGAGTTGCCGTGCCGGCGGCAATGTCGTGGAACTCGCCACCCATCACCAGGTACCAGGCAGCATTCAAGCGCTGCAGTGGATATGACCGCGCGCCCAGCCATTCCGCGGCCAGCGAAGCTTTCTCGGCGGCGTCAGCCAGCAATTCCTCTTTGCGCATCCATCGTTTCTGGTAAGCCTGCGACGTCAGCGAACCGGCAGAATGATTTGTGAGTTCCATTTCACCTGTGTAGCGCGGCAGTCCGGCTGCTTGAAAGGGCGTGATGTCCAGGAACATTTGTTCAGCATTCGCTGAGATCACGTGAACCGGACCATCGCCCACTTTCGCCGCGGACCGCTCGGAGTGCGGCTGCCGATCATCGAACTGGCCTTCCGGTGGCAGGCTGGTCGTGGCTTGCGTAACGATGGCTTCGAGGCGCTTGACAAATTCCGCGTCCGGAGCCCCTCCGATGTCGCCCGTGCCGTAATAGTGATAATCGGTGAACACGCCGCTGACTCTGCCATTCTGCTCGACGCGGGCTGCCCAGTCTCCTTGATGCCGTTCTTGCCTCCGATCTTCATCGATGCGGGCAAGCACTCTTTGCTGGTTTCGCAGGTGTATGGATTCCGCAATGTCGTTCGGGTCGGACGCATGCCCGCTGTTCTGCTCCTGATCTAACTTCGCGCGCACCGCTTGCAACTTGCTTCGCACATCTTGAAGCGTTGTGTCGGGCGGCAATGGAGACAACGGCTTGCTGAGATCGGTTTCGATGCCGCCATCATAAGCGCCGGGATTCAGCCCCGCCAGCACGCTTTCGCCATCCGGGCCCACCCACACGCCCAAGTTGAACGGCGTGCCTTCCGGAGTTTTCTCCAGCGATTCCGGACCTCCACCCGGAGCAGAAGATCCCCACACGAGCTTCTGGGTCGAGAATCCCTTCACTCCGGCGTGCGCAAGAATCGTAGGCAACGACGACGGAAATCCGAAGCAGTCGGGCAGCATGTATTCCGCGCTGGCACGGCCCAGCTCTTTGCGAAACCAGTTATTTCCGTAGAGAATTTGCCGGATGATGCTTTCGGCGCTGGGCGCGTTGACATCGCCCTCTTCCATGGACGATCCCGCAGGGAACCACCTTCCCTCATCGACGTACTTCTTGAGCCTGGCGAAATCGGCGGGGAAATATTCCTTCATGAAACGGTATCGGTTAGCGCCGCTGAAGTTGAAAACGTAGTGAGGATATTTGTCGAGCAGGGCGAAATTATCCTTCATGGTCTTGCGAAGATATTCGTTGATGACCTGGGGATACTCCCATCGCCATTCCGTATCGAGGTGGGCATAGCCGACTACGTAAAGAGTGGGCTGCTTCGTCAGATCAGGTTTTTCAGCGGTTTGTGCGGCGGCCGCGGTGAGCAATACCAGACAGGCCAGTGTGATCGCTGCTGAGGGTTTGCCGAATCGTTCCATCCGGAATCTCCAAGGCTCGTATGTTACATGAGCGTTGACGGCAGCGCTCACGGTCGGTGGCGGGTTTGCTGATAGTCTCAAGTCAGAGCCTCAGGGAGAAACCAAGTCGTTGCCGCCGATTATCAATGCGCAGGGAATTTCGAAAGCCTTCGGAGCTAATCCGCTCTTCCAGAACATATCCTTTACGGTTTCGGAGGGCGATCGTATCGGGCTGATCGGTCCAAACGGCTCCGGCAAATCAACTCTCCTGCGGATTCTGGCTGGCGACGTGAGTCCTGACAGCGGGGAGATCGCGGCTCGAAAACGGATCCGGCTCTGCTACATCGAGCAGGATTCGAAATTCAATGCGGGTGCAACCGTCCGGTCTGTTGCCCAGAACGCGATGGACCGAGCGGCGGTGCCGGAGTCGGAACGCGGCACTCGCTTCGCAGAGACTCTGGGACGGGCAGGCTTCGAAAACGTCGACGCGGAGGCGTCCGCTTTGTCCGGCGGCTGGCAGAAACGGCTCGCAATCGTTGAAGCGCTGGTTCAGGGCCCGGACATTCTGCTTTTGGATGAACCTACGAATCATCTGGACTTGGCGGGAATCGAGTGGTTGGAAGACTTGTTAGAAGCGGCCGCTTTCGCCTGCGTGGTGGTCAGTCACGATCGCTACTTTCTGGAAAACGTTGCCACGGAAATGGCGGAGCTGAACCGGACTTATCCGGACGGAGTGCTGCGCGTGTCGGGAAGCTACAGCCGGTTCCTGGAGAAGAAGGAAGAATTCCTGCACGCGCAGTCGAAGCGGCAAGAAGCACTGGAAAACCTGGTTCATAAGGAGATCGAGTGGCTTCGCCGTGGCGCCAAAGCGCGGACCAGAAAGTCCAAGGCGCGCATTGACAAGGCCGGCAAGCTGATGGGCGAACTCGCGGACTTGAACGCGAGAAGCCAACGCGGAACGGCGCAGATAGATTTCTCCGCCACGGATCGACAAACCAAGCGGCTGATCGAACTCGAAAACGTCTCTTGCGAGGTTGGCGATCGCGCTCTGTTTACCGGCCTTAGTTGCGTGATTACCGCCGGAATGAAAGTGGGGTTGGTAGGGCCGAACGGTAGCGGAAAGACAAGCCTACTGCGCCTGCTGCGCGGGGAGTTGGCGCCAACCAGCGGAGAGATTCACCGTGCCGACTGGCTGCGCATCGTTTATTTCGATCAGACCCGCGAACTGGACCCCGATGTGACTCTGCGGCGGGCTCTCGCCCCTGAAGGCGATTCGGTCGTCTATCAGGACCGCATGATCCACGTGGCTTCGTGGGCGGCAAAGTTCTTGTTCACGGGCGAGCAACTGAATCAACCAGTGGGTCGACTTTCTGGCGGCGAGCGGGCGCGAGTCCTGATCGCTCAGCTCATGCTACAGCCTGCAGACCTTCTCCTGCTCGACGAACCTACCAACGATCTTGACATTCCGACGCTGGACATTCTGGAGGAGAGCCTGCTGGAGTTCCGCGGCTCGCTGGTCTTGGTAACGCATGACCGCTACGTGCTGGACCGCGTTTCAACTGTGGTTCTCGGACTCGATGGGCTGGGCAGCGCGGGTCTTTTCGCCGATTATTCCCAATGGGAATCGTGGCAGGAAGAACGCGAACAGTCGGCGAAAAACGGCGCCCGCACTGCCGCGCGGGCCGCTGCCCCTTCGGAGAGCACTGGGCAATTGCCGGGGAGAAAGAAGCTGTCGTATTTAGAAGCGCGCGAATACGACACGATTGAGCTGCGCGTCGCCGACGCAGAACAAATACTGCAGTCGAAACGCGCCCAACTTGAAGACCCGGAAATTGCCAGCGACGGTCCGCGCCTGGTGACGGCGCATGCGGAGATGGAAGAGGCGCAGGACAAAGTGGATGCGCTCTACGCACGCTGGGCCGAGCTGGAGAAAAAGAAAGACTGAACTCGCTCTCCTGCTTTGTCTCGGGAACCGAGCGGTGCGCGCCTGACAGGATCTTGATCGCGTCTCTGCGAACTCCGGTGCTTTCTTTCGAGACTCCGCGAAAAAGACGCCGGATCCACGAGTAGCCTCTTCTTGGCTGCATGGGTGACCCGGCGCTTTCTTTATAGGCCGTAGAACCTCAGTGACCGTCGAGACATCCCTTTTGACCCAGGCTGTTGGGGTAGCCAGTCCCCGTATTGTAGGCGTTGTTAGACCATTCGCCCTGAATCTTCCACTGCGTACTATTGCTAAAGGTAACCAACGGAACATTGAAGGTCCAGGCGCATTTATCTCCATTCTCCTGGCCCCTCTTGTCATACCAGGCGCCCGGGCTGTCTGGATCGGTACGCGCTTCAGAAAGTTCGTGTCCGCTGACGTTGGCCAGTGCCGCCAAGCCTTGCGAGTGCAGGCCGGAAGTGTCCTGCGGGTCGCATCCCGCGTCTCCGTCGAGGTTAAAGAAGAAAGCCACTTGTACGGTGACGCCGCTGCACGAGCCGAAAGTATGGTAAGCGCAGTAGCCGGCGTTGCCCCGCTTTACATCAACGTAGACAGGATAGAAGCCGTTGCTGACAGGACCGGTGATCTCTTTGCACACTTCGGCCACGATCGCGGAAGTCGGACTTCCGTTGGAAGCGGTGGAGAGGTCGATGAGGTGGCCGTCATGAGTAACCGATGGGCCGACCTGACCATTGGAGCCAGTGTATTCATCCGAGGTCTTAGCGTAGTTGGAGTTGCTGAAACCGGTGTACCAGGAATCAAGGCCCGTGATCTTGTCCCCAACAAAAGAGGAGTTGCTCCAACTGGGCCCCCAATAAATTGCATCGCTCACGACCGAAGGCATGATCACGCCGCCATGATAGGTCATGTTGGGATTGTTCCCCCTCGAAACGCGATCGAATGGGCTAAACCCTCGCGCCCAGTGGATTCCGAGCATGGGGGGCTCGTGCTGTGCATTCAGGGCGGACAGGTCTTGCGGACTAGACGCCGGGGAATCAGCGGTTTGGCCGAATGAGAATGTTCCAAACGCTAAAACTACGCATAGAAGCAAAATCTTCGTCTTCATGATGTGGCTCCTCTGGGAGTGTGGAAGTGTCTCGATTGAGATGGCTCGAATTGTTCGGACCGAGCGCGCGAATTATGCCCCGCGTATTGAGGTAAGTCAATAGGGAACTTCCTGATACTGGCACTTGCCTGGAAGAAAGCTGAAAATGGTCCTTCCCACGGCCTTTCTAGCGAGGCGCCAGACAAAAGGCGATGATCGTATTTCCTTTAACTCCGCCATTGTCTTCGAGTCGTTTCACCAAGGCTGATTCGAGATCGTCGGGATCGGGCTTCATCTCGCAGGCGCAATCTCCTCGTCCGAAGCTCCCTGGTAGCAGAGTTCGCAAACTCCCAAGCCATCTTCGGAGCGGACCGGCGGTCCAAAAACGCGGCAGGTCATGGGGCGTGATTCGTAGAGTTCGCAATTCCCTGTTTCCGGATTAAGCGCGGGGCATGGCTCTTCGTTCGCGAAATCAGCAAAAGGTTGGGACGCTTCTTCTCCTTCGTCCAATAAACCGGTCACCGGATCGCCCGGAAAGTCTGGCGACAGGCGGGCCACTGCTCCGCGAGCACGTTCGCGCACGCGGTCCGCACGCTCAGGCGCACGCCTTTCGAGATCGGCAAGCCCCCGCCGCAGCCGCAGAGCATCGAGCTGATTGATGGGAAAAACGCCGATGCAGCACTGCGTGCACCCCGGGCGGCAGACTAACCAGCCCCCGCTGCGGCGCGTGGCTTCGGCCAGGGCGGAATCAACGATCTGAATCAGCGCCTGGTCTTCAGCCTGTGGAAACATGACGAGGTCTTAATCATACAACTCAAGCGTGCTCTATCCACTTCTGGTCCCGGATGTTCAACCTCTTAGATCCTCCCGTATATTGGCAATGAATGGCAGAACGATACTTCATCGGTGTGGACGTCGGCGGCACGAAAGTTGCGGCTGGCTTGGTGAACTCCGCCGGCGAAATCGCTCACCGGACGCGAGTCCCGATGGTGGCAGCGGACGCTGCCGCCGGTTTGGCCGCTGTGAATGCCGCGATTGACTCGGTCTGTGCGGCGGCCAGGCCTGATTCGGAATCGTGGGGCTCAATCTCCGGCATCGGGATCTGCGCTCCTGGCCCGCTCGATCCCCGAACCGGCATTGTGATTAATCCTCCGAATCTGCCTGGGTGGCGCAATTTCCCTCTGGCCGACTTGATCTCGAAAGCCTATCGCCTGCCGGTTCGCGTCGACAATGACGGCAACGCCGCCGCGTTGGCGGAAGCCTTATGGGGTGCCGGCGGTGGTTATCGAAATGTTTTCTGTGCCACGATCGGCACTGGGATTGGCACCGGGATTGTGTTCGATCGCCGCATCTATCACGGCCGCACCGGAGCCGCAGCCGAGGGCGGCCACATCACCATCGACTATCGCGGCCCGCGGTGCGCATGCGGCAAGCTGGGTTGCATCGAAGCTCTTGCGTCCGGGCCTGCCATTGCTCGACGAGCTTCCGAAAAAGTCGCGGCGGGCCGCCGCTCTGCGGTTCTTGAATATGCCGGAGGCCATCTGGACGGCATCACCAGCGAGATGGTGGGTCGAGCCTGCGTTGCCGGAGATCAGCTGGCCAAAGAGGTCTTACAGGAAACCGCCATGTTCCTCACCGTGTGGCTAGGCAATATTGTGGACCTGCTTGAGCCCGACGTGATCATCTTTGGCGGGGGCGCTGCGGCGATCCTGCAACCGTTCTTTGGAGAAATACGTGATCGGCTCCCCACGTGGTGCGTGAATTTGCATGCGCAGGAAGTCCCGCTGGTGACTGCCCACTACGGCGCCGATGCAGGCATCGCCGGAGGCGCCGCAATCTGCAGTGAAGCCTCCCCGACCCCGTGAGGCTCCTAAAGATTCATGCAAACCTAATCAACCGTCAGAGAAATTTCAGCAGCGCAACGGACGTCTCCTTAGGCCGCTCTTCCATGACCCAGTGACCGGTGTTCTTCAGCACGACGACGGTGGCGTCTGTCGCCACCAGCTTGGCTTGTTGTCCCAACGCCTCTCCCAACGATTTCTCGCCGCCAATCGTCAGCACCGGCATGGTCAACTTGGTTTGGGAGAGTTGAGCGAAATCCTTGGCGGCTTGCAGAAAGGAAACGAAATAGGCCCACCCCGCACGCATGCGTCCTGGCCGCGCGTAAGCCGCTGCATAAGCTTTCCGATCCGCTTCCGGAATCGAATGAGTCTTGTCGGCTGCGAAGTCATTCCAGAAATAGTCGAAGTAGGTGCGTTCACGGCCTTGCACCAGAGCCTCGGGAGTCGGCCCGTTGAAGCGGAAATGCCATATGCCGGGGTTGTTGTAGATGGCTTCCCATCCAGCCACACCAGGCAAGAACGCATCCATCAGGACGAGTTTCGTCACTTCCGCCGGGAACTGCACCGCATAGGCGTAGGCGACCATGAGGCCGATGTCGTGTCCCACGACCTCGGCTTTCTGCACACCGAGCGACTTGGCAAGATCATGAATGCGGATGGCGGCACTCTTCATATCCAGACCTTCGGCGGGAATATCCGAGTCTCCGATGCCGGGCAGGTCTGGGCGATAACGGCAAAGCGCTCGGCCAGAGCGGGAATGATCGGCCTCCACATCCGCGAGGTTTCCGCATAGCCGTGCAAGAGGATGAGTGGCGTACCGTGGCCAGCGGTCAGGTAATGCAACTTGACGCCATTGACCTCCGCGGTGCGCGAGACAATGGTTTCATCTGTAAGCCCAAAAGCTCTTGAGGAGGACGCAATCATCAGAAGTGGACTGAACACGACCAGACCGAGAACCAGGTTCGAAACACGCTTCATGTAAAGCTCCTGACGAGAGGGATCTGTAGCTCACAAGCTTACACGTACTCGGCAAAGTTCAAAGAGTAGCCGCTGCGCAAACGATCAGCACAGTGGCTACTCTTCTTGGTCACCGATTTACCGATGCTTGATGAAGCTGCCGCTTTGCAGTTCGGCGACAGCTTGCCGTAGCTGCTCCTGCGTGTTCATCACGATGGGGCCGTACCAAGCCACGGGTTCTTCGATCGGCTTGCCCGACACCAGTAAGAAACGGATTCCCTCGTCGCCCGCCTCCACCACGATCTCATCGCCACGGTCGAACAGCACCAGCGAATGATTACTGGCGTCGTAGCGTGGCGGCGCGTCCGGCTTTACGACCTGCTCGGTCAGTACCGCGCGCGGATCAGACGCGTCGCGAAATGTGCCGGAGCCTGCGAACACATAGGCGAAAGCGTTGCTGGTCGTTTCTACTTTCAGCCGCTTTCGCTGGCCGGGCGGGACGGAGACGTCGAGATAGTTTGGATTGGCGGCGACGCCTTCAACCGGACCCTTCTTTCCCCAGAATTCCCCACAGACAACCCGCACGCGCGTACCGTCATCGTCAGTGACTTCGGGAATCGCGCTCGACGGAATGTCCTGATAGCGCGGATCTGTCATCTTCAGCGACGCCGGCAGATTCGACCACAACTGGAAACCGTGCATGCGGCCGTGCCGATCACCCTTGGGCATCTCCTGGTGGAGAATGCCGCTGCCGGCGGTCATCCACTGTATGTCGCCTGCGGTCATCTTGCCTTTGTTACCCAGGCTGTCGCCGTGCTCGACGGAGCCCGCGAGCACGTACGTGATCGTCTCGATGCCGCGGTGCGGATGCCAGGGAAACCCCTTCAGATAATCTTCGGGATTATCGTTGCGGAAATCATCCAGCAGCAAAAAAGGATCGAAGTCCTTGGTTTTGCCAAAACCGAAGGCGCGTTGCAGCTTTACGCCGGCGCCTTCGGTTGTCGGCTTCGGTTGAATAATCTCTCTAACTGGTCGGAGCGACATAACTTTCTCTTTCCTTCCCCGTCCGCAGCAGGCCTTTCGAGGCGCCGCAGACGACAGCCATCACGCCTTGATGAATTGAACGTCAAGCGTGATTGTGACCTCGTCGCCGACGAGAATCCCACCGGTCTCGAGCGGTGAGTTCCACGTCAGTCCGAAGTCTTTGCGGTTGATCTTCGTGCTTGCCGAAAGGCCGATACGCGTGTTTCCCCATGGGTCTTTGCCAGGCGCAGTCGGCCCTTCGACGGTGAATACTACGTTCCGGGTGACGCCATGAATCGTCAACTCGCCAGCCACGGCCAGTTCTCCGTCGGCGACGCGGGTTATTTTCGTTGATTTGAATGACAGCGTGGGAAACTTCTCCACCTCGAAGAAGTCGGCGCTCTTTAGGTGCGCATCACGCTGCTCCTCGCGGGTGTTAATTGAGGCTGCGTCGACCGATGCGTCGATGCGTGACTTGGTCGAATCGGCTTCGTCCAGAACCAGAACGCCCTTGACAGGGGTGAAATGGCCTTTCACGTGGGAAATCATCATGTGTTTCACCTTGAACTCAGCCACGGAGTGAACCGGGTCGATGTTCCAGGTGCTCACTGCGGTCTGCGGAGTAGCTAGCGTGCTCATAGTAAGTTCCCCTTTCAATCGATTTGATGCTACACAACAATATTCGTTGCAACAACTATCAAACCCAAAAAAATCAAGCTACTTGGCTGCGCGCAACGCGCGACAGCTCGGTTAAGGCCTGCAGGCGCTGCCGCCCCAGGTGGCCGAGTTGCTTGCGATGGGCAGCCTGCACCGGCTCGTCCAGCCGGGCCAAAAGCCTCAGACCTTCCGGCGTGATCCGAGCCATCACCGTTCGCCGGTCTTTGGCTTCACGGCAGCGCGAGATCAGTTCACGCTTTTCCAATCGGTCGAGCAGGCGAGTGACATCCGGGTCACGGGTAATCATCCGGCTGGCGATTTCACCGCAAAAGAGTCCGTCCGGCGCGCCTCGCAGAATTCTCAGCACGTTGTATTGTGTTGGAGAGAGAGATTCGCTTTTGAGGAGGCGGACCAAGCCCCGCGACAGCATGTCAGTCGTGCGGATGAGTTCCAGAAACGCCGCCTCCTCGGGACTTCCGAGGCGCCGCTCTCCTTTACCTGATCTGACCGCTTGCTTCATCTAGCACTAATGTTACTCGTCGTAACGACTATTGTCAAGACGACCGTCGTCTATGGGTGGCTTCGGGCAGGATCGCTCATTGGTCTGCCCGATGACGCTGGATCGCCGGGGCATTGAATTTCCATGTCATTGGTCTCCTGGTTCTACCCAATGGGTTATCCCTGTGTCGTGGGCATGCTGCTCTGCCTGGCTCGGCGCAAGACAACGATCGATCTCGGAGCCACCAGATACTTCGTCTGCTGCAGGACGACTCCGTCGTTCGAGAAATCATCCGGACTCGGCAAGGCCGTATCCACGACTCTCTTCCACTCCTGTGCCGTGCCCTCCTGGACGTGAAACTCCAGCGCTTCCCAGTACGCGTTGATCATTGCGTAAATGTCATCATCGCCGTGGGAAGCGCCATGCAGGCAGAGCGCCAGGCTACGCGAGTCGTAAGATAGATCGGCGTTTGGACCAGTTCCGTACCAGGAGACATCCTCCCGCCAGAACCGGCTGCGGCCCAGGGAAGGATGGCTTTTCCGGAACGCAATCATGCCCTGGAAGAAACGAAAAACGTCGGTGTTCGCCCGGAGTTGGCTCCAGTCCAGCCATCCCGTTTCGTTGTCCTGGTTATACGGATTGTTGTTGCCGAACTGAGTGTTCAGGAATTCATCCCCGGCCCGGAACATCGGGGTCCCGTTCGAGAGGAATAGCAAGCAGCAAAAGTTCTTGATCTGCTTACGACGCAGCGCCAGCACCTCCGGCGGTGCGCCTTCGTCCCCTTCGTGTCCGCAGTTCCAACTGTAGTTGCTGTCGGTGCCATCGCGGTTGTCACTACCGTTTGCCCAGTTGCGCTTGTAATCGTAGGAGACCAGATCGTAGAGAGTGAAGCCGTCGTGGGAAGTCACAAAGTTCACGCTCTGGTAAGCGTGATACGCATCGGCGCGGCTGTCGGGAAACAAGTCATCGCTGCCATAGAGGCGCCGCATCAAATCCGGAACCATCCCTGGATCGCCCTTGACGAAGCGGCGAATGTCGTCACGAAACCGTCCATTCCACTGTAGCCAGGTCATGCCCGGGAATCCGCGCCCGAGCTGATCAGCGCCCGCGTCCCAAGGCTCTGCGATTAAACGTAACCGGCTCAGTTCGGGATCAGCGGAGATTTGACTAAAGATAGGAGCTTCACCCCAATTGAGCGATCCGTCCGCATTGCGGCTAAACACCGACGCCAGATCAAAACGGAATCCGTCGACATGCATTTCTCGTTTCCAGAAACGCAGACTGTCCATCACCATCTTGCGCACATGCGCCTCGCCGAAATTCAAGGTATTGCCTGTGCCCGAGTAATTGGCATAAGGGTTTGCCGGATCGGAGGACAGCATGTAATACCCTGCACTGTCGAAGCCCTTGAAGCTGTAGATTGGTCCCCTGTGGTCGCCCTCGCAAGTGTGGTTGTATACGACGTCGAGGGCTATGCCGATGCCAGCCTTATGAAGCGCCTTCACCATATTTCTGAATTCAAGATGCTGCTCATCACTGCCGCGGGTGCTGGCGTACTGCGCATGTGGCGCGAAGAAGTTCAAGGGCATGTAACCCCAGAAGTCGTCCTCTTGCGGATCGCGCTGAAAAACCGGCATCAGCTCGACAACCGTTATCCCAAGCTCCTTCAGATATGGGATCTTCTCCACCAGCCCGGCATACGTGCCGGCGCGAGATGGCTCTACGCCGGAGTTGGAGTTCTTTGTGAAGCCCCTCACGTGGAGTTCGTACACGATCGCATCAGACTCATGATGCGGCGACCGATCCCCGGCCCAGTCAAATGTTGAGTGATGACCCGCTAGCGCTCCCAGTGGCGCCCGGCCGGCGTTTGACCCTTCCCGCATGGCCGCGCTGCGATCAAACGCGGGGGGAAAGAAAATGCATTTCGAATATGGATCGAGCAGAACCTTCTGCGGGTCAAAGCTGTAAAGTTGAGAAACAGTCTGCCCTGACACGGAGTATGCGTAGTAGCAAGCCTCACCAATCTTTGCAATTGGGATTCGGCAGTGCCAAATCCGCCCTGACTTGTTGCGCAGAAAATCGAAGCGAAACGTCAGGAGGGGATTCAGCAGATCGGCGCAGGAATAAAACAACAGAGTAACACTCTCCGCATGCTCAGAGTGAACGGCGAAGTTGTACGCTCGCTCCTCTTCAATCCACGTGACGCCAAGCGGCAAAGGACTTCCCTCAACCTGAGCCCAAGCCGGGCGTTTCGTGATTGCAGCGGCCACATCGGCCGGGACATCAACTTTCATAGTTTTTTAGATTTCCGGTAATAACTGATCAAATTGTTGGTTGAACTGTCGTGCGCGAGCATCGGTTCTGCTTTGCTCTCAATCTCCGGAATGATGCGCTGTGCCAGCACCTTGCCCAGCTCGACGCCCCACTGGTCAAAGGAATCGATGTTCCAGATTGCGCCCTGAGCGAACACGGAATGTTCGTAGAGCGCCACCAGTTTGCCCAGGATGTCCGGTGTCAGGCGTTTAGCCAGAATCGTGTTCGATGGACGATTGCCCTCAAATACGCGGTGAGGAACCAGCCACTTTGGCGTGCCTTCGGCCTGGACCTGCTCAGGAGTCTTGCCGAACGCCAGTGCCTCGGTCTGCGCACAGACGTTGGCGATCAGCATGTCGTGGTGCCGGCCAAGTGCATTGAGCGGCTCCGCAAAAGCAATGAAGTCGCAAGGAATCAACCTGGTGCCCTGATGAATCAACTGGTAAAACGAGTGTTGACCATTGGTTCCAGGTTCGCCCCAGTAAATTGGACTCGTGTCGCGACCCACTTTCTTGCCTGCGAGCGTGACATGCTTGCCGTTGCTTTCCATCGTCAATTGCTGGAGGTAAGCCGGGAAACGTTTCAGATATTGTTCGTAGGGCAGCACGGCCACGGTTTGCGCGCCAAAGAAATCGTCGTACCAGATAGACAGAAGACCCATCAGCACCGGCAGGTTGCGCTCGAAGGGAGTAGTGCGAAAGTGTTCGTCCATCTCGTAGAAGCCGCTCAACATGTCGTGAAAATTCTCCGGGCCAATGGCGACCATGGTCGAGAGACCAATGGCTGAATCCATCGAATAGCGCCCGCCGACCCAATCCCAGAACTCGAACATGTTCGCGGTGTCAATGCCGAA
>Ga0185299_10004375_pt1 | contig 17166 bp, 13 predicted proteins | sample PaiPotPPA55metaG_FD_128002 | JGI IMG/M metagenome (GOLD analysis project Ga0185299, IMG submission 128002) | Iron sulfur acid spring bacterial and archeal communities from Banff, Canada, to study Microbial Dark Matter (Phase II) - Paint Pots PPA... ...
GCCGATTCCGCCGACTCTTCCACCGGCAAACTATTTTCCCAATTAGCCCAGTCCCGATTCTCAATCCGCAAAGCCACCGGCGCCCCAATCGTCTTGCCATGCCGCACCCCGGCAAAAATATCCGCCCGATCCTTCTCAATCTTCTGCCGTCCTCCGCGCCCGTACCCAAGCTGCCGCCGGTGCAGCTCGTGATTAATAAATGCCACGTCCACAGGCAGCGAAGCCGGCAGCCCGGAAATAAAAGCTAGCAGCGCTTGCCCGTGCGATTCACCCGCGGTGTAAAACTGCAGCATTCCCTGAGGCATCCTCGAAAAATTTAAAATAGTCCGTGCAGATTAAGAAAAGGAGTGTATCTGCCGAACCGACGCCGCGTCCAGTTTTAGCTGTCGTTTTGCTTTTTTCGCTGGCGCAATCCCAATTAGAGTGCCTTTCGCGTCATCCGCGCCCACATATTCTTAGCGCCATTTCGGCGCTTCCCCGGAAAATGGAAACGGAGGCAACATTGATCTCGCGCCGATTCATTGCACCTTCTATTTTATTTGAAGCGCTGCTAATCGGCTGGCTCGCCTGTTGCGCGCTCTCATGTAACCGCCCGTCCAAGGAAGCCTCCGCCGTGACCATCAACAAGCAGCCTGTCAACTTCGCGCGCCGCACCTTTGACCCGACCAATCCGCCCTCCGACATGCCGCCCCTGGCTCAGGGGGAATACGCGGGGTGCGACTCCGATTTTCTCTCGAACGCCACTGTCGCCGCACAGACCCGCCAGACCGATGCCACGCACGCGACCATCACCGTCACGCACATCAAGATGGACCTTCAACTCAACGTCACCATCTGGGAGCCCAAGGAAGCAACTCAGCACGTCACCGAACATGAGGAAGGCCATCGCCAAATCGCTGAATATTATTATCAGACCGCAGACAAAATAGCCGAGCGCATCGCCACGACCTACCTCGGCAAACAAGTCGACATCGCCGGCTCCGATGTACAGGCCGAGTCCAATAAATTTCTTCAACAAACCGCCGCCGCGATCACTGCCGATTACAGCCGCGAATTAAATCCCGGACCCACGCAACTCCTGTACGACAGCATCACCGACCACAGCCGTAATGACGTTGTCGTCAAGGACGCCGTAGCCCACGCCATCAAAAACGCCGCCATCGAATCCCCTTAGCATCCGGAACGGTATGGCAATATCACCAACCCCGATGTAGCCTCGTGGACTGCACTTATCACATCGAGAGAGTCACTGTGCCATTTGCGCGCGCCACCGATGACTTTGCCATTTCTTACGAGACCATTGGCACCGGAGCTCGCAATGTCATCTTTCTGCATGGATGGGGTGGCGCCGCGTCGGGGCATTCCTGGAAAGGTTTGCTCAAATACCTGGATGTTACCGGCCTGACGCTGATTCTCGTCGATCTCCGCGGGCACGGGCGATCCGACCAAGCGTCAGAGGGATACTCCACCGCGCAGTTTGCAAGCGACGTGTTCGCCGTCGCGGACCACGCGAACACCGATAAGTTCGTTGTAGTTGCTTTCAGCATGAGCGCGAAATGGGCGCAGTGGATGGCATGCAGCGATCCCGGGCGGATCACAGGTCAAGTTCTCATCGCCCCTGCCCCAGCGGCGGAGCTTCCGCTTACCGAAGACATGCTTCAGGATTGGCTTAAATATTCCCAAGACCGCGGTGCGTGGTCCCGGTTCATCCGCAGCTTCACCAAGGAAGACATCCCCGCGGACGTTCTCGAAGAATACTTCAAAGACGCTTCCACCACCTCGCCACTCGCGCTCGCTGGCACATTTCACATGTGTAGAACCGGCGAATTCGGAGACCGCCTGAAAGCCCTCCACACCCCCACGCTAGTGATCGGCGGCGCCCACGACCCGATGTTTCCTCCACAGTTTCTGCGAGAACAGTTCATGGCCCGCATTCCGGGTGCCCGCCTGGCATTGGTCGATGCCGGCCATGAAATTCCCTTGGAAGCTCCGCAACAAATGGCCGCGCTGCTCGAAGCATTTCTCGCCGGACTCCGAACATGACGTACTGCGTTTCGCCATCTCGGTTCACCCTCGGAAGATCCCTACGGCGGTGCTCTACGCAACCAACTCTCCAGCACCGCGCCAACTCCAGACCGTAACCCATGATCGGCGAGACCATCGACCACTACCGAATCCTCAGCGAGATTGGCGCAGGAGGAATGGGCACCGTTTACCGCGCCCACGATAAAATCTTGCGCCGCGACGTTGCGCTGAAATTGTTACGAAGCGAAAAAATTAATGATCGAGAAAGCCGAGAGCACCTTCTTCACGAAGCCCGTGCCGCGGCAAGCCTCAATCATCCGCACATTTGTACCATCTACCAGGTGGGGGAATTCCAAGGCGCGAGCTACATTGCAATGGAGCACGTCGACGGTGAATCTCTCAGCGCACAAGTGCCACGAGGTGGGCTCCCGTTGGAGCTCACTCTCCGCTACGCCGTGCAAATCGCCGATGCTCTTGCGCACGCACACGCGCGTGGGGTGATCCACCGCGATCTCAAGACAGCCAATGTCGTTATTACCGCTCAAGGTCACGTTAAGGTTCTCGATTTCGGATTGGCCAAAAGAATTGTTGACGATGCCACCGAAGAAACGCGATCCATGCTTTCCGGATTTCAGGGCAGTGACATGGTCGGCACCTTGCCCTATATGGCTCCGGAAATTCTCGCTGGCGAAAAAGCTGACGCGCGCACCGACATCTGGTCGTTTGGTGTGCTGCTCTATAACCTCTCCACTGGAGAATTGCCGTTCAAAGGAAGGACCAGTTTTGAACTCACTTCATCAATTCTAAAAGAAATCCCCGACTGCTCGCAGGTAACCAATCCTAGTCTCCGCGCACTGATACTACGCTGCCTTGCCAAGAAACCTGAGCAACGCTATCAGGCTGCTGGCGAGGTGAGGGCTGCCTTGGAAATCCTCCCTGCGAGCGGAGGCCGTAGCGCGCCAGGAAAGCAACGCGACAGTCACAGGAAGATCAACTCTGTTGCGGTGCTGCCCTTTGAGAATAATACCGGTAATCCAGAAGCGGATTACCTCGGTGAGGGAATTACAGAATCGATCATCAATACTCTCGCGCAGTTTCCTCAAGTGCGTGTCGTTCCGCGCAACTCGGTGTTTCGTTACAAAGACCGAAACATGGATCCTCGATCCATCGGCGAAGAGTTGCGCGCTCGCACTGTCCTGGTTGGAAGAATTTCATTAACCGACGACCGCCTGATCGTGCGGACTGAACTGATTGATGTGGCCAAAGACGCAATATTGTGGGGCGATCAATTCAACCGGCAACGCTCTCAGATTTTTGAGGTTCAGGATGAGATCGCCAGCGAAATCTCAGAGAAGATGCGGCTCCGGCTCACTCCCGGCGACAAAAAGAGGTTGCGAAAACACCAGGCCAGAAATACTGATGCGTACTACCTCTACTTGAAGGCTCGTTATTTTTGGAACAAGCGGACCCCAGCCGCCTTCAACCAGGCGATTCTGTACTATCAGGAAGCCATCGAAATAGATGGCGAATTCGCTCTCGCATACGCCGGACTGGCGGATTGCCATATCGTTCTCGGGAGCTTCGCCATTATTCCCATGGCGGAGTCATTCCCCACAGCCAAGGCTGCTGCGGAGAAAGCTCTGGCTCTCGACGCCTCGCTGGCTGAGCCTCACACGTCGATGGCCATTATCTTGTCGATCTGCGAACGTCAATGGCGCACTGGCGAAAATGAATTTCGGAAATCCATCTCCTTACGGCCTGATTACGCTACTGCTCATCATTGGTATTCTTTTTGTCTGTGTGCCATGGGTCGCGTTTCTGAAGCTATCGCCGAAATTAGTAAAGCTGAAGAGCTGGACCCTCTTTCGCCGATTATCCTGACTAACTTTGGCACCGTGCTTTATTGGGCGCGCCAGTATGATCGAGCTTTGGAGCAATACCACAAGGTCTTGAGTCTTTCTCCTGATTTCTGGACAGCGTACTGGATGTTGGGCTCAGCGTACGAACAAACCGGCAACTACCGCGAAGCTGCCGAAAAGATGCGCACGGCGATGAAATTCTTCCCGGGATCTTCCACACTGCTCGTGGCTTCACTCGCTCGCGTCCACGCATTGTCCGGCTCGCCAGATCAGGCCCTCGACCTTATCAACCAGGTGAAAAGCCGAGATGAAGCCCGCGTCAATTGCCCCTATCATCTGGCGATGGTCTACGCGGCGCTTGGGCTAAAGGATATAGCGTTCCAATGGCTGGATACAGCCTATGAAGCTCATGACATGTGGGTCAATTTTATCAAAGTCGACCCCAAGATGGATTCGCTCCGCCGAGACCCCCGGTACCTCGAATTACTCCATCGCATCGCCCTTCCGGACTGAACGCGCTTTGTCTAATTTCGTCACCCGCAATTTCAGACGATGCCGTCTTCCGCCAATCAGCGTACTAACTGGAAAATGAACCAATATCTGAGCACGCACTTACTTGACGCACATCATCCGCACGGTTACGCTTTCGTCGTAGCCATTCGCACCGTTCACCGCGTCGATAAAAAAGGCCATCGTGGCAGGCACTCCACTTCAAATCGAACGCGACACCGCTCCAGAGCCTCAGCTCTCGGTCGTCGATGTCTTGGTCGACTCCCTGAAGCGCTGGGTCTTCAGCGTCCAGGACTATTCCTTACTCTCCGCCCGCTCGGTAAGAAATCTCGCTACTAGTCCCCGCTATTTTCAGGACACCCTCGACCAAATGGACGACATCGGCGTAGGCTCCCTGCCCATCGTCCTGATCTCCGGCTTCTTCATCGGGGCAGTCATGGTGTTACAAACCGGCTCGCAATTCACCCGCTTTGGTCAAGCTGCACTCACCGGTGACATCGTAGCCATCGCCCTGGTCCGCGAATTGGGTCCAACGTTAACCGGCATCCTCGTCGCAGGCCGCTGTTCCTCCGGAATCGCTTCAGAATTGGGCTCCATGCTCGTCACCGAGCAAGTCGACGCCATGCGCGCCATGGGCACCGACCCCAGCCGCAAGCTGGTCACTCCGCGAGTCCTCGCCACTGTCCTGATGCTCCCGCTCCTTACCGCGCTCAACGATTTCGTAGGCTTGCTCGGCGGTTGCGTGGCGTCGGTTTTTTCCCTGCGCTTAGGCGCGGTGGAATTCTGGACTCGCGCCATCAAAGCTCTCGATTTCGCCGATTTGATGCAAGGCTTCACCAAGCCCATGGTTTACGGCTTCATCCTCGCCACCGTCGGCTGCTACAAAGGACTCAATGTCCGTGGAGGCACACAAGGTGTTGGCCGCGCCACCACTCAAGCCGTAGTTCTCGCCTCAGTGATGATTATCGCCGCCGATCTTTTCCTCACTAAATTGGCCTTATACCTTGGCGACAAACTTTTCTAGGTCCCCTTCATCTGCGCCCCCACACTATTCTTTCGCCTTCCCCCAGAGAACCTGAACCACCAATTGCCCTATAATCCATGCCACCTTCAATGACTCCAGCTATTGCCGCCGCGCGATCCGACGCTGGTCCCGCAGTCGTATTTGATAACGTTTACCTCGGCTTCGACGAGGGCGATATTTTGCGCGGCGTCTCCTTTTCCGTTCCCGCGCGCGAAACCATGGTGCTTCTCGGCGAAACCGGCACCGGAAAAACCTTAACTCTCAAACTTGCCGCTGGCCTCCTCAAACCCACACGCGGCAGTGTCTCCGTGCTGGGTCAGGAAGTTTCCGCCATGTCTGAAAGGGAACTCCTGCATCTTCGAGAGCGCATCGGTTTCGTTTTTCAGGAGGGCGCTCTCTTCGATTCCATGACCGTCGGCGAAAATGTCGCCTATCGTCTCCGAGAAGAGCACGTTAATGAAGAAGAGATCGAGCCGCGCGTCAACGAAGCGCTGCAATTCGTCGAGCTCGAACACACCGCCGATCAACTCCCCTCAGAATTGTCCGGCGGCATGCGTCGCCGCGTCTCCATCGCACGTGCGCTTATCAATCGCCCCGACATCGTTTTGTACGATTCGCCCACCGCCGGTCTCGATCCCGTCACCTCGCAAACCATAATTTCGCTCATTCTGCGCCTGCGCGATGTGTACGGCGTCACCGCCCTCTTGGCCACACAGCGTGTGCAGGACGGCTTCGCGCTCGCCAACTTCTCCTTCGACAAGGAAACCAAGCATGTCGTCCATATCAACCCCGCGAAAGCCGCCAAGGACGGCGAAACCGCCGCGGCGACCCGTTTTATCGTGTACAAAGAGGGTCGCATCTATTTCAATGGCGACCCGCAAGAGTTGTCCAGCACCAAAGATCCATATCTGCGCCGCTTTCTAGTTTGAATTTGCTGTAATCTTATTCCCAGACTCCGGAGGGGAGTCTCAATGGCCCAGAGGAAGCAGCTCACCTGGACGGAATTGCGTGTTGGTCTCTTCGTGCTGGTCGGCCTTTTCGTATTGGCGGCCGGCATTTTCTACGTCACCGGTTCAGGATTTCTGGGGCCGAAGTACCGTGTGAAAACGTATCAGGCGGAGGTTTCCGGTCTCGCCAATGGCGCGCCTGTACAAGTCGACGGCGTGGAAGTAGGAAACGTCGAGTCCATCACCCTGGTGCCGCGCACCCCAGGCAAGCCCGCTGATAAAACCAGAAACATAGAAGTTGTTATGCGCCTCGAGCGCCGCTATCAACCCGATATTCTCACCGACTCCACAGCTAGCGTCGTCACCCAGGGCCTGCTGGGAAATAGGTACATCAATATTTCCCGCGGCTTTACGGGTGTCCCTTTGAAAGACGGCGAAGTAGTTCCCCCGTCAGAAACAAGGGAAATGCTCAATAGTCTCCAGGCTCTCTCCGATTCCATGCAGGTAATTTTGGATGACATAAAAGAAGGCCGCGGCTCCATCGGGAAATTGGTGAACGATCCGGAAGCCTACAATCACTTGAACAGTGTCATGGCCAAAGCCGATACCATGATGAGCAACGTGCAAGCCGGCAAAGGCACTTTAGGAAAGCTCGTAAATTCCAACGAGTTGTACGACAAGGTCGACAAGAGCGTCGACAATATCAATGGCCTGGTCACTGACGTTCGCTCCGGCAAAGGCACCATCGCCAAATTGTTGAACGATCCCACACTCTACGATGAAGCCAAGCAGGCCCTCAACAATAGTAATGCCATGCTCAGTGACGTGCGCGACGGAAAAGGAAGCGTCGGCAAACTCATGAACGACGACGCGCTCTACAATAATTTGCGTGACACCAGCGCCAACTTGGGCAAGGCTTCCGCCAAGCTGAACGAAAACACCACTACCGTAGGCAAACTTTTCTCCGATCCCAAGTTGTACGACAATCTCGCAGGCTTGACCGGCGATTTGCGCTTGCTCATCGGCGAATTTCGCCAGAATCCGGCCAAGTTCCTGCGCGTAAAAGTGAGCGTATTCTAGCCCTTCGCAACCTTTGCGTAACCTCGAGCGTTCTTGTAATGTTTTTGTAACAATAAAGCCATAATATCCAACGCGGCTGGCATCACCGCCGCGACTCACAAGTCGAGCCTATGGAAAATCAGGAAGTACTGCAAAAACCGCGCCCCGAACCAAGCAAATCAACACTCCCTCAACCTGGACGTCCCGTCCCCAGTCGCGCGTACCCGGGTGCTTTAATCGTCGTAGAAGGCACCGATGGTTCCGGAAAGTCCACGCAACTTTATCTATTGAAACGCTGGCTCGAAATTGGTGGCTATCGTCTGCACTTCACCGAGTGGAATTCTTCGCCCCTCGTGAAATCCGCCACACGCCGCGGAAAACAACGCCGCCTCCTCACCCCCACCACGTTTTCTCTCTTGCACGCCGCCGATTTTGCCGACCGCTGCGAACGCCAGATCATGCCTTTGCTGCAAGGCGACTATCTCGTGCTCGCCGACCGTTACATTTACACCGCCTTCGCCCGCGACGCCGCTCGTGGTTGTCCGCCGCGCTGGCTGCGCAATCTTTACCGCTTCGCGCCTGTCCCGGACATCACCTTTTACTTTCGAACGCCGCTGGACATCGCCGTCCACCGCATCCTCAGCGGACGCCCCAAATTAAAATATTACGAAGCAGGCATGGACCTAGGCATGTCCTACGATCGCGCCGAGAGCTTCCGTCTATTTCAGGCCCGTATTCTCGAGGAATACGACAAAATGGTCGACACCGACAATTTTGTCGTTCTCGACGGCACCATCCCCGTCAATAAATTGCAAAAGCAAATGCGCGACATCGTAGCCTCCAAAATTGATTTGAAACGTTTTGCCCCTCGTATTCAGGAAGCGGAGTAAGCATGCCCGACCAGGAAAAAGAAAAAGATAAAGAAAAAGACCAAGAAAAAGACAGGGATCGCGACAAAGACAAGTCTTCGTCGGCCGTCGCCACAGAAACTCCCGCAGCCACAGCTCCTCCGCCGGCTATCAAGTCCGCTTCCGAAGTCGAAGAAGAAGCCTCCCATTATTTTTTTGGCGAGCCGCTCGTCGGTTTCGATCCTGCCGAGATCACCGGCACTCTAGTGGTCATCGAAGGCATGGACGGCTCCGGCCGCTCCACGCAAATCACTTTGCTTCAGGAATGGCTCGAATCCGAAGGCTTCGCCGTCCAAACCAGCGGCTTGCGGCGTTCGAATCTCGTCGGCAGCGACATCGACCAGCTCCTTGCCAAGAACGCCGTCACCCGCCTCACTCTCGCCCTGATGTACGCCACTGATTTCTTCGATCAGGTCGAGCATCGCATTTTGCCGGCTCTGCGCTCCGGCACCGTCGTCCTCGCCGACCGTTTTATATTTACGCTAATCGCACGCGGCGTGGTGCGCGGCATCAATCGCGATTACATGACCGGTCTTTATGCCATGGCTCTCCGGCCCCATCTAACTTTCTGGCTCAACGTCCGCCCCGAAACCGCCTTCGGCCGTGAATTCAAAAAGTCCCAAGCCATCAGCTATTGGGAAGCCGGTCGCGACATGTCCCTATCGCACGACCTGTATTGGTCCTTCATCCGCTATCAAACAATGATCAAGCGCGAATTCGAAGTGATGGCCAAGCGTAACAGCTTCATCGAACTCGATGGCGAAGCCAGCGTCGCGGCCGTCAACAAGCAGCTCCGTCACCGCATTGGTGAGCAGCTCGGTATCCGCGCTACCAAATACACTCCTTCCTCCGCGCTGGCTCATCTCTGGCGCTAAAATCGTAAATGTCAGAGCCGGTTCACATCGCTGCCATTGATGCCGGCTCCAACGCCGTCCGTCTGGCCGTTGCCCGCGCCTATTCCGCCCTCGACATTGAACCCCTTTACGACGAACGCTATTCTCTGCGTCTCGGTGAAGGTGTTTTCGTGCACCACCGCTTCAGCGAAAAACTCCTCAAAAAATCCGTCAAAGCTTTCTCCGATTTCAAAGAAACTATGGATGAGTTCGGCGTTACCAAGTACCGCGCCGTGGCCACCAGCGCCTCTCGGGAAGCCCGCAATCGCGACGCCTTTGTTCGCCGCATTAAGCAACAATCCGACATTTCCTTGGAGGTAATCAACGCCGCCGAAGAGTCGCGCCTCGGCAGGGAAGCCGTCCTCGCCGCCTTGGGTCCCGAAGCGCCGCCGCGCTGCATCGTCGACCTTGGCGGCGGCAGCCTCGAATTAAGCATTCTGCGTGATCGCCAGGTCGAACAAAGCGCCCACCTCGGCGTCGGCACCGTTCGCTTGATGACCACTTTGAATCTTCCCGGCGTGATCCGTCCTTCACAAGCCGAGCAAGTCCGCAAATATGTGCGCGCGCTTCTCGAATCCAAACTACCCAACCGCCCCAATCTCGGCGAGCAAATCGCCGTCGCGCTTGGCGGCAATGCGGAAACGCTGGCTGGCATCGCGCCAGGCCCACGCGAACATGGCCTCCCCACCCTGCAACTATCACTCCTGCGCGAGCGTCTTCCCGACATTCTGAAGCGCGATGTTCGTCAGCGCATGAAGGCTTACGCTGTGCGCCGTGACCGTGCCGACGTCATGGGCATTGCCGCCATCACGCTACTCACTCTCGGCCGCTATTTGAATGTCCGCTGCATGGTCATCCCCGCCGTTGGCGTTCGCGAAGGCATTCTTCAGGAAATCGCTCACGACGCCTTCTCGCGTAAAGAACCGCACCGTTACAACGCTGCCGCCCGGCAGGTAATCGCCAGCACCAGAGCCTTTGCGCGCCGCCTGGACCGCGATCAAGCCCACGCCGAGCATGTCCGTGAACTCAGTATTCTTCTTTTCGACCGTTTGCAGCCCGCGCATCATCTTCCCGCGCAATACCGCGTTCTCCTGGAAGCTGGCGCCCTTTTGCATGATGTCGGCCACACCATCAGCCATCACGGCCACCACAAGCATGGCGAATATTTGGCACTGAACGGCGATATCCCTGGTCTCGCTGGCCGTGATCGCGCCATCGTCGCCTCACTGGTTCGTTATCACAACCGCAAATCGGACCCCGCCGGCCATCACACCGCCTACGCTTCGCTATCAAACTTGGACAAACGCATGACCCGCCGCCTCGCCTCCATTCTCCGCATCGCCGAGGGCCTCGATCACTCCCATCGCCAGCGCGTCACCAATATTCAAGCCTCCTTCCAACGCGGTTCGGTGGGCCTGCAGGTAAAAGCCCGGGGAGATGCTGCCGAAGACTTGCGCGACGCCAACCGCAGCGCGGATCTCTTTGAAAAAGAATTTCACGTGCGCCTTTTCTTCCGCCAATCCTCCTCATGAGCCGCCCGCATTTACGAAGTTGCCCGCATAACGATTCGCTCCCATCATGGTGATGGATAAGCCGCTTCAGGAAAACATCGCCCACAAAAAATCAACGTGAATGAGGTTTAATAAAATTCGAACGGAGCTACTCGATGGATCTGTACATCGTCCGCCACGGCATCGCGATCGACCGTGAAGACCCCAAATGTCCGACTGACCCCGAGCGTTACTTGACGGAGGAAGGCATAGACAAAACCAAGCAGGTGGCCAAAGCCATCGCCGCCCTCGGCATCACTGCGGACTTGTTGATTTCCAGCCCGTACACGCGCGCCATGCAAACCGGCGAAATTTTCGCCAACGCGCTGAAATACTCAAAACAGAAGATCCGTGGCACCGATTTGCTTTTACCCGGCGCGGAAACCTCTGCGCTTTTCCGCGAGCTGGCCAAAGACAAACACTCTTCGTCCGTTTTCCTTTTCGGCCACGCTCCACATCTCGATGAACTCATCGCTGCCGCCTTCGCCAGCAAACACCCCATCACTTCGCTCAAGAAAGCCGGCGTTGCCGCCTTAAAATTAAAGCGCATCTCCCCGCCAAGCGCCGAATTTCTCTGGCTGGCCACACCCCGGCTCCTGCGCCGCGCCGCAAAATAATTTTCAGCAGATTAAATTTATTTCTGAATTGTTCAGGGAGAACGTGAATCTGTTGTTCCGCGCCATCGAGGAATTTTACTTCGCCCAAATCGCGAAGCCAGCAATTATTGACGTGGAAAAATTATCACTAGCCCTGAATCGTTCCTAGTCCGAAGCCCCAGCCACCGCATACAAAACCCCGGGCGCACTCTGAAGCAACGCCACCACCTTATTCGCTTTCTCCGCAGCACGAACCACCAGCGGCTTACCCAGCACCGTCTCTAACAAATGTTTCCCCGCCGCCAACCTTGCCGCAATCTCCAGATTGTCCTCCAACTTCGGAATCAGCAGCGTGATGGCATCCGCAGAATTCTCAATTTTGAATCCCGTCGGCGAATCCACGCCCGATTTGTGCAGCACTCGCCCAAGTCGAATTACTCCCGCCAACACGCGAATATTCTCTTGCTGCAATGCGCTCAGCTTCGCAAATTTCCCGTCATTCATCGTCGGTTCAGCCCCCCGGTGGAAGCGCACCGCCCAAGCCACCAGTTGCCAGTCCTCGCGCGTCCACCGCGGAGGCACTTTCAATCCCAAAAGAAACTTCTGTGCAGCCTTTCGTGGGTGCTTCTGGTCCCGTCCCACCGCATGCAGCAGCGCCGCTGCGCGTAGATTCCGTTGCACATTGACATCGCTAAATGCCAGCATAGCCTTCGCCCGTCGCAACAATTCAAAAATCCGGTTCGATATCCGCGCCACACGCGCCGCATTCCGCGGACTCGACTGCGCCGCCCGCGCCGTCGCTCGCAAGCGCGCTAACGATGCAGCCTCCAGCCGCTCTCCGTGTGGCAACGCATGCCGCCACTTGTTCCAGATGCTCGTTTTCCCCAGCGTCAGTTGCCGGTAAGTCTGCACCCGCTTCGCGCGCTCACGCTGCACAATCTGCTTCCACGCTTTCCGCGCCGCTTGGTCCACTCGGCCCTCTGCCTTTACTTTTTCCGCCAACACATCCAGGTCGTGAATATCCCCCAATAAATCCTGCAGCCTTTTTAAATTCTCCGTCCAGGCCGCGTTATGCTCTGGCAAAAGGCTCTCTACCGTGTACCTCAGCTTCTTCAAACCAATTCTCAACGCGTGCCACGGTTTGGCCTTTTTCGTACGCAGCGCCTGCGCGTGCAGTTGTTTAATCTCTTCAAATCGCTCCCAGGCCAGGCATTCCGCCGCCAATCCGCTTACTGGAAGCACTCGCACCCGTTGCCGCAACCGTCTCTGTAATCGCTTCCATTCCTTCTCATCAAATTTCCCCGCCACTCGCAAAACCTCGTTCCGCAGCGCAGGTTCGTCAGTCTCAAAGGAGCTGTGCATCTGTACGCGAACCGGATCGCTGGCTGGCACCAGTTTCTTGACCCAATCCTCGATCACGTGCGCGTCCCGCAAAGGCGCCAACGCCCGGAACAGTTTTTTCGATGTTTTCCGCATCTCCGGCCACGCCGCATCCGGATCCACCTCTTCAAACACCAGTGCCACTGACCGGCATCTCCGGATCGCCACCCTCAAATCATGCACATTGTCCGGATCGGGATTTGAACGCACTTTATCCAGTTCCGCCCTCACCTTGTCCATGGACTCGAACAGGTCTCGCCGCTCGACCCGAGCAGGGGCCTTAACTTCAGCCTGATCTTGAGCGTTATTTTGAGCCTTACTTTGAGCCTTATTTTGAGATTGCAGGGTGGTGACGCTGGCCATGGCGGTCAAATCCTCGACGCTTCCAGTTTGGCCGGGAAAACTCCCGCCAAACGATCCTATAGGGTAGCCCTTCGATGTAGCCTCGTCCAGTCAAGCGCCTGGCCCCACAATTCCGGCCACATTCGCACCAAAACCAGCCCCATCGCCACGCTCATTGCCCCTGCAATAAGAAACACCTTCGAAGGATCCGGGTGCCCCAGCCGCAACATCAAGAACTGCGCCACCGGCTGCAACGCCACCCCGATAAACGACAGCATATTCGCCACCGCGATCGTGCGGCCTTTCTCTGTAGCCGCCGGCCGCCGCTGAATAAGCGCATTGATGGGCACCACAAAAAAGCCCCCCGCGAAACCAAGCAGGATCAGGCACACCAGCACCGTCCCAAATCCTATCCCCGGCCACGAAAGCAGCGCAGTCATCGCCAGAATTCCAGCAAGCCCAGGTAGCACCATGCCCGTTTGGATTTTCTTCCCGGACACAAACCCCGCTGCCAGGCTGCCCAGTCCGATCCCCATGCTCAGCCCCGCCAGCAAATAGCTGCTCCGCGTTTCGTCCAGATGAAGAATATCCGCGGCATACAACACGATATTCAGCAACAATAGCGACCCCAAAAACCAGAAAAACGTGTTCGCCACCACCGCCGTCGACAACGGCCGATCCACGCTCATGTGCCGCACTTCGGAGAAAAATTCTCGTGCCACATTCCAGTCAAACTTACGTCCAGGATCCGCCGCGGGCACTCGCGAAATCCCCAGGCTGATCAAAAGTCCAGCCACCGCCAGCACCATGAAAATCACTCCCGACCATACTTGCCGTCCGTGAAACACATGCGCCAGGTATCCGCCCGCCAGCGCCGCCAGAATCGCCGCCATCAAAGTCCCAAATTCAATAATCCCGTTTCCCCAGCTGAGCTTCGATTCCGGCAGCAATTCGGGCAGCAACCCATATTTCGTAGGCCCAAAAATCGCGCCCAAAGTGCTCATCAAAAATAGCGCCACCCCAGCCCAACCCCATCGCCCTTGCGCCAACGCCCAGGTAGCCAGCCCCATCACCACGAATTGTCCCGCCACCGTGTAAATCGTCACGCTACGTTTGCTGTACTTGTCCGCCAAAAATCCGCCAGGAATGGAAAACAACAAGAAGGGAACCGAGAACAATTGCGGCACAATCAGCACGAACCACAAGTCGCGTTCTTCCTTCGACGCTGCCGTCTCCAGTACCAGAAAACTGACCAGCCACTTCAAAGCGTTGTCGCTAAATGCCCCCTGAAACTGCGTTGCAATCAACGCCCAAAACCCACCCAACTTGGGCGCCGCCACGTCACGCGAAACCCGCTCCCGAGCATCTGCAGTCACACTGGCCATGCGCGGCGCAGTCTAGCCTCCCAATGCGTTCCGCCGCAAGCACTTCGGCCCACATTGCCCGAAATTCTTCAATTACACGTTATAATTATTGAGAGATGCTCTACGTAGACAACGTTTCCATGCGCTTCGGCCCCCGCATCCTTTTCGAGGATGTCACCTGCTCCTTCCTCGACGGCCGCCGCTACGCCATCAGTGGCCCCAACGGCGCCGGCAAATCCACACTAATGAAAATCCTTACGGGCGAACTTGAGCCCACCAAGGGCTCCATCACCCGCCCCAAAAAACTCGGTATCCTCCGTCAGGACCAGTTCGCCTTCGATCAATTTCGCGTCATTGACACCGTCATCATGGGCAACGCCCCGCTCTGGCAAGCTCTCGAAGAGCGCGACAAACTCTATGCCAAGCCTCACGACTCTCTTACCGACGCCGACGGCATGCGCCTCGGTGAACTCGAAGGCATCGTCGGTGAAGAAGGCGGCTACACCGCGGAAGCTGACGCCGCCATTCTCCTCGACGGCCTCGGTGTAGACAGCTCTCTGCATGAGCGCCAGATGGGCGAACTCCAAGGCGGCCAAAAAGTTCGCGTGCTCCTCGCGCAAGCGTTATTCGGCAACCCGCCAGCCCTGCTTCTCGACGAGCCCACCAACAACCTCGACCTCGATTCCGTGCATTGGCTCCAGGACTATCTGCTCGAATACGAAGGCGTTCTGATCGTCATCTCTCACGACCGCCACTTCCTCAATAGCGTCTGCACGCACACCGCCGACATCGACTACGAGACAGTAATTATGTACAACGGCGGCTACGACGACATGGTCCTCGCCAAAACACAGATCCGTTCGCGCATCGAAACCGATAACGCCAATCGCGAGAAAAAAATCGCGCAACTGAACGACTTCATCGCGCGCTTCTCAGCGGGCACTCGCTCCGCGCAAGCCACTTCCCGCAAAAAAGAAGTTGAGCGCCTGCAAACCACCGTGCTCGCGCGTTCCAATATCGCTCGCCCCTACATCCGCTTCGACATGAAGCGCGCTTCCGGCCGCCACCCGCTCGAAATTAAAAGCGTCGTGAAATCCTACGGCGACTTGAAAGTCATTAAGCCCTTCACCGCCAGCATCACCCGCGGCGAAAAAATCGCTCTGACTGGCCGCAACGGAACCGGCAAGACCACCCTACTAAGATCGCTGATTCGCAACGCCGGCGAATTTATCGACACCGCCGAAAAGGATTTTCCCATCGACAGCGGTATTGTGAAATGGGGCCACGAAGTAACCGTCGGCTATTTCGCGCAGGACCACCGCGATTCCGTCGTCACCGACCTGACCGCTATCGAGTGGCTCTGGCAATTCGATCCGCAAGCCTCTCAAGAAGAATTGCGCGGCCTGCTTGGTCAAATGTTATTCAGCGGGGAAGACGCGCTCAAGCCCACCAAAGCTTTAAGCGGCGGCGAAATCGCGCGCATGATTTTCTGCCGCCTCATGTTGCAAAAACCCAATTTGCTGGTCCTCGACGAACCCACCAACCACCTGGACCTCGAATCCATCAACGCTCTGAATATCGCGCTGCAAAAATACGACGGCACTGTGCTCCTCGTAACTCACGACGAAGACGTCCTCGACGAAGTCGCCACCCGCATCTGGCATTTCAAAAACGGCAAAATCGAAGACTTCAAAGGCCCCTACGCCGACTACCTTATCTCCACCCGCGAAAAAGCCTCTTAAGCCAAAAACTTCTTAGGCACAAAAAAATTCCTGCCCGCCGTCAGGTACCCACCGGCGAGCAGGAATCTTCATTTCAGACCAAAACTAAAATTACCGGCTAGCGGTTGTTCCCTCCGTGTCCGCCCCCCGGATTGCGGTCTTGTGGCCCGCTGCCCTGGTTCGAACCCTTTTTGCTGCCGCCTTCTTTGTTGCCTTGCTTCTTGTTGTCCTGTGCCATGGCTAAACTCCTTCATAAACTGCGGAAGTTTAATCACGTCCTCGGCGCAACCACGCGCAGCGAACGAGGTGTCATCCTCGGCCCGATTATGAAACCGCGCCCATAACCTTCTATCGGGGTATGCTGTATCTGATTCGCGAACAAATCCGATATTTCCTTAGACACCTTCACCTCATTTTCGCCGCCAACCACCACGCAAATTGGGAAGCCCGCCCTCCTGTGTTAGCATCCCGTGTACACCCGAACCGATGGATTTTTCGCTCAGCGACCACCAAAAACTGATTCGCGACACTGTCCGCCAATTTATGGAGGCCGAGGTGCGCCCCTCCGTAACTCAGCGCGACCGCCAGAAAAAATTTCCCGCCGATGAAATCCGCAAGCTCGCGGCCCTGGGTTGCTGTGGCATGATGGTTCCCGAAGCCTGGGGCGGTCCCGGCCTCGACACCATCTCCTATGTCCTTATGTTGGAAGAGGTCGCCCGCATCGACGCCGCCATGGCCACTGCGCTGAGCGTCACCAATTCCGCCGTCCAGGTCCCCCTGCTCAATTTTGGCTCTGAGCAGCAAAAGAAAAAATACCTGCAACGCCTTGCCACCGGCGAAATTCTCGGCGCCTTCTGCCTCACCGAAGCCCAGGCTGGCTCGGATGCTGCCGCGATCCAAACCCGCGCCGCCCGCCACGATGCTATCTACAAGCTCCAGGGCACCAAAACCTGGGTCACCAACGGCAGCGTCGCAGGCGTACTCATCG
>Ga0185299_10004377_pt1 | contig 17151 bp, 14 predicted proteins | sample PaiPotPPA55metaG_FD_128002 | JGI IMG/M metagenome (GOLD analysis project Ga0185299, IMG submission 128002) | Iron sulfur acid spring bacterial and archeal communities from Banff, Canada, to study Microbial Dark Matter (Phase II) - Paint Pots PPA... ...
CCGGGTCTGATCGGGATCACGCGATCGCCGCGCCAGCATGCGCAGGCCAATTGCGTCAAAGTCAGAGCGAAGCGGAACCGGAGTAGACATGGCAAACCTCTCGAAAGTTGTTTGCCATGGTGAATCACATAAATGCCGATTCGGGAATCCGCCGCAGGAGTCAAACTTTCAAAGACTTGGTATTAGACATCGTCACCGATATCACTGTGCTCGATGCAAAACCGATCGATAAAGGTTGGGACAAATTCAGGACAGTTCGCCTTCCCTACACCGCCTCAGATATGGATCTGGGCGCCAATACGCTCCACAATGGCGATCTCTATATTTTCTTTGGAGATAGCGGTAAACAATTTAGCAAGCCGATTGGTGTCATCCCTAATATCCCTCCCTTAGCACCCGACCCATCGGGATTGGCAGCGCTCGGGCACAACTTCCTGCCGTGGGAATACACCATCCGGCTAAGTGCCCAAGCTTCGCCCATGGCTCTTCGCCGGGATCAAACACCGACAGGAGCGTTCAGTTATGACGGCAATTGCTATGTTTTTGCCGTATATCGCCTCTTTTGGGATCCCCTGCCTGAGCGCGATGTATGGGTTTCCGCGTTCACAAGATCCCCGAATCCCGAGATGACCGGGGGCGCATTCGATCTGCTTGGATTCATGGGTATAAAGGTACTCGGGCAGATTGCCCCGGCGGTTGTGCAGAATGACGAGTTCCCAGGCTTGCCACAATCCGACGCTCCTCATGGGCTGATCATGATGGGGCAGTCTAGTGGTTTCCCTGCCGATGGCGATCCCCGCCTGGAACATCCTACATTCGCTTGGCGTGGATGCCACTAAAACCTGGAGCAGTGCCTAATCCCAATGATGTACTTCCTTATACGGGCGAGCACACCCGCTGGCATCGCTATAAGGGCGAGCGCACCCGCTGGCATCCGTTCTCGCGCAATGCGCTAAAGCTGTTAAGTTGCCGTTCTTTTGGTCTTCGATTTCATTGGGCCGGATTCCCATCACGCGCCAGTGGATACTGCTCTACCAGAAAGCTTTCGGAAAGACAGAAGGTCATGACGCTTTTAATGCGCAAGGCATCTTCGCGCGGATCGGCTCAACACCATGGGATTGGTCCGAGGAGTTCGAGATCTTCAACCCTGATCGGGACGGGGCGTGGGCCACTGGCTTGATGAATGACCGGTCCCAAAGCTTCGCCTATGGCGCATTCTTGTTCCAACCATACTGCCATTGGGATCAGGACAGTCAGGCCGTGACGATCTACTATCTGATGTCCACGTTTCGTCCTTATCAAGCTGTGGTTATGCGTTCGACGATTAAAATTCCAGTTTGATAGACAGCATGCCGCGCGGATCGGCGCTTTGCCCGGCAAGGAGCAAAAATTCGCCTGGCTCCAAAACCGGCTTTAGATCGCGGCCCGGAAAGGCGAGCGCCGCGGCGGCGAGCCTGAAGCAAACAGTGCCGCCTTCGCCTGGAGCGAGCGCGATCTTGCCTACGCCCTTGAGTTCAAGCACCGGCCGCGCCACGCTCGCCACTACATCGCGCGCGAACAGGAAGACCGTTGCTTGCCCGCTGGCGGGACCTTCGTTGAGGACGTCCACCTCGATGGTCAATTCGTCGCCGCGTTTGAATTCAACCTTGCTCGCCCGCAAATTGGTCAAGGTGAAGTGGCTATAACTCAAGCCGTGTCCAAAGAAGAACAGCGGCTCAACCGGCATGTCGAGATATTTGCTGGTATAATGATCGTGTGGATCGGCCGGCCGGCCGGAAGGCCGCGTACCGAAAAAAATCGGCACTTGGCCGAGATCGCGCGGCCAAGTGACGGGAAGCCGCCCGGTGGGATTGAATTTCCCGGCCAGCACGTCGGCGATGGCATTTCCGGCCTCCACGCCAAGGAACCAGGTGGCCACGACCGCCCGCGCCTTCTCGACGATCGCCGCGATCATCAGCGGACGCCCCGAGGAAATCAGCGCGACGACCGGTTTGCCGAGATCGAATATCGCTTCGGCAAGCGCGCTTTGGACGCCGGGCAGACCCGGGTTGGCCCGGCTCGCCGCTTCGCCACTCATATTGGCGGCTTCGCCAAGGCACAAAAGAACTATCTCGGCATCCTGGCAAATCTCCCGCGCGGCGGCGATGCCGGACATGTCCGCGCCATCGATCGCCACTCCCGGCGCAAAGACGATCTCGGCTTCCGGCAAGGCCGCGGCGAGGCCTTCGCGGATCGTGACAGGACCGGCCGCGCTTCCGGCGATTGCCCACGGCCCAAGCATCTCGGCGCGGGCATCGGCGAGCGGACCGATGAGGGCGATGCGCAGCAGGGTTGGCGAAAGCGGCAAGACATAGTCGTTGGCGAGGACGACGATCGCGCGCCGGGCCAGCTCGCGGGCAAGCTCAATCCTGGCCTTAGCGGCGGCCGGAGCGGCGGTCCCCGCCGAACCGCGCCGGTAGGGATCGTCGAACAGCCCGAGCCGCTCCTTGAGCGTGAGCACGCGGCGCACGGCGGCGTCGACCAGGCCGGTCGAAACGAGACCCCGCGCGATTGCCTCGGGCAAACCCCGGCTATAGGCATCGCTCATCATGTCGATATCGACGCCGGCGAGGAGTGCGGCCGCGGCCGACTCGGCGAGATCGCTGGCGACGCCGTGGCGGAGCAATTCCGCGATCGCGTTATAGTCGCTGACGATCACGCCGTCGAAGCCAATGTCCCGGCGCAGCCAGTCGCGGAGCAACGGAACATGGACGGTCATCGGGATGCCGGCCACATCATTGAAAGCCGGCATGATCGCGGCGCAGCCCGCGGCCACCGCCGCCCCGAAGGGAGGCAAATAGACTTCCTGCAACTCACGTTCGGAGACATCCGCCGAGGCGTAGTCGAGCCCAGCGCGGGCGGCGCCATAGGCGCAGAGATGCTTGGCCGTGGCAGCGACGGCGCTGGCGCCGGCCAGCCCCTCGGGCAAGCCAGTCCCCTGAAAACCGCGCACCTTGGCTTTCGCGAATTCCGCGCCAACCCAAGGGTCTTCGCCCGGCCCCTCGGCGATCCGCCCCCAGCGCGGGTCGCGCGCGATATCGAGCATCGGCGCGAAGGTCATGGCGATACCGTCGGCGGCCGCCTCGATCGCCGCCTCGCGGGCGCTGCGTTCCCACAAAGGGGGATAAAACGAAGCCGCCTCGGCGAGCGGGATCGGGAAGATGGTTTTGTGCCCATGCAAAACATCGAAGCCGATCAGAAGCGGAATGCCGAGCCTTGTCTTTTCCACCGCGATTTTCTGAACGGCATGCACCTCCCGCGCTCCCCAGATGTTGAGGAGACTGCCGATCCGCCCTGTTCGAATGCCCTCGATCACACCGCTGGCCAGGACCGGCCCGGTGACGGCGTATCCCGTCGCCACCATGTTGAGTTGGCCGATTTTTTCCTCGACGGTCATCGCCGCGAGGAGCTTGTCGACCCTAGTCATGGGAGCCGCCCGGTCCTGCGATCGTGCCGGAGGAACGCCCCGGCGTGCTCTGCGCTAAAGCACATGCTCACATTCCCGTGGAACTGTGCTTTAAAGTAATGTTTGTCACGCGATCCGGTCGCGAATCAGGTTTCCGCCTTCCCGGATCATTTTCTGAGGCATCATGCTATGGTGTCTCTACAGGAAATGGAACTAGGTGCACATGGACGCGCAGACGAAAAAACCGTCCCCGCCCCAGGGTGACGCGGCGGCGTCAGGCCAGAGGCTCGCGCCGCAATTGCGGATGATGGTACAGACCTTTTGGGATTCGCCCGGCCGCAACAATCTCTTCTTGCTCGCAATCGCGGTCTGCGCCGTTGTCGCGCTGACGGCCTTCCTCCAGATCAAGCTCAATGCTTGGAACAAGCCGTTCTATGATGCGCTCTCGCTCAAGGATTTTTGGGGGTTTTTGTACCAGCTCGTGGTCTTTGGGGTGATTGCCGGCGCGTTGTTGGCCTTGAATGTCGCCCAGGCCTGGCTTCGAGAAATGAGCAAGCTGAAATTGCGCGACGGACTGACGCGCGATCTCTTCGATCAATGGCTCGTGCCCAGGCGCGCGTTTCGCCTCTCCGGCGCCGGCGAAATCGGCGTAAACCCGGATCAGCGGATCCATGAGGATGCCCGTCATCTGGTGGATCTCTCGACCGACCTCGGCATAGGCTTGCTCCAATCGACGCTTCTTCTCGCATGCTTTATTACCGTCCTATGGACCGCTTCGGAAAGCGTAACCTTTTCCGTCGCCGGATTGAGCTTCGCTTTGCCTGGCTACATGGTCTGGTTCGCGCTGGTCTATGCCGGAATCGCGTCCTTTGGAAGCTGGCGGGTCGGGCGTCCGCTGATCGGGCTCAACGCCGAACGCTACGCGCGCGAGGCGGATCTGCGGTTCGGTCTTGTGCGGGTTAACGAGCGCACCGAGGCCATCGCTCTTTATGGCGGCGAAACGGATGAAAAGGACTATCTGAACCGCGAGTTCGATCAGGTCCTTTCGATGATGCGCCGGCTCGTCAGCGCGATCACGCGCCTTACCTGGGTCACCGCCGGTTATGGATGGTTCGCAATCGTGGCCCCGTTCATCGTGGCGGCGCCCGGATATTTCGCCGGCGATATGTCGCTCGGCGGACTGATGATGGCGGTCGGAGCCTTCAATCAGGTGCAGCAGGCGCTGCGCTGGTTCGTTGATAATTTTAGCACGATCGCTGACTGGCGGGCCACGCTTTTGCGGGTCGCGAGCTTCCGCCTTGCGCTTCTCGAGATGGACAGGCTCGGCCACGAGGCTGGCCGGCTCGAGGTTGTACCCACCGACGATGACCGGCTTGTGTTCGACCACACCGGTCTCGCCTTGCCCACGGGTTGCACGAGGCTCAGCGAGAAGCATGTCGTGATCAATCCAGCTGAGCGGGTTTTGATCATCGGCAAGCAGCGCGGCGGCAAGACCGGTCTCTTTAGCGCGCTCGCGGGCCTTTGGCCTTGGGGACGCGGGCGCATCTTGCTGCCGCCGGCGCAAACCATAATGTTTATCTCGCACCAAGACTATATGCCGCCGGGCACGTTGCGCGGCGCGCTGGCTTATCCAGCCCAGCCCGCCCAATTCACCAGCGAGGAATACATGGCCGCGCTGGAGCGGATGAAGCTTGTCCATCTGTCGCCGGAGCTCGATCGCGACGCGCGCTGGGAACGGGAGTTGACCCCCGAGGAACAGCACATGCTCGCCTTCGCCCGGCTCTTGCTGCACAAGCCGCGCTGGGTAATGCTCGATGAAGCAATCGATCACCTCGAAGAGGAAGCGCGCAACTTGGTCCTTGATGTTTTTGGCCAGGAACTGGCGGACGCGGCGATCGTCAATATCGGCCAGGCGGACACGCGGCGAGGCTTTTTCACGCGTGTCCTCCACCTGATCGAAGACCCGGAAGGCCAGCGCCTAGCGCCCCGCGCCGGGATCCCGGTTCCGGTACAGCCCGCGAAACAAAAGGCTCCCGCCGTTTGACCGCCGGAATTAGGAATTGCCAGCCGATGCAGGCCGTCCGGAGACCTTTACCAAACATCAAGCTCCGCGCGGGCTTGCCGGACGCGGCGCTCATCGATCTCGTCCAACGCCAGACTTTCCGGTTTTTTTGGGAGGGCGCGCATCCGGTCTGCGGCCTCGCACGCGACCGCAGCGGGCTTGCCATGGACCCCGGCGACGATCTCGTCTGCACCGGGGGGTCCGGCTTTGCGGTCATGGCGAGCGTTGTCGCGGCCGAGCGCGGCTGGATCACACGGGACGAAGCAGCGAACCGGCTAGCTCTCATCCTCGGCTTTCTGGATCGGGCGCCATGCTACCACGGTCTGTTCCCGCATTACATGAATGGCCGCACCGGGGCGGCGATAAGGTTTGGCCGCAAGGACGATGGTTCCGACATCGTCGAGACGTCGTTTCTGTTTCAGGGGCTCTTATGCGCCCGCCAATATTTCAACGCGGACAACCCCGCCGAGAAAAGCCTTCGCGATCGGATTACCTGGTTGTGGCTCGATGCCGAATGGAATTGGCACGCGCGCGACGGCCGCCATGTCTTGACCTGGCATTGGAGTCCCAACAATGGTTTCAGCCTCGATCGAGACATCCGCGGGTGGAACGAATGCCTTATTACTTATGTACTCGCCGCCGCCTCGCCCCGTTACGCGATCGGCGCCGCCGTCTACCATGACGGTTTCGCGCAAAGCCGCACATTCATCAACCGTCGGCGCTATTACGATATCGATCTGCCGCTTGGCCCCGACTTCGGAGGGTCTTTGTTCTTTTCTCATTATTCCTTCTGCGGGCTCGATCCGCGGGGGCTAAAGGACACCTATGCAAGCTATTTCGAACAAAACGTCCAGCATGCCTTGATCAACTACGAGCACTGCGTCCGCAATCCTAACAGCCATAAAGGCTTCGGATCTTCATGCTGGGGCTTGACCGCGAGCGACGATCCGGAGGGCTATCGCGCGCATGCTCCCGACAATGACAATGGCGTCATTGCCCCCACGGCGGCGCTGTCGAGCTTTCCCTATGCGCCGCAACAGGCGATGCGCGCCCTTCGCCATTTTTACGATGTGCTGGGGGACAGAATTTGGGGCCGCTTCGGCTTCACCGATGCGTTTAGCGAGACCCACGACTGGTATGCGAAGACGTATGTTGCTATCGATCAGGGGCCGATCGTGATCATGATCGAGAATTACCGGACCGGACTTTTGTGGAAGCTGTTCATGTCCGATCCCGATGTCAGAACCGGGCTGGCGCGGCTCGGCTTTTCCAGCCCGCATGTGAGCTAGGGGGCAAGCCGGTGGCAACGGGCGGGGCGCCTACAGGGGGCGTTTGGGGCGACGAAAAAACTCCTTTGCTCGATTGGATGGCGCGCCAAAACGATGTTTCAGCGCCTTTGATGCTGCGCGCCATTTCGGCGGCGCATCTCGTCAAGGAGCGGCGCGGGTTTGGCCAGACGATCCGGCCGGCGCCGGGATCCGTGTTGGCCTCGCCCGCGCTTGGCTCCTGGGACCCGGACCCCGACTATTTTTACCATTGGCTGCGCGATTCGGCGCTCGTCATCGATGCCTTGCGGCATGTGATTGCCGAGAAAGCCTTAGCCGGGGTGGGGCTTTCGCGTTTCAAGGAGTTTGTCGCGTTCAGCCTCTCTCTCAATCGTCTTGACGGGGCCGGCTTTTTGCGGCTTGCCGGCGATTTCAGGAAAAGCATCGATCCTTTTTTTTTGCAATTCGTGCGGGATGACAGCGATCTGCGAAAGATCACCGGGGATCGTGTCCTTGGCGAGCCGCGGTTCAACCCGGACGGGACGCTCGACATCTCCAAATGGTCGCGCCCGCAACACGATGGCCCAGCCCTGCGGGCTCTCGCCCTGATGCGCTTTTGGCCCCTCGATGGCCTCGGTGGCCAAGCCCGCGCGTCCATGCGCGCGCTTATCCTGACCGATCTCGGCTTTATCGTCCGGCATTGGCGCGAGCCCTGTTTCGACATTTGGGAGGAAGAGTCAGGCCACCATTATTACACCCGGCTTGTGCACCACGCGGCGCTCGCCGATGGCGCTCAATGGCTTGCGGAAACCGGGACGGACGAAACCGCGCGGACGCAAGCCTTCCGGGCCGCGGCGCAAGAGATCGCAAAATCGCTGGATGAATACTGGTGCCCCGCAAAAGGCTTTTACGCGAGCCGCCGCGGTGTCGCGAACGGGGTGGCCGGAAAGGAACTCGATTTCGCGACGATTCTCGCGGTGATCCACGCCGCGCGCGCGAAGGGCGCGCACAGCGTTCTCGATCCGAGGGTCATGGCGACCTTGGCGCGGCTCGAGGAACTCTTTGACGCAAGCTACGCGATCAACGGGCACCGTCCGGAAACCCGAGGCCCCGCCATGGGGCGCTATGCGGGGGACCGTTACTTCAGCGGCGGCGCATATTATTTTTCAACCCTCGGCGCGGCGGAATTTTACTATGCTCTCGCCGAAGCGATGGCGGACGCGGAGGTTCCGGTCACCGCGGACAATAAGGAGTTCTTTCTTCGGTTGAGCGCGGCGGATGAATCCTTGGCGCTCCCGCCGCCGGCGCCAGAGCATCGAAAACGCCATTTTGAGGCCTTGTTCCGGCGCGGTGATCAATTCATGGCAACCGTTGCGGCCTATACCCCCGCCTGTGGGGACCTTTCGGAGCAATTCGACCAAGCAACCGGCGTCCAGACCTCGGCCAAATCCCTCGCCTGGAGCCACGCGGCCTTGATCACCGCAGTGGCGCGCCGGAAGGCCGCGATGCGGGCTGGCGGCATCGCACTCTCGCGGTCCGGCGCGGCGCCGTGATTGACAAGCTCGAATTCTTGATAGCGTTGGCGCGGGAACGCAATTTTAGCCGCGCCGCGGAAAGCTGTGGGGTGACCCAGCCCACCTTGTCGGCGGGCATCAAACAGCTCGAAGACACATTGGGGGTGCTGCTCGTCAATCGCAGCTCGCGCTTTTACGGACTGACGGCGGAAGGCGAACGCGTGCTCGAATGGGCGAGGCGCATCGTCAGCGACGCGCGCGCCATGCGCCAGGACGTTCATGCTTCCAAGACCGCGCTCGCCGGGCATTTGACGCTCGCCGCCGTGCCAACCGCGCTCGCCATGGCGGCAGAACTCACCACGCCGTTCCGGGCCAAACACCCGAGAGTGCGCTTCACGATTCTTTCGCGCACTTCCCGCGACATCCTCTCCATGCTCGACGATTTCCAAATCGACGCGGGCCTCACTTATCTCGACAACGAGCCGCTCGGCCAGCTCCACACGGTGCCGCTTTATCGGGAGCAGTACAGGCTCTTGACCTCCGCCGGAAGCCCGCTCGCCGAGCGCGCGGAGGTGACTTGGGCGGATATCGGGCGCATTCCCCCCTCTGCCTGCTCACCCCCGATACGCAAAACCGCCGCATTATCGACCGGCTGCTGGCGAATTCCGCCGCGCCGCCGCCTATCGAATCCAACTCGATGGTGGTCTTATTTTCGCATGTCCGGAGCGGCGGCTGCGCGTGCATCGTGCCGGAAAAGCTCGCCGATCTGCTGGGCGTGAGCGAGCCCCTGCGTTCGATTCCCATCACGGAGCCCCGCGAACTCCACATCATCGGGCTCGTGTCGCCGCACCGGGAGCCAATTCCGCCATTAACAAGGGTGCTTGTCGCCGAAGCAGACAGGCTCGCCATGCCGCAAAACGGTGACTTTTGAGCACCATTGATAGAAGATCCCGATAAGTTTACAAGACTGTTTTATTGATCTTTGGGGCCAAAAGCTCATATTGCAAGAGTACACAAAAAGGACAGGAAACGCATGCCCGAGGCCTCCGCCTGGAACGCCGAGCGCGCCAGGAATATCATTGCCGCGCATGCCGGGCTTGAAGGCCCGGTACTTCCGGTCCTGCACGGCTTGCAGGAAGAGTTCGTTCGTTCCCAAGGATGCTGCCGCGCTCGCGGTTGGCTTTACCTTGAGAGACGAGCTCTTCTTCTTCCGGCCTAATCGCAGCAGATTGCCGCTTCGATCACCGGCCGGCGCGTTCGCCGCTTCGGCTCGTCGCCCTCGAATACAACGCTGCACTCCGGCAGTCCCTCGACGTAGACGGAATATGGATGACTTGTCCTAGGGCAGCACCTTTGAGATCGCACGTACGGCGCTCAAACCAATCAACTCTTAGCTTTCGACCAGTACCGTCGAATTGGTGGAATAACGCACTGAGATCACCTTCAAGCAGGGCGATATCGGAGGGGTTTTTGCTCGGGGTGAGAGGAGCTGGGAGGCAATATCCACTCCAGCTGCGACCGTGCCGCATCCGTTCGGCATACGCCGTCGCAAGTGCATGATCGAAGGCTTCTTCGTCTGTAAGCAGCACGAAAAGACCACGAGCTTCGCTGCCGTGACACGAATGAAGCTGCCGGAGCAACACTTCATCCTGTTCGACGAGGGACTGCAATGCGCGCTGTCCAATCTCGTCCGAAAGCTGCTCGACGCGCTCGAAATCTTCGAAGACCCGTTCGCGGTCTCGTTCGGGCAATACCTCGATCGCTGCTTTCATCGATACTAGAAGGCCACGGGCTTGGCCGTCCAATCGACTTGCTCCGAAAAAGGAATATCGCGAGCGGCGAAGTACCGTTGCATGTTCGATGGCTGCGCGCGCCGCAGGAAACGAGGCAGGCTAAAGCTCGGTCCAACCCCTGCACCCCATTCGTGAGCGCACATCTTGTGCACTTGGAGCCTAAACCCCCACGATATAGGCCTTCAGAGGTGCGCTGCAATACCCAAACATTCGCGAGTTCAGTGTTTTTCGCCTCATGCGCGGGCTGGGAAACAGGTTGCACTGGTAAGGCGGTATCCATGGCGGAGCCGAAGCTTTCGGAGGCCGATCTGATTGCGCGCTGCACGCCGACCTGGCCGCAATCGACTGGGGAGGGGACGAACCTCAAATTTGTGCCCCGGCGTGCCCCTAGAGCGAATAGTGCTGCCGCGGCCTCAACCCGGTCAGTTCCAGAATCACTTATATTTCATATTGATAAGCTGGCGCGCCCGGAGAGATTCGAACTCCCGACCCCTAGATTCGTAGTCTAGTGCTCTATCCAGCTGAGCTACGGGCGCCTCCGGCGGGGTGGTCGTCTCGGGGCCATTATGACCGCCCCGGTCTCACGAAATGACGTGCGAAAGCCGGTGCGAGACTTAGCCGCTCGCCGTCCTCCCGGCAATAGGGGCCAGGGCGGGGACGTGCTATCCTTTTCATTGCGTGCCAAGGGCGGACTGGGGCAGGGTAATCTGAAATTTTGCGCCCGAATTCTCTTCATCGGCGCTGGGGACGAGCGTGATGGCACCGCCATGGCCGTGCACGAGATCGGCCGCGATCACGAGGCCGAGGCCGGATCCGCCGGAACGGCTTGAGCTGAAGGCGGTGAAAAGCCGCGCCCGCGCGCTTGCCGGCACGCCGGGTCCGGTATCGGCGACTTCAATCACCGCCGTTTTGTCCGCAAGCCAGGACTCGACCCGGACCCGCTTCGGCCGTCCGGGCTCCGCCCGGGTGTTTTCCAGCGCTTCGGTGCCATTGCGAACAAGATTCATAAGCACGCGAAACATTTGCTCCCGATCCGCGACGATCTCGAAATCGGCGGCAACCGCGTTGACGAACTCTATCCCGCCCGGCGCTTCGAGCCCTATCATTTCCATGACCTCGGCGACGAGCCCATGCAACGGAAAGCGCGTCGATTTTGGCGGATCGTCGGCAGCGCGGCCATAGGTCAGCGTTGCCTGGCAGAAACGGATCGCGCGATCGAGCGTGGCGACGAGCTTGGGCGCGAGCCGTTGGACGAGCGGATCGTCGGCATTCGCGAGGCGGTCGGACAGAAGCTGCGCCGAGGCAAGCATGTTGCGCATGTCGTGATTGATCTTGGCAACCGCGAGCCCGAGCGCGGCTAGATGTTTTTTCTCCTTCAACTCGCGGACCAGAACATCCTGCATGATCGCGAGTTCCTCTTCGGCATAAGCAATCTCGTGATTGCCGCCGGAAGGGACGATGATGCGGCGGGAGGAATTCTCGGGATTGGCGCCGAATTCGATCAAATTGTCGGTGAGTCGCCGCACCGGGCGAAGCACCATGAAGTGAATCGCGACGGTTGCGAGGTTTGCGACGATCATCGACATGACGAGGGTAACCGCCAAAAGCCGAAGCGAATAGGTGCGCATGGCTTTGATCAGCGGCGCCTCGTCCATGGTGATCGCGATCCATTCGCCCCCCATCGGCGCTTCGCTGACGATCGTGATGACACGCCCTGGTGGCGCCATCAGCGTGGCGACCGCGTCGGGTAGGGGCAGGAAAGCAGACTCGCGAAAGTCGTACACTTCATCGACGCGGCGCGGCAACTCGGACGCGGCGAGGATTCGCTTCGTGCCATGCTTGCCGAGGACGATGATTCGCGCGCCGACGCTATCCAGCAATTGCCGCGACAAGTCGGGGGGCACCATGGCCTGGGGCGCCGCGTCGAGCACGAGCGCGGCCGTATAGGCGGCACTGAGGCGTTGCCGCAACCAGTTGTCGCGATAATTGGCAATGGCGGGGATGTAAATCATCGTTGCCGCGGCGATGACGAAAGCGGTGTTTAACAGAAGCACCCGCGTCGCCAGGCCGAAGCGGACCGGCCGGCGCTTTTTCGCGAGGATCCCGCTCGCCGCGAGACCCTCGCCCGGAGGCATCACGAGATCGGTCATTGCAACCCCTACTGGCACCAACGCCCGAGGCGCGGCACTAGTTCCGCTCGGCCCCGATCGCTTCACCTCGAACCGCCCGTGCCACTAATTTGTTTTCTCGCCCAATTCTGTCCAACAATTCTACCGCTTTTTTTTATGATCATACGCTACATTGGACCCCGAAAAACTTGCCGGGCTTTGTCGGCAAGGAACCACGCCAACTCTCTGATTTTGAGGGTTTGCTGTTCGATCGAACGATTCCATTCGATCAGAAAGCGTCCTAACGGGGCGTCGAGCCTGCTGTCCCGAAGCGTCATGGCGGCCTGCCGCGCCGCATCGGCCAGTGCCGGATAAGGAACCATTATTGAGGCTATATCGCTGGCGGTCATGCCTTTCGATATGGCGAGCGTAAAGAGGTTGATCAACTCCTCCGCGCCGGCGCCGACGATACCGGCGCCGAGAAGGGTGCCCCTGCGGCTGGTGACAAGCTTGACGTGGCCGCCGTGCCGATGCTCGATACGGGGCCGCTCCGTTTCGGCGAACGGCCAGCGGAGCACCCGAATATGGCGATGCGCCGCCCGCGCTTGCGCTTCTGGCAGTCCCGCCATGGCCATCGCGGGGGAAGTCAAAATAACCCTGGTGGCCACTTGCCGCTGCGTTCGCCGGCCCGGCAATTCGAGAACGGCGCGCAGGACGAGACCGGCGTGCTGTTCGGCGACGCCGCCCTGTCGCGCGCTTCTCACGACCGTGCCGATCGCGTGGATGTGCCGGTTGCGGGTGGCAAGAGTGGCGTCTGTCTCGATGCCGCTTTCGTTGTAACGCACCCTCGCCGCGGCAAGACCGAGGCCCTCGACGACCGGCGCACGGCCGGCGGCGACCAGAATGTGCGAACCCACGACTGGTTTTTCATGCCCGGCGGCGGCGACGAAAACACGAACGCCGTCGCCGCGCGGCTCGATCCGCGAAATCCGCACGCCCTCATGAACGACAACGCCGTCGCGGGCGAACGCCGCGCGCACCGGCGCGGCAAGTTCTTCGTCTTCCGAAACGAATATTTCTCCCGCCGCAAGCACGATCGCCTCGCTCCCGAGCCGGCGCATTGCTTGCGCGAGCGCGAGCCCATCCGGATCGGCGCCGATGACGATGAGACAGCGGGGCGGATTTTCCAACCCGCAGAGCGCGGCGCAGTCGAGCGGCCGCACGAGGTCGAGCCCCGGAATGGGCAGGACTCTCTCGACAGATCCGGTCGCGACAACAAAGTGTCGCGCCTTGATTTTCTCGCCGCCCGCCTCGCAGGTATCGGGACGAGTGAAGCGTCCCGGCGCACGAATGACCTTCACATTCATGGCTTCGAGACGCGCTTGCGTATAATTCGGCGCGATCGCCGCAAGCACGGCGGCGGCATGTTGACCCACGCGCGCGAAATCGATTTGCGGCTCTTGGGCAATTTGCGACGTTTGGGCGGCGATGCCGAAAGCGGCGGCGTCACGCGCCGAAGTGGCGGCCCGGCTCGCCGCCAGCAAGACGTGGCGCGGAATGGCATCGGTAAGTCTCCGGCCGCCAAGCGCGCCTTTTTCGACGAGCACCACGGACCGGCCGCAAGCCGCCGCCCCAAGCGCCAGCGAGAAACCACCGGGGCCACCGCCGATGATACATAAATCGGGCGGCAGGTCCGCGTTCATGGCGTTGCGCCCTTGCTCGATTGCCGCTTGCCGGTCATGGGTCCATTCGCATGAGAATCGATAAATATTTTCCCTGCAGGCGGGGATTTACAGCATTTCCGGGCAGATCGCGCAAATTCGTCCGGCGCAAAACGCCGCCGCGCACCGCTGGCAGGTGCCACCCCGCTTTCAATCGTGCTATGGCTGCGCGGGACGTTAGCGGCGCGTTGGGGGCGAAAGATGCACATTGCAATGATCGGTTCTGGCTACGTCGGGCTCGTGTCGGGGGCGTGTCTCGCGGATTTCGGACATACGGTCGTTTGCATTGACAGCGACGGACAAAAAATCGAGGCCTTGAAGGCGGGGAAAATGCCGATCTTCGAACCCGGCTTGCCCGATATTGTCGGAAACAACGTGCGGCAACGCCGACTTTCCTTTTCCACCGATCTTGCCGCGGCGGTCGCGGGATCCCGAGCGGTCTTCATTGCGGTCGGAACGCCGTCGCGACGCGGCGACGGCCATGCCGATCTTTCCTTCGTCTACCACGCGGCGCGGGCGATCGCCGCCGGGCTCGATGGGTTTACGGTGGTCGTGACAAAATCCACGGTCCCCGTCGGCACCGGCGACGAAGTTGAGAGGATCATTCGCGAGACCCGGCCGGACGCCGATTTCGCGGTTGTTTCCAACCCGGAATTTCTGCGCGAAGGGGCGGCGATCGACGATTTCAAGCGGCCGGACCGCATCGTCATCGGCGTCGAGGACAAACGCGCCGAAGCAGTCATGACGGAAATCTACCGGCCGCTCTATCTGAACCAGGCGCCCTTCCTTTTTACCGGCCGCCGCACCTCGGAACTCACTAAATACGCGGCCAACGCTTTTCTCGCCACTAAAATAACCTTCATCAACGAGATCGCCGATCTTTGCGAGCGGGTCGGGGCCAATGTGCAGGACGTGGCGCGCGGGATCGGCCTCGACAAGCGCATCGGGTCCAAATTCCTGCATGCGGGTCCGGGCTATGGCGGCTCCTGTTTTCCGAAGGACAACCAGGCTCTGATCAAGACCGCCCACGATCATGGGTCCCCGCTCCGCATCGTCGAGGAGGTCGCCGCGATCAATGACCAGCGCAAGCGGGCCATGGCCCGCAAGGTTCTGGCCGCCTGCGGTGGTTCGGTGCGCGGCAAGACCATCGCGGTTTTGGGCCTCACCTTCAAACCGAATACCGACGATACGCGCTATTCCCCCGCGATTTCGGTCATCACTGCGCTGCAAGATGCCGGGGCGCGCGTCAACGCCTTTGATCCCGAAGGCATGGATCAGGCGCGCCTTGTTCTTGAAGGTCTCACCTTTTTTTATGACCCTTATTCCTGCTGCGACAAGGCCGACGCGCTGGTCATCGTGACCGAATGGGATGCGTTTCGCGCGCTCGATCTCGATCGCATCAAATCGGCTCTCGCCGCGCCGGTCATGATCGATCTGCGCAACATCTACGATCCGGTGGACATGGCCCGGCGCGGTTTTGTCTATTCCAGCGTCGGGCGCGGCGCCGCCCAGAGCGAAAGCATGGGCTCATAGACCGAGCGCGGTCAAGCCTGGGTGGCCGGCGGGACGCGGTCCGGCGGGCCATAGGAATTTACGGTCTTCCGGGGGGATCGCCACGTCGTTGATGCTTGCTTCCCGGCGGCGCATCAGTCCATCGCCATCGAATTCCCATTGTTCGTTGCCGTGCGCGCGAAACCAATGGCCGGAATCATCGCGCCACTCATATTGGAAGCGAACACTGATGCGGTTTTCATGGAACGCCCAAAGCTCCTTGATAAGCCGGTAATCAAGTTCGGTTGCCCATTTGCGGGTAAGGAATTCGATGATGGCAGCGTGCCCGTGAAAAAATTCCGAGCGGTTTCGCCAGCGGCTGTCCGCGGTATAGCCAAGCGCGACGCGGGCAGGGTCGCAACTGTTCCATGCATCCTCGGCAAGACGAACTTTTTCCACCGCGGTTTCGAGGGTGAAGGGCGGCGCGGGCGGGCGGCTTGGCACGGCAATCCTTTGTTTTCTTGGACTCGGACTTGGAATCGGGACGATGCGCCGGAGAGAAGCTCAAATCAAAGGGAAAGCGGGTAGTGTCTCAGTTGAAATTCGTCGCCATTGACGACGGACTCGCTCTCGCCATCTGCTTCCTGTATACTTAGCTGCGAGCAGGGGAATGAGCAGAATGTTCTGGCGTCTTGAATTCTATCGGGTCGAACCAGACGGAACGCGCACCGGCGGCGACATGGTAAACGATGCATCATCATCGGTCGAGCTGGCGACTGCTCAGGCCAAATCCATGATGCAAAATATCACCTTCCCCTGCTGTGGAAAGGCGGACCTTTGCCTGATCAAAAGCCAACACGGAAGCCTCGTTTGCGAGGTGGTCGCCAATGCCAACCGGACCTAAAGGCGAGAAGCGCCTCGCTGACGTCATTGGTAACGCCGTCCACGTCATGCGCGTACTGACCGGCGAGATTGAAGAAACCATACCAGGCGATGGCAAGGACCAGGCGGCCGTGGCGCTCGGCCGGAAGGGCGGCAAGGCGCGGGCGGAAGGCATGTCAGCCAAGCGGCGGAAGGAGATTGCCAGGAAAGGCGCGAAAGCAAGATGGGGATAAACCTGCGGTAGTGTCTCAGTTTGAATTTTCGGCCGCGAGCCGAGCCTTGTAGGGCCGCGCAGGATCAAAACATTCCGTTGGAGTTTGCGACCTGATCGGGCACAATTTGCAGCACGTCCCAGTGCTCCACGACCTTGCCCTGTTCATCGAGCCGGAAGATGTCGATTCCGGCCCACACGTGATCACCGGGCCAATCGTCGCATCTCCTGCTGATGGGCAACACCACCGACTTCACCGGCACGCCCCTCGAGCCGCTAATGGGCGACGGCATGTTTCGCCATTTCCGCCCGATCTTTCGAGGCACGCTGATCGCCAACGTCAATATGACCGCCGAGCGAGGCAATCGGCTGATCGCCGACGGGCTCGCCGACATGGTCGCGTTCGGCCGGCCCTACATCGCCAATCCCGACCTGGTCGAGCGGCTCGCGACCGGTGCCCCGCTCGCCGAAGTCGACTGGGAAACCGTTTACGCCTCTGGTCCGCGCGGCTACTCCGACTATCCGACTCTACGCCACGCGGCGGCTTAATTCATCCAAACCTCAAGGAGACTGACATGACCAAGACCACGCCCGAACAGAATAAAGCGACGGTCCTCGAGGCATTCGAGACCCTGTTTAACAAGCGCGACTACCCCGCC
>Ga0185299_10004379_pt1 | contig 17141 bp, 15 predicted proteins | sample PaiPotPPA55metaG_FD_128002 | JGI IMG/M metagenome (GOLD analysis project Ga0185299, IMG submission 128002) | Iron sulfur acid spring bacterial and archeal communities from Banff, Canada, to study Microbial Dark Matter (Phase II) - Paint Pots PPA... ...
ATGAACGCCACCGCAAAAACTTTCGGCTCCCCCTCGGGGGAGCCGAGCACCACCAGATCTAGGCCTCAACAAATGTGCGAAAAAGTCTGGACACTACCGCCGGTGTTTGATAGTTTGCTGAAGTTTGAAGTTGAGGTCCTTCGCGCATCCTCGTCGGATGCGCTCAGGATGACAGTGTGCCAGGCGTGTCGGTGTGAGTGGAATTGATAGCTGGCGAAACGACGCTTTGCGATTCAGGCCGCAGAAACGCCGTCCGTGGTGTTTACGAAATCCTTTAACTCTTTGCTGGGCTTGAAGAACGGGATTTTCTTCGGTGGCACTTCCACCTTGGCGCCCGTCTTGGGATTGCGCCCGACACGCCCACGCCGCTGCCGGGTGCGGAAACTCCCAAATCCGCGAATTTCGATCTTGTCGCCCTTCTGCAGGGCTTCGATAATGCTCTCGAAAATGGTCTCGACGATGGTTTCCGACTCCTTCCTGGGCAGCTCGGTTACGCGCAGGACCTCTTCGATGAGGTCGGCTTTCGTCAATGTAGGTTGCTTGGTCATCGTCTCCTTGCCTCGTCGCACCAATAGTTACCGCATCACCACCACAACCGCCGCAGCTGCGTGATCTAAAACGGTTTACAGGGGGCCGCGTCGCCCAGGTGCCCTTCTTCCTATCACTAAATTGGCCCGGAGGTAAACGAAATTAATGGCGCTCACCGGTCGCGCCCCTGAGGCCGGGTAAGGCGCCTATCGTGCCGAGAGTTTCGATTTCATCATGTCGCCGATCGTCGCCGTCGAGGAGGATTTCGTGGTCGAGCGATACTGCTCGATTTCGCGGCGTTCGATCTGCTTCGCCGCAGCGCGGTAACTGAGACCGATGCGGCGGGTTTCCGGACTGATTTTGATGATCTTGAAATCGTATTCCTTGCCGGGCTCAAGCGGCCCGGCGCTCTTGAGCGGCCCGGTGGAGGTGCGATGCATGGGCGCGGGACCTTCGTCACGCCGCTTGCGTTCTTCGATCTCCGTGTTGTGGCAGAGCGCTTCGATATTGTCGCCCAGTTCCACGAACGCGCCGAACGTGGCGATGCGCGAAACCTTGCCCTTCACGATTTGGCCGACTTTGTGTTCCTTGAACCAATCGCCCCAAATGTCGTTTACCTGCTTGATGCCCAGGGACACGCGCCGGTTCTCCGGATCGATCTTCAGGACCTTGGCGGTAACGGGTTCGCCCTTTTTGAATACCTCGTGCGGATTCTTCACACGCCCGGTCCAGCTCACATCGCCGACGTGCACCAACCCGTCGAAGCCATCCTCGATTTCGATAAATGCACCAAATTCAGCGATGTTGCGGACCTTTCCAGTTACCACGGTGCCGACAGGATATTTCTCCGCGGTTTGCAGCCAGGGATCCGGCAGCGCCTGCTTGATTCCTAGGGAAACGCGGCGGTCGCTGGGCTTGATGTCGAGCACCACCACATCCACTTCATCGCCGACTTTGGCAATTTTCGAGGGATGCGTGACCTTTTTGTTCCAGCTCATCTCCGAAACGTGCACGAGGCCTTCGATGCCTTGCTCCAGCTCGACGAACACGCCGTAATCGACTACGCCGACGATCTTGCCTTTCACTTTACCGCCAGCCGGATATTTCTCCGCCGCGCCGACCCACGGGTCGGGCATCAACTGCTTCAGACCCAGCGAAACCCGCTGCTTCTCTTTGTCGAACTTCAGGATGATGACGTCTAGCTCTTGATCCGGCTTGACGATATCGGAGGGATGCTTCACGCGGCCCCAGCTCAGGTCGGTGAGGTGCAGGAGTCCGTCAATGCCGCCGAGATCGACGAACGCGCCATACTCGGTCACGTTCTTGACGTGCCCGTGCACGGTCTGCCCTTCGCTCAGCGTCTCCATCAATTGCGCGCGCTTGGCGTGAAGATCCTCTTCCATCAGCGCGCGGCGGCTGACCACGATGTTGCCGCGGCGGCGATTCAGCTTGGTGATGCGCACTTGCACTTCGGTGTTGAGCAGGTTGTCGAGATTCTGCGCCGGCCGCAGATCGTATTGCGAACCTGGCAGGAACGCGCGCGCGCCGATGTCCACCACTAGGCCGCCCTTGATACGATCAACCACTTTACCCGTGACGGTTTCCTTGGCCTTGTACGCGGCTTCGATCCTTTCCCAGGTGCGGCGCCGCAGCACTTTCTGATACGACAAAATCGTATAGCCGTCTTTGTGCTCGCCAGTGCGCTGCACTTCAATGGTGGCGTTGGGCTCCGGACGCGGAATATCCGTCTCGGAAAATTCCGCGGCCGGAATTAGCCCTTCGGTTTTGCCGCCGACGTCGACCACCACGCCGTGCTCGGTGTACGCCACTACCTTAACTTCGATAATCTCGTTGTTCGCCGCGCTCTCCTGCGGCTCGCTGTACTGCTCGATGAGCTTGCTCATCTCCTCGGAGCCGGCGGCCTCTTCCGCGGCGGCCGCAGCTTCGGCGTCAACCGGGGCGGCATCTTTATGACCCGTTCCGCCAGCACCCGGTTCGCTACTCGCCGCATGAGATGTTTCGCTGTGAGCTTCGGGAGCGTGCATTTCTGTGCTACCAGCAGCAGCCTGCGCCGCCGGTGTGGTTGATTGCTCCGGGCGCGGATCGCCGTCGGCCTGTGCCACGGGAGCCGCAGTCGCCTCTTCCTTAGCGGCATTTACAGTGGCTTCGGTTTCGCCTGCGCCGGCTGACGATTCGGGTGTGGTCTTGGGAGCTTCTTTTTCGGAATCCTGAGCGGGTGCGGCGGCTGCCGCAGACGACGGGTTGTCATGGTCGGAAAACATGGTTGGTTGCCTCCAGTAGATAACTTCAATCGACGTCTAGTTGACCCGGCCGAGCCGAAGTCATAGGTACTGCTCGCGAGAATCCATGCAATTTCCCATGCGGGGTCATGCAAGGAGGTCAATCGAATCCGAGACGTAGTGGCGGGTCTTTAGACCCGTCACCTTTCCGCAAGCTGCCGAAGCACGACGCAGTCAAGGTGGAAACGAGACCGCGCAACTCACCGCTCAAGCAACCATTTGGAGTCCACCGCGGAAACGACCGTTAAGCACTCACCGAGGACAAAGATGCTGCAGCCGTCAAAACGTTGCAACGTCCAAAATGATACGCGCCGCCTCAACCCCATGTCAATAAAACGCTTGGATGCTCGATTGTGCTCCGGCCGGTAAGCGATCTTGTGCCGTTCGATTTCCGTCAGAAATTCCAACAGCTGTTTCAATCTATCCATCCGTCACACTAGGCCTGAGCCTGTAGCGCAGGGCGGAGTCCGCGGAGCCCTGCGGCTTTTCCCTAACAAGGAGGCTACGATTTGATCACGCGTGGGCCCGCCCAGCAGACCGCACTTCGCGCCGAAAATCGGGGGCAGAAACTTCCACAGTCCGGCACATCTCGTACAGCCGGGATCTCATGCGCGCGCCGATGCGGTCCCCCAGAGAATCCTCGCGAACCGCCACGCGCTGCCCGCCCGGCAACCTCGGCGCCGGCTCGGTGGCCGGCACTTCGTCAAAATAATTGGTCGTAAGGATGGTCACACGCCGCTCGTTGTATCGCGCGTTTAACACTAAGCCGATTATGTCCAGCACCCAAGCGGAAGGCTTGCTAGCCCCAAGATCATCCATCACCAGCACTTCCGCCGTCCGTACCGGCTCCAGAATCCCCATCTCAGTCGATTCGCTAGCGGGGTTGTAGCTAGCCTGAATCTCCTTCAACAGTTCGCGGTAGTCGCAAAAAAGTCCCGCATGACCCCGGCGGATCAATTCCTTCAACGCCGCCACGCCTAGATGGGTTTTCCCCACACCCGACGGCCCCATCAGCAACAATCCTTTTTCCGCCGATCCTGGATAGTCCCGCACAAATCCCTGAGTCAGCATCTTGGCTTGCTTCAACGATTGCGCATGCTGGGTAGTCCAGGTCTTGCCATCGGCCAAATCGGTCACGTAACTCTCAAAGTCGCAATGCTCGTAACGCTTGGGAATGCGCGCCCGCTCCATCACGCGAAGCGCGCGCTCCTCCATGCCGCAATCGCAAGCCACAGCCACGCGCCCCGGCGCACCATCGGCCCGCGCCACCATTTTCCACCCAGTCCCGCGACAAAGCGTGCAATTTTCCAGCGTCATCTCAAATCCATCTCATTCAATCCACACTAACCTCAACCGATCCATAGTAACTTCAAAAACCGCATCCAAGCGCTACGCCGGCGCCACCCGCAAATCTAGGGACGCGCTTCAGCGTGTCACTTCCGGCAAACGTTCACCCACCCAGCGCCCTGTAGCGCAGGGCGGAGTCCGCGCAGCCCTGTTTACCCTGAGCTTCGAAGGGCGGTTTTTCTCTCGCTCGTGTCCCGCGCCGACAGCATACGAGCCCGCGCAGCCGACAGCAAGCGCCGAAGTCGATCCGTGAACTCTTATCTTCTGGATTTACACAGGAAGAAACTGGAAAACGCGTTTGCGCTACGATTCCCGAATGTTGATCCGCACCGCCCGCGGCGGCGCAGCTCGCACAATCGCGGTCCGCGGCGCAGCGTCGCCCCGGAGCGACGCCACCCGAGCCAACTCCTGCTGCACGACAGTAGCGAACTCGGTCATCTGTCGTTCCATCTCCACCATCTTCTCGCGCATGTTCAAAATAATTTCAATCCCCGCAAGGTTCACGCCCATGTCCCGCGCCAGCGTCAAGATCACGTCCAGTCTGTCCAGGTCATCGTCGGTGTAGAGCCGCGTATTCCCCTGCGACCGCGACGGTTTCAGCAAACCTACCCGCTCGTAGAGCCGCAAAGTCTGCGGATGCAATTTATAAAGCTCCGCCACGGCACTGATCATGTACCCAGCCTTAGCCCGTTTTTTCCCTCGTGGCACCATAAGATCAACTCACCGAACTCCGATTCTTTAATCGCTCTTTCATTACTTCGTTACTTCATTGCTTCGACGCTTCTTCTCACACGCTCGCTTTGTTGAACAAATCCGCCCGCGGATTCTCCGGCTCGATCTTCTCGAGCTCCTTCATCAAATTCCGAACGCGCTCGTCGGTAGGCTTCGGCACAATCACCTCAATCTCTACGTATTCGTCGCCTCGAGCGCCGTCCCGCGCGCTGGGTATGCCCTTCTCCCGCAAGCGCAGGGTAGTCCCACTATTGGTTCCCGGCGGAATGCGCACCAGCGAGCGCCCATCGATCGTGGGCACTTCGATCTTCGCGCCCAGACTCGCTTCGCTTACGGTAACCGGAACCTTGACGTAGATATCGTTGCCGCGCCGCTCGAAAAACTGGTGCGGTCTCACCTCTACGCGCAAATACAGATCGCCCGGCGGCGCTCCCATGGTTCCGGCGTTGCCTTTGCCGGGCACCCGAACGCGCGACCCGCTCGCCACGCCGGCGGGAATACGCACGTCGATCGTTTCCGTGCGCCGCACGCGTCCCTCACCGCCGCACGTCTTGCACATCGTGCGCAGCTTCCCGGTACCGCCGCAGCGCGTGCAGGGCACGTTAAAACGCATCTTGCCCGCAGCCTGCTGAATCGTGCCGGTACCCCCGCACGCCGTGCATGTTTGCGGCGAACCGACTGCTCCGGTGCCATGGCAGGTCTCGCAGGTCTCCATGCGTGTAATCTGAATTTTCTTCACCGCGCCGCGAACGGCATCCCAGAAATCGATCTCGATCTGATATTCCAGGTCGCCGCCGGGCTCCTGCTCCACTTCCATTTCCCCGCCACGTCCGCCGCGAAAGAATTGGCTGAACAGATCGCGGAAACTTGCTCCGCCGGTGCCTCCGGCCGCGCCCGATCCCCCGCCGGAGTTGAAATCGAATCCGCCGAAATCAAAATTGACGCGGGCATCATCGGGATCGCTTCCCGGAGGCGGTGCACCTGGCTGATAGTTGTCGCTGTAGAATCCGTGCTGGTCGTACATCTGGCGTTTCTTGCTATCCGACAGCACGTCGTACGCTTCCTGCAACTGCTTGAATTTCTCTTCCGAAGTTTTGTCGCCCGGATTCAAATCGGGATGATATTTCCGCGCCAGCTTGCGAAAAGCCGTACGAATCTCCTTGGCATTCGCTTTCCGCGAAACCCCCAGAAGTTCGTAATAGTCCTGTTTGGTAGTAGTAGCCATTGATGTTCGATTTCTTAAGTAGCACAGGCAATCTGAACTGCGAACCGTTCAACCTGAGCTTCGAAGGGCCTGTGCGGGCGTCAACCGCGCTCAATCACATTCGCGAGCACCTATCATTCCTGCGTTTTTCCAAGTCCCTTAAATCATTGCCCTCAAATCATTGCGAGGTGCCGAGCAGCCGTCGACTCCAATGTCATCGAGCAGCTCCCCAGCACCTCGCTCCGTAACGCGACTTAATTCGGCCGCTTATTCTCATCGACGTCGACATACTCGGCGTCAATGACATCACCCTGCTTCTTATCGCCGGTTCCGCCGCTGGCGTGACCGTCGCTCGGCCCAGCCCCCGCCGAACCTGCGCCGGCCGCCGCACCTGCTCCGGCAGCTCCAGCCTGTTGGCCCGTCTTGTAGAGCGTCTCCGCGATCTTGTGCAGCGTGCGCTCCACGTTTTCCGTGGCCGACCGCAGCCGAGCGGTGCCGCCTTCGTTCATGGCTTTCTTCGCGTCTTCAATCGCCTCTTCCGCCGACTTCACATCGGCCTCGGCGATCTTGTCGCGGTTCTCGCGCACCAGCTTCTCGGCCTGATAAACCAAGCCGTCCAACCGGTTGCGCGCCTCGACCTCTTCCATCCGCCGGCGATCATCCTCGGAGTGCGATTCCGCCTCCGTTCGCATCTTCTCCGCCTCTTCTTTCGTCAAGCCGGTCGAAGACTGAATGGTGATCTTCTGCTCCTTGTTGGTAGCCTTATCCTTCGCGCTGACGTTCAAAATCCCGTTCGCGTCGATATCAAAGGTCACCTCGATCTGCGGCGTGCCTCGCGGGGCGGGTGGAATCCCGTCCAGCTTGAAGGTGCCCAGCGAGCGATTGTCCTTGGCGAACTTGCGCTCGCCTTGCATGACGTGAATCTCCACGCCCGATTGGTTATCCGACGCGGTGGAATAAGTCTCGACTTTGCGCGTCGGGATCGTCGTGTTGCGCGGGATCTGCACGGTCATCACGCCGCCGAGCGTCTCAACGCCCAGCGAAAGCGGCGTCACGTCCAGAAGCAAGATGTCCTTGACATCACCGCCCAGCACCGCGCCTTGCACGGCCGCGCCGACCGCCACCACTTCGTCCGGGTTCACGCCCTTGTGGGGCTCTTTCCCGCCGAAGAAGTTGCGCACCAGTTGCTGTACCTTCGGAATGCGCGTCGATCCGCCGACCAGCACTACTTCCTGGATGTCATTCGGCGACATCTTGGCGTCTTCCAGCGCCTGCTGCACCGGCTTCATCGAGCGGTCAAGCAGGTCGCTCATCAATTGCTCCAGCCGCATGCGCGTCAGCTTGACCTGCATGTGAATCGGACCCGACGGGCCGGCAGTGATGAAGGGAAGGTTGATGTCCGTTTCCATCATCTGCGAAAGCTCGATCTTGGCTTTTTCCGCCGCTTCCTTCAGCCGTTGCAGCGCCATGCGGTCCTTGCCCAGGTCAATGTTGTTCTCTTTCTTGAACTCGTCGATCAACCAATTGACGATCCTCTGGTCGATGTCATCGCCGCCCAAGTGGGTGTCGCCGTTGGTGGACTTCACCTCGACAACTCCGGCGCCAACTTCCAGCACGGAAATATCGAACGTGCCGCCGCCGAAGTCATACACCGCGATGGTCTCGTCGGTTTTCTTGTCCAGCCCGTATGCCAGCGCTGCCGCGGTCGGTTCGTTGATGATACGCACCACTTCCATGCCCGCGATTTCGCCCGCCTGCTTGGTGGCTTGCCGCTGCGAGTCGTTGAAGTACGCCGGCACGGTGATCACCACCTTCTGCACCTTCTCACCGAGAAAGTCTTCCGCTGCGGACTTCAGCTTTCCTAGAATCATCGCGGAGATCTCAGGCGGGCTGTACACCTTGCCGAAAATCTCGATGCGCGCGTCATCGTGCGGACCCTTCACCACCTTGTAGGGCACGCGCTTCATTTCTTCTTGTATTTCGTCGTAGCGGCGGCCCATAAAGCGCTTGATCGAATAGACGGTATTCTCAGGATTGGTCACCGCCTGGCGCTTGGCCACCTGCCCAACCAGCCGCTCGCCACCCTTCGTGATCGCCACCACCGAGGGCGTGGTCCGCGCGCCTTCCTGGTTCGGGATCACCACTGGCTCGCCGCCTTGCATCACGGAAACAACGGAGTTCGTCGTTCCCAGGTCAATTCCAATAATCTTGCTCATAACTACGCTTCCTCCTAAATCTAATCTCAGCGGCCGCCTGCATGTAGTGGCCGATCTTTGGATCGGTTCCGTTAGCAGATCGATTCCGTCGGCTCAGCTTCTTCAGCCGACACGAAACAGCGTCCGCACCGTGCGACCGAGGCCTACTATACAGGTTGAGTGCATCTTTGTCAAGTTATCTTATATCAGAATAATTCCATTACTTTCTGCAGTTTGCGAGGTATAGCTTCTCACAACCTAGGTTTTCCTTGACGCTCAAAGCTTTTTTCGCTAGCATTAGCCATTCGGAACCTCGCTCCGGTTGATTCATCTCCTCCCAATCCAAATACAAAGCAGCCAGACACAAAGCAGAATGTCATGCCCAACGGCGGAGTATCGTCCAAAAGGCACGATGTCATCCCGAGCGGAGCGAAGGAATCTCGGCGCATCCCTGACCCGGTCCTCAGCGAAGAACGGAAATGCCGCACAAGGCTTCGACAGCCCTTTAGAATGATACACTTACGAATTGCTTTTCCCGCAAACTCTTTGCTTTTACATTCATACGAAAAACCCCGGGGGTAGGGGGGATCGCCACATCCCAAAACCGCCCCCTCGGGGTGCCGCGCCGGGCGCTCCTGTGGTAATCTGCCGTCCGAGTCGTAGCGTTAATTCGCATCTAACTTGTTCATGAGCCGGAGGGTTGTCGTGAATCGTCGAGCCGCGTTATCGGGAGCTGGGTGCCTCGCCCTAGTGGGCGTCTTTTCGATGGCTATCGCGGTGACCAGCTTTGCCGCCCATCCAGCCCGAGCCGCCGAACCGCATTCGATGCCTCAGGTCGCCGCCTCGATTCCGGAAATCGATCCCCACGAAGCTCTGGGCTCGAAGTCGGCGCCCGTGGTGATGGAGGTATTCAGCGACTTCCAGTGCCCTGCCTGCAAGACTCTCTTCGTTTCGACGAACAGGCAGCTGATGGACAATTACGTCAACACCGGCAAAGTCTATCTGATCCACCGAGACTTTCCGCTGCCCATGCACGCTCATTCCAAGGTCGCAGCCGAATACTCGCGAGCCGCGGCGCAGATCGGCAAGCTCGAGCCGGTCGAAGAGGTCCTGTTCCAGAACCAGGAAAAGTGGGAACAGACCGGCAACCTGGACGGCACGGTCGCGAGCGTCCTTTCTCCCTCGGAAATGGCAAAGGTCCGTGCGCTGGTCAAAAGCGGCACGCTGGATGCCGCAATCGCCAAGGACCAAGCCTTAGGCCAGACCTATCGCGTAACTCAAACGCCCACGACGATCTTTCACGCGAACGGACAGACGTTGCCATACGCAGGCGTAATGAACTGGGACATCCTGAAACAATTTCTGGATCAACTCCTCAGCCGGAAGTAAGTCAAAAAAGGAAAAAGCTTAACGCAGAGGGCACAGAGACAGGAACACAGAGGTCACGGAGACATTGAGCTGCACTGGTCGCACCGCAATCGCTCACGGGTCCGAGGGCACGACGGAAACTGACACAACTCATGATGCAATCCAGCCCGCTTAACTTGCGCCGCGTTGTCATTTGGCTAGGCCGACTGATCCTTGGTCCCATCTTTATCTACGCGGGTTACTCGAAGATTTTCTTTCCGAACCACAACCTTTGGCCTCTCTTCCTTCTGAAGTTTTCGCTCTCGACAAACATCGCCAACTTCGCTTACCAGGTGGAGGCTTTCAAACTCTTGCCGCCCTGGGGCGTCCAATTCGTCGCGCACACGCTCCCCTTTACCGAAATTATTCTGGGTCTGCTGGTGCTGATCGGCTGGCGCCTGCGCATCTGGGCGACGTTGCTTACGCTGATCATGCTGGGCTTCTTCGCGGTGGTGACCCGCGCCTATCTCCTCCACATGGACATCAACTGCGGCTGCTTCGCCACTCCAGAACCCATCAACCTGCAGAAAATCCTGGAAGACGCCGCGCTTTCCGGCCTGGCGCTGCTGATGACCTACTTCGCCTTCATCGAAGCGCGCAGCCCCCACCCGTGGACCGCGACGGAGCCGACGCAAACGCAGGTCCAAGCTCCCTGACGTAGGTGCTAGACTCAATTCGTGAAGTCACTCGAAGAATACCTCGACCTTGCCGCCCTGGCCCACGGCCACCTGTGCGCTGGGCAAGTCCTCGGCGTCCGCCTGGCGATGCTGGGCCTGCGCGAGCTGGGCATTGACGATCCGGTCGCCGAACGCAAACGCATCGTCACCTACGTCGAGATCGACCGCTGCGTCACCGACGCGGTCGCACTGGTCGCCAACTGCCGCCTGGGCAAGCGGGCGCTCAAATTCCGTGATTGGGGCAAAGTGGCCGCCACCTTCGTTGACATGCAAACCGGCCGCGCCATTCGCATCGCCGCCAAAGAATCCAGCAAGCAAGCCGCCCGCGAAATGTTCCCGGAAATGCCCAAAGAGGCCGGCCAGCAAAAAGCCTACGCGCAACTCTCCGACGAAGTTTTATTCGCCAAAACGTGGGTAAAGGTAGAAGTCCAACCGGAAGACCTGCCAGGATTCAAAGGCCCGAGGGTAGTCTGCGCGGAATGCGGCGAAGGCATAAATTTCAAACGCGAGGTGTTGCAAGAGGGCCGCACTCTGTGCCGTTCCTGCGCCGGCGAGAAGTATTACTCGCACCTCTAACCTATTGTTTTCAATGCCCTAAAGCAACGCGCTGGATGGATTGCGACGTGCAACCAGCGCACGATGGCCTTTCGATGATGGTTCGGCCGATGGAAACTTAAAACAAGCTGTTCCGTCCATAAGGCCACTCATGTGCGCTAAAATTACCATTTCATGCTGAGCCTGCCACCGATTACGTTGCGGTTGCGCGGTTGGAAGTTGATCGACCGCGTGGCGCTGGCGTTTCTGCTACTTTGCGCGATATCGCTGGGAGCGGCCTGCGGGTTGCTCTTTGTGTACGCCAGCGACTTGCCGGAGATTCGGGCGCTCGAAACCTACCGGCCCACGGTGGTCACCGAAATCTACGCCGACGATGGGCAGATGGTCGGCAGCTTCGCGCTGCAGCGGCGCATCCTGATGACCTACGAGCAATGCCCCCGGGTGCTGTACAACGCGGTGACTGCGATCGAAGACCAGCACTACGAAGAACATTGGGGCATCGATTTCCCGCGCATCGCCGGAGCCGCTTGGCGCAACGTGCTACATCACCGCATTACGGCGGGCGCCAGCACCATCAGCATGCAGCTCGCCGGGAATCTTTTCCTCGACCGCAGCGACCGCAGCTTCCGCCGCAAGATGCAGGAGATGTTGCTGGCCTTGCAGATCGAGCGCCGCTACACCAAGCCGCAAATTTTTGCGATGTACGCGAACCAGGTCTACCTCGCGCATGGCAACTATGGCTTCGCGGCCGCCGCCGAATTTTATTTTGGCAAGCCGGTGACCGACCTGAAGTTGCAAGAAGCCGCGCTGCTGGCGGGCATGGTGAACGGCCCGAAATTTTCACCGCTGACCAATCCGATTGGCGCACTGGCGCGCCGCAACCTGGTGCTCTACCGCATGGAGGAAGAGGGGAAGATCACGCCCGCCGAGCAGGAGGCAGCCAAGAAAACGGCGCTGGGCTTGCACGTGCAATATCCGCGCAACGATCTGGCGCCGTACTTTTTTGAAGAGGTCCGCAAATATCTGGAGTCCACGTACGGCACCGAAGCGGTTCACGAGCGCGGACTGCGGGTGTACACCACCCTGAATATCGCTATGCAGCGCGCCGCGAACCAGTCCATCCGCGATGGTCTACACGCCTACGACCGCCGCCATGGCTGGCGCGGCGATCTCCCCAACATCGTGCGCGATAATCTCGGGAAGCTGGATACCTACGAAGACGAAGATTGGCGCCATACCATCGAAAAGGGCAGCTACGTTACCGGGCTGGTTCTCAGCGTTGACGAAAAAAACGCGACCATCAAAATCGGCCCGTACCGCGCGATTCTGTCGCCATCCGATTTCGCCTGGACCGCTCGCAAGAAGCCCGCGGACCTCTTGAAGGTGGGCGACCTGGCGCAGTTTCAGATTCTGGAGCTGCGCGAGAACACTGTGCGCGTACAGCTCGAACAGCAACCCGCTCCGCAGGGTGCGATGCTGGCCATCGACAATCCCACCGGCGAGATCAAGGCCATGGTCGGCGGTTACAGCTTTGAGGATTCCAAATTCAATCGCGCGACGCAGGCTTACCGGCAAGTGGGCAGCTCGTTCAAGGTTTACGTCTATGCGGACGCGCTGGAAAAGGGCGCCACGCCATTCGACACAATCCTGGATGCGCCGTTCACGGTCATCAGCGGCGGCCAGCCGTATTCGCCGCACAACTACGACGAAAAGTTCGAGGGCACCATTACGCTACGTCGCGCGCTGGCCGGGTCGCGCAACGTTCCCGCCGTGAAGCTCGCCGAAAAGGTGGGCATCTCCTCGGTTGTGGATGTCACCCGCAGGTTCGGGATCACCACGTCGCTGCCGCCGTATCTGCCGCTCGCGCTCGGCGCAGCCGACATGAAGCTACTGGAGCATGTCTCGGCATTCACCGTTTTCCCGAACGACGGCATCCGCATCGATCCGCACATGATTCGCCGCGTAACCAGTTATGACGGCGCGCTGCTCGAAGAAGCGCACCCCGAAGTACACGACGTGATTTCGCCGGAAGTCGCGCGCACCATGACCGCGATGCTGGAGGAAGTCATCCAGTTCGGCACGGGCATGCAGGCAAGAGCACTGGGCCGCCCTGCTGCCGGCAAAACCGGCACCACGCAGGACTACACCGACGCCTGGTTCATCGGCTTCACGCCGCAGCTCACCTCAGGAGTGTGGGTCGGCTTTGACGACAAACAAATTTCGCTCGGCAAAAAAGAGACCGGCGCTCGGGCGGCGCTGCCCATCTGGCTGGAGTTTATGCAGAACGCGCTGAGTGGAGTCCCCGAAGTCGAGTTCGCGAACGTCGTCCCACTCGAACAAGAAGCCCACGACCACGCCGTCCGGGTCGACACGCCAGACACCGCACCCACCGAAGACGAACCCAAAGAACGCAAAGCAAAACCACCAGCAGAGGCACCGCCGCCAACCAAGACGACCGCGGCTGCCGACGCTTCAGGTGTCTCCCCGCATCCCTGAAGTTCAGAAGCCAGAAACTCACTTGAATTACTAGCGAGCCGGGCGTCGAAACGGGTCCCAGCCGCCGCGCGGCAACGCCTGTTCGCGCCCGTCGGTCCGAACCAGCGTCAGCTTTCGCCCACGTACGATTTCGCCGATGGCGGTCAGCGGTAGGCCGTGAAAGGCGCACGGTACCTGGCGCGCCTTGTTTGGGCGTACGGTGAAGAGGAGTTCGTAGTCGTCGCCGCCATTCAGGGCGAGATCGATGGCATCAACATTTTTGGCACCAGGCCGATTCGGCTCCTTTACGGCCGGAATGCGCGCCGCGTGCAGTCGGGCGCCAACTCCGCTCGCTGAGCAGAGGCGTGGCAAGTCGGTCGACAGGCCGTCTGACAGATCCATCATGGAGGTGGCGATCCGGCGGTCGGCCAGCCAGCGGCCGAGGGCGATCCTTGGCTCCGGGTAGAGGTGCTTTCTGACGGCGGCTTCACTCTTCGCGATGCGGCGCTTGCTTCGGATGTGTTGCAGTCCCATTTCGGCTTCGCCCAGGCGGCCACTCACATAAATAGTGTCACCGGGGCGAGTGCCTGATCGTAGCAAGGCGCGGCCCCACAAAATCTCGCCAACCACCGTGACATTGAGTAGGATTTCGTCCCGGCGCGTGGTGTCTCCGCCCGCTAATGGGCACTTGAAGCTTCGCGCCGCGCGGCGCAATCCCGCCAGGAATTCGTTGAGCCACCGGCCGGTATGACTGTCGGGCAGGGCGAGGCCTAGCAGGAAGCAGCGTGGCTCGGCGCCCATGGCGGCAATGTCGCTGACGGCGCGGGCCAGGCACTTCCACCCGACCGAATCGGCGGGGTGCTTATCTCGTAGAAAATGGGTGCCTTCCAGGAACCAGTCGCAGGTCAAAACGGTCTCGTAGCCGCGCCGCGGAGAAAACAGGGCCGCGTCATCCCCGATGCCCAGTTGAATTGCCGAATTTAGGCGTGCGCCGGCTCCGGTGCGGATTCGGCGGATTAGGTCGTTCTCCGGAGTGCTCCGAGTATTCATGAGCCCATATCGGTAGTTCGCTGTAGTGACTGTTACCGGGTCGCGTGCGTCTAGTGTAACGTGACGATCACATACTACCTGTCCAATGGTACAGGGGACAGGCTTGCACCACCTGAACCGCGAACGGGGAAATACAGGATTGACTCTAGCACCTACAGAAATTAGGATGTCCACGGTCGCGGAACGGGTGATTGAGCTCCGGATCGGGCCATCGGGGTTGTGGCACTATTTGCGGATTCAGGGTATAAGGTCTGCGTTCAATATTAGCAGGGAATGAGGGTCCCAGCAGAGATGAAGGGCAAGACCTACACGTTTTTCATCGCCTCTACGCCAGGCAAGCTGCAAAAGCTGATCATTCCGGCGTATGTGCTGCATGCTGTTGCGGTGCTCGCGCTGATCGGCAGCATCACGGTGGTGGCGGCCGCAGGGTCTTACTCGCGGATGCTGTGGAAGGTTGGGAATTACAACGCTCTGCGTCACGATCAGGAAACATTGAAGAAGCAGTACCGGCAGTTGCAGAACACCGTCGATGACACCAACCAGCGCTTGGACTCGCTGCAATCCTTAGCAACCGAAGTGGCGATGACCTACGGCGTGCTCCGGTATCACCCAGCGGCTTTTGACGTAAGTGATGATCCCGTCGATGCCCAGGATGCGTTTGACCGCTCCGTTGAGCAGTACACCTTCTTGAAGAGAAATGCAGCGACGATTGCGGTTTCCAGTGGCGGCTTGCGCTTGATGCCGGTGATGACCTTTGCGGATTCGACGTATACGCCTTCGATCTGGCCGGTAATGGGTCATATTACGGATGGCTTCGGTGAGCGGCTTGATCCCTTCAGCGGTGAAGGCGCGTTCCATACCGGCGTTGACGTGTCGTCGGATTACGGCGCGCCGGTTCATGCCACGGCGGATGGGGTTGTGACCATCGTTGAGAATCACGCGGGTTACGGCCGGCTGGTGGTGATCGATCACGGCTTCGGTATCACGACGTGGTACGCGCATCTTTCCTCGTTTTCGGCGATTCCTGGGGCGCGCATCAAGCGCGGCACCGTTCTCGGCTACACCGGGATCAGCGGGCGATCGACGGGGCCTCACGTGCACTACGAAGTGCGCGTGAATAATGCGCCCGTTAATCCTTGGCGCTATATGAAAGCTACGACGCCGACCGGGGACTAGTTTTTTCGGTTTTGCGGCTCGTGCATCCCTCCAACTTCCCGTAAGTCAACCGCTCTCTTCGACGTCCTGATGTGAGCAATATTTTCGTCTAAACGCGGCCCCCTAACTCTACAAGGTTCCGGTGAGAGAGAACGGCTACAACTCTTGGTGGCGGGCGGTCAACCAGCCGGTGATCGCGCGATCCAATTGATCGAGCTTGCCCGTAAAGAAGTGGTCTGCGCCGGGGACGGCGACGAAACGATTCTCGCCGGGTAATGAATCGACGAGGGACTCGACTTTTCGCACGTCACCGTATTCGTCGTTCTCGCCGTGCACGAACAACTTTGGCTTGGCACAGCTTTGCAGGTAGGAAAAGTCAGAGTCGTTTACCGGCGTGCCCAGCGCGATCAACTCCACCACGCGCTCTTCTTGGCAGCCGACCCGCAGGCCCACCCAGCAGCCAAAGCTAAACCCTGCCAGGAGCAACGGGACGCCAGGGAACTCGTAGGCAAGGAATTGCAGAGCTGCGCGTACATCTGCTTGCTCGCCACGTCCACGATCGTGGGTCCCGGCGCTCGTACCGGCACCTCGAAAATTGAATCGCAGGATCGCAAGTCCCAATGCATCGAGGGATTTTGCCGTCTGATAAATCACCTTGTTGTGCATCGTGCCGCCGAATAGCGGGTGCGGGTGGCACACGGCTGCCGCCATCGCGGGTCGCTCGATGTCCTGCGGTTTCCAAAGGATTGCTTCCAGTCGCCCGGCCGGACCTTCGAGGAACAGGTTTCGCGATTCGTGAGTTTTGGTCAACAAAAGTCCTGACGGAGATAAAGGAGATACAAACGCCTACAGTAAAGCCATCTGAGTTCAGGTGTAACTTCAAGTGTATCTCCGGGTTGCACAAACCACTACGGTCTCGTACTAGGACAAAAACGCTGATCTTTCGCATTGCAACTTGCGATTCCCGATGTTACGTTTCCTTTACTTGCAGCAGACTTGCTGCGTACTTGCGGCGAACTGGAGAGGGTTAATGGCAGACGGCTCGGAAAGGCGCGTGGCGCGGCGATTCACCATGAGCCTTCCGCTACGCGTGCTGCCGCGTGCCTCGCGCAACCACGAACTCCGCGCGCAAACCCGCGACGTCAGTTATCAAGGCCTCTATTTCGTCGCCGAAGATCAATTTGAAGTGGGCACCGAGATCGAGTTCGTACTTACCTTACCTAAATTGCCCGCACAGACCGGCGAAGTGGACATTCGCTGCCGCGGGCAAATCGTGCGCGTGGAGACCACGTCCAATGGGCACGCAGGCGTGGCCGCCAAGATCGAACGGTATGAATTCCTCCCCGCCACTGCGTCCGCCGCCTGAAGTCTTCCCCTGACTCCGGAGCTAAACTCGCCGCTACCGGGACACGCGAGTACAATGCCCTCTACCAACTAGTTTCCCGTGGAGAAGCCATGTACCACTACGATCCGCGCACCGCTCTCGAGGAATTACAAGAGGACGCGCAGCTTCCGC
>Ga0185299_10004380_pt1 | contig 17135 bp, 14 predicted proteins | sample PaiPotPPA55metaG_FD_128002 | JGI IMG/M metagenome (GOLD analysis project Ga0185299, IMG submission 128002) | Iron sulfur acid spring bacterial and archeal communities from Banff, Canada, to study Microbial Dark Matter (Phase II) - Paint Pots PPA... ...
CGAGGCTGCCGGCGCCGATTCCCGAACGCCGCAAAAAGGCGCGGCGATCGAAGGCGCTGTTATCAGCGACGAGGCTTGCGAGAGAGCCGCGGCGCGCTTGACGATCTGACTTTTTGACGAGCACGGATGCCTCCCTCACTTCGGATATTCATTAACGCGATAAAACGCTTTGACGTCTTCGGAGTTTGCGTTGTAGCGGGCCTTGCGCTTTGTCTCATTGCTTTCCGAATCGGCGTGGGCTTCAGCGACAAGTGCGACGGGAGTTGCCACTGCTCCGGCCCCGGCGCCCAGCACGCGAAGAAGATCGCGACGGTCGATTTTACTTTTGCTGTCCGGTCTCATCGCAAATCCTCCTTTAAGGACGCGTCATCCTTGGCGTTGCGCATCTCACAACGGCAGCGTGAAAGCCTCGGTTTCGATTTCAATGAACACTCGGCCAACAGTACCGACTTGCCTGTAGAAGTCGGCGCTCTCGGCACGTTCGAGATCAGCGAAAAAACGCCCCATCCAGGGCGCCATATGGCTTTCGATTATTGTGCGGCTCGACTCTTCGGCACCCGGCAGGTGACCGTTGGCAAAACCAGCCATGATCTCGCACAAGATCGCGGCATGGTCCTCCGGCTCGGCGACGCCTTCGGCGCGCGCAATGCCGATGCGAGTGAGGTCTTCACGCAAGCGCGCGAGCGGACGTTCGTGCAGGAAACCGGTCAAATAGTACGATGCGTATGGGAGAAGTTCGCCGCGGCCGACGCCGATGAATAGGTCGAAGAATTCGCGCTCTATCGCGCCAGCGTTTGCTTCTTTCGCCGCTTCCGCCAATGCAAAGTGAGCTGCGCCGAGCGGCGTTTCGTCGCCCTGCAGTTGACCAATCTGTTTCAGGAACGCGGCGTCTGGGGCTTCCCTGAGAAGCCGCGCCAATAGCCCGTATTCCTGCGCGCGGGCGCGATTGATGTCGTCGACGTCCTGCTCGACATAAAGATCCGGCCGCAAAATCGCACGCGCAATGCCGCTTGCGCTTTCGACCTGAACAACGCGATCCGCGGGCACTCTGCCCCAGTTCGAGACCGACGGCTGGGAAATTCCGATGCGGCGCGCAAGCTCGGTGACGCCGCCGACGGCGCGAATAGCCTCCTGGAGTCCCCTATCAGCCATGCTTCACATGGTTGTCGTTGTAATCCAGCTCGCACCGCGTCCCCCTAGCGCGAACAGGAGATTTTTCAGCGAAGAAGCTATCGCCGTGTCGGAGGCGTGGTCAATAGCCGGAGGCTATATCGCCGGGTGAATGCAGGTCAGGCTTACGAAGAGGCGCCGCCTTGTTGCGGTGCGTCATTTTCCTCTTCTTCCTCTTTGCCTCCGCTGGCTTCAGTCGCACCCGCGATTTTGGGCCCGGCAGCTTCGAGAAGAGGACTTTCTGACTGCTCCGCCGTGTCTTCTTCTATAGTTTTGGCTGGCGGGGGGTCGGAATTAGGTTTCATAGGCTCGCCAATAATCTTCGATGCCAGCCGCGCCACTTCATCTGCGGTGATGGTGCCGAAGCCGGCCATTGCGGAGGGATCATTGAAATCCCATCCGTTCTCGACCAGGCCGACAAAATCCCTGATTGCCGGATCGGAGGTCCAGGCGCGCCGAAGTGCCGCACGGGTCAAGTCCGGCGGTACTCCAGGGCGAAGGAAAGCGGTGACGTCGGTGTTCGCGGCGATCGAATCAATTGGTGGCAGGTCCGCAAGGTCGAAGGTCTCATCGCTGGCCTTGACGATGCCGTCGTTTTGCGGCGGCTCCGCCGCCGAAGCATCATGCTCAACAGGGGGATGCTGGTTCGTTGCGTGTTCGTCCTTCGAACGCTCGCGCTCGGCCAGTTTGCGTTGCGACCATCGCTTTAGAAAATTTTCAGGCTCGGTCATGGTTTGCGTGGATCTGCTGCCGGTGAGCGCCGCGCCAAGGTCTCTGGATGAGTGCGGTCGCGCTGACGCTTGAGGAACGGCTCCTCGACATAATGTTCCGAAACGAATTCCGCGACCAGCGCCTCGACCGCCGCCGGCATTGCAACAGTATCGACGAGATCGTTGCCGAGAGCAGCCCAGGATTCACCCTCTGCTGGATCGACAGTTACAGCCGCTAAGACATAGGGTGGATCGGTGTCGGTTCGCCGTAACGCGACCCACAGCAGCGGCATCTCGACCAGCAGATTTTGCCGGTAATTGCCGGCCTCCGAGCGATAAAGCTCAATATCGGCGGTGCCGACAAAAAAGGTCGCGCGCTCGCCGTCATCCGACAACTTGGTCCAAGGTGGAGTGTCGGGAGCGCCGCCCAAGGCTGTGATGGGCCGCCACAAAAAATCGGTCCAAGGTCCAGCGCTCTTGCTGCGCTCGACGACGACACCGACCGCGATAGTTTTAAGCGGCGCGATTGGGCTCAACTCACTGCCTCAATATGTTTTACCGGCAAGCCGGTCACCAGATTCTGCGGCTTCATACGGATCAGACGTTCGCTAGTCATCGCGAGCACGAGATAGATCGGCTCGCCTCTGACATCATCAGTCATGAGGCGGGCGTCGCGGAAAGTCAGACGGAATAAGCCGACAACGCGCGCCATCGCGTCCTCATCCAATTCCTCGCCATTCCACAGCGTATCGGCGATTCGGGTGGCTTCGGCATCGAGACCTACATACCAGCTCACCGGAGCCTCGCGGAGCTCCGGCAGCGGCTCGATTGCCACCTCCAAACCTAACAGGTGGCTTATCCATCGCTCCATCGCTTTCGCGAGCGCTGCAACACCTTCCCGGCCAGCAGTCAAATCGAGTGCCATGTCGAAGCGATCACTGCGCTGCCAATATGTGGAGGCATTGCTCTCGTTGAGCACTTCGATCTCGGAATCTGCCGGCAGCCCAAGCATCGAAACCAACGGCGACACTGGCAGTTGGCTGCCGCCTGCGACGGTCTCCTCGTCCGCCGCGATTAGCGAACCTTCGTGCAGCGTAATGCGCTGTGTCCGAAAGAACAGTTCCCCCGCACGCAACGTGGAGGGATCAGCGGTCGTATCAAGCGCATTGCGAAGAATCGCATGGACAAGCTGATTGATGAACAGAGGTGGTGTTTTACCTACGCCGCGACGAATGAGATCAACATAGCTGGCCTCCAGCGTTTTATGCGCCAAGAGATGATCGCGGAAGGCAATCAAAAGCTGCCAATTTTCCCGTGCGTCCGCGTCGGTGATGGTCTGAATTTCGGAAGCCGCGACTGGCCGGCGAGGATCGGCGAGCAGTGCGCTATGCAAACTGCGTTCAACCGGACAGGCATTCGGCGGCGGGAGCAATTCCGGCCGGGCCAGATAGACTTTTAGGAAATCGTCGGTGACTACGTAGCCACCGCCTTCATCGCGGTCGAGAAAATGATACCCGCAGGAGAGCCAAAAGTCGGTCATTTATGCTCCCGCTCGCCCAATGCTATCAAATCGATTTGTTCGCTTGGTTCATCATCGCCTTCGGTTTCGATGAAGGAGAAGGCGCGCGTGGGCTTTGCGCCTTCTCTGCCACGAAGTGCGCGAAAGGTTTCGCGTACCGCGCCGTTTTCGAAACTGCGGTGGACGGCGATAACGCTATCCTGCGGAACGACACAGAGCGATTCGGCGAAAGCAACCTCTTCTTCTGCTGCCGTCTTGGCTGCTTCGATTGTGGGCGCTCCGAAATGCTGAATTAATTTATCGGCGAGTGTGTCGACCAGAGCAGCGCGCTCGGCCTCGGTCGCCTCGACGACCTGGGCCAAGGTTGACCAGCCCAACGACTCCACTCCGAGAAACCCGCTGCGAAACGCCGCGCGCGCTTTACCTTCGAGGTTTGCAGCATCTTTGTCCCAGAAGACGAATGCACCCGAGACCGCCCAATCGCCGGCCTCGGCGGGAACATCGAAGACGAATGTATCCGATGCATCGAGACGGATGGTGCGTAGCAGCTTCACACGTGTCCTTTGCCGAGCTGATCGAGCCATTCAGGTTTTTCGAGCCGAGGCAGCAAGGCCCTGCGCTCAGCACTATCGTTAGCAATGCGGCTTATAAGATCGCCATTGTCATCAATGTCCCAGTGCTGGCGGTCGTCGCGCGAAAGACGCTCGAAATAGGATTTGCGGACAGCCGTAAAGCGGCCTTCCTGCCAATCGCTGAGCAGCAACATCAAATTACGCGCGAAGCCCTCGATAATATTATTGGCGCTGATTTCGGCAAAACCCTCTTCATCCAGCGCCGTCAGGTCAGGGGTGAGGCCGGGATCGACGCCCGTGCTGCTTGCGGTCCGGATCGTGGCGCCAAACACCAGCCATTCCGGAACATTACCCGCGCCGGTTTTCGCCGGCCAAGCTAGTCTGCCACCGCCAACTAAAGCCCAATTTACATACAAGGCGTCCGGCCATTCGATATGGATGGCGGTTTCCGGCGGCGCGGCTGCGGCAATCGCGTCAGCCAAGGCGGCCATCCCGGCGTAAAATACGCGGCGCCCTTTGGCGAGCGGGTCTGTCGGTTCGAGCACCACCGCGAATTCGGCGAGGTCGAACCTTCCCACATAGACGAGAGTTCCGGCGCCGCGCTGCGGTGCGAGTGTGACGGCGTGCGCAAATGCATCGCCGAATTCGCGCACTCGCACCGCGTGATACGGCGGCGGCAATATCAGTTCCGCCGTAATAGTTGCCCGCGTCACCGGCGCCATCGATCCTCGCTGTTATTTTGTGGTCTTTTTACATATAACCGAATGGCCCATAAAGTCCCGGTAATCCGGACCGTTTGCCGCGCGAGACTTAAGGAGCTGACGGCGATTGCCTTTAGGTCGGGCAAATAAGAGGACAAGACGACCCCAGTGGCAAAAATGACTCAACGGCCGCGGAAGATCCTGATCTGCTCCTGCGAGGACACGATGCCGCTCGACGGCGCCCGCATTGAGCGGGTATGCCGCGGCGCGGACGTGCTGCAAGGACGCCAGCTTTGCCGCGCCGAGCTCGACCGCGTTCGCGGCGCGGCGGCTGATGGACAACCGATCGCGGTTGCCTGTACCCAGGAGGCGCCGCTGTTCAGAGAAATTATCGGCGAGAACGTGATCGCGTTCGCCAATATTCGCGAGACGGCAGGTTGGTCCAAAGACGCCAAAGCCGCCGGGCCCAAAATAGCGGCCTTGATCGCGGCCGCCTGCGAGCCGATGCCGGATCCTCCGGTCGTTAATCTAACAAGTGAAGGCGTCACGCTGCTCTATGGTAAGGACGAGCACGTCGTCGAGGCCGCCAATCTATTAAAGGACCATCTCGACGTTACTGTTCTGGTCACCGACGGCGATAGAGTATCGCCCGCTGGTGTCACGGAATTTCCGCTGCTCAAGGGCGTGATCAAAGCAGCCACTGGCCATCTTGGAGCTTTCAAACTACGGGTCGATAGCTACGCCGCGCCGGCGCCTTCCTCGCGCGATCGGTTGCAATTCAGCGCACCGCGCAACGATGTTGAACTGCACTGTGATGTTTTAATCGATCTTTCCGGCGGCGTACCGCTATTTTCCTCGCCCGATCTGCGCGACGGGTATCTGCGCGCCGATCCGGGTGATGCAGCGGCGATACTGCGGACCGTGCTTAAAGCGCGCGACCTGTCGGGATCGTTCGAGAAGCCACGCTATATCACATTTACCGAACATCTATGCGCGCACTCGCGCTCGAATATTGTCGGCTGCCATCGTTGCCTCGATCTCTGCCCCACTGGCGCGATTACGCCTAATGGGGACCATGTCGCCATCGACGCGCAGATTTGCGCTGGTTGCGGCCAGTGCGCTGCTGTCTGTCCGACTGGCGCTGCAGCTTATGCGTTGCCGCCTTCCGATGCGTTATTGCGAAAACTGCGTGTACTGCTCTCCGCGTATCGCGAGGCAGGTGGCGCGGAGCCGGTGCTATTATTTCACGACGGCGACCATGGCCGCCCCCTTATTGAGGCGCTGGCGCGGCATGGCGACGGGCTGCCGGCTCATGTGTTGCCGGTAGAAGTCAATGAGATCACCCAGATTGGACTCGAGGCACTCGCCGGTGCGTTTGCGTATGGCGCAGCAGCGGCGCGTTTTCTGCTGCGCTCCAAGCCGCGGCACGATTTGAGCGGACTGGCTAGAACGATTGCCTTGAGTAAGACGATCGTGGCCGGGCTCGGTTTTGACGGCGCGCGCATCGACACAATCGAAACCGATGATCCCGACGCACTCGGCGGCAGCCTGCGGGATATCGCAGCGCTGAACAACGTGGTCAAACCCGCCACTTTTACGGCCGTCGGTAATAAGCGCGAAGTTCTCCAACTCGCGTTGCGCGAGTTGCACGCAGTATCCCCAACGCCGGTCGACGTGATCAGCCTGCCCGAGGGCGCACCCTTCGGCAAAGTCGAGGTGAATGTCGACGGCTGCACTCTGTGCCTGTCTTGCGTTTCGGCTTGTCCGACCGGCGCGTTGTTAGATGATCCCGAGCGGCCGATGCTGCGTTTCACCGAAGACGCCTGCGTGCAATGTGGGTTATGTAAAGCGACCTGTCCGGAAAAAGTGATTAGTCTGAAACCGCAGGTCGATTTTCGTGCGGCAACGGCATCAAGCCGCGTCATCAAGCAAGAAGAACCCTTCCTCTGCATCCGCTGTGGAACTCCGTTCGGAGTCAAAAGCTCGGTCGAGCGGGTGGCCGCCAAGCTTGAGGGCAAACATTGGATGTACAAGGATTCAACGCGGCGTATCGACCTCGTGAAAATGTGCGCCGACTGTCGCGTCCAGGTGACGGCCGAGGAGAACTTCGATCCGTTCGGCGCGCCGCAGCGTCCGCGCTTGCGCACGACCGATGACTATTTGCGTGCGCGCCAGGAGAAAGGCGAGAGCTAATTTCTAAATTCCCGCTCTCTGGATTTGTGGAAAGCTCTAGTTCGTGGTCGCGCGAGCGAGAAAGTCAACGAGCGCGTTGCGGTCCGCTTCAGCCCCGATGGTCTGTTCCGGCATTTTGGTCCCCGGCGTGTAGTGCGCCGGCCCGATTTCGAACAACTTCGCAACCGTTTCCTTGGACCAAACAATGTCGAGGGTCTTCAGGGCCGGTGAGAAATTGTAGCCCGGAAGCGTCGCGATACGACGACCGAAAATGTGCCAGAGCGTAGGACCGGCCTTTTGGGCCTCGTCGGCCCTGAGCGCGTGGCACGCGACGCAGGCGCGAAACACTTCAGCACCATGATCGCCCGCATACCGCTTGAGCGGATCTTCCGGCAGGCCGACAAGCGTGGAGTCAATCGGCTCACCGGTAACCGCGTTCCAGCGGCGAATGACGGAATCCGTACCGCCAGTCAATAGTGTGCTGTTATCGGGCAAGAACGCGACCGCCCACACCGGCAACCCGGGGCCGACCAGCGTGTGCATGAGCGTACGCTGCTTGCGATCGATTACCGCTACCGACCCGCGCGTGCTAGCGGCGGCAACGAACAGGCCATTCTTGGAGGTCGTAAGCTGAATTATCGGTGTTGTTCCGGCTTGGAGTTCACCCAACATCTCGCCAGTAGAGGATAGGAAGTAGATTTTCCCGCTGGCTCCGGCCGCTATCATTTCGCCGTCCGGTGTGGTCACCACGGCGTTGAGCGGGCTTGGCAGGTTGTGCACGGACACACTATCGCCGGCAACTTGCCAAGCGTGAATCACGCCATCGTAACCGGCGCCGATAATCTGACTGCCATCGGTCGAGAACGCTACACCATTGACGTTCTGCGCATTGCCTTCCAATACCCGCGGCGGTCCGCCTGCGAGCGGCCACAGCCGGACAGTACGATCCCATGACGCAGACGCCAGCGTCTTGCCATCTGGCGAAACGGCGAGAGCGACGATTGGACCGGTATGGCCGTCAAGCACCCGATCCGGCGTCTGTTGTCCCTGCGTCCAGATGGCAATGTGCGTGTCGCCGCCCGCGGTCACGATCCGACCGTCCTTGAGCCACGCGACCGCATTCACCGGGCCATCGTGAAAGCGCATGACTTGCTCGGCAACGTTGCGCGAAAGCGACCAGCGAATTGCCGATGTATCGAAACTGCCCGAGACCACATGCGTCCCGTCTGACGAGATCGCGAGCGCTCGCACCGGCCCGCCATGACCGCGCAATTGAGCGTGAATAGGCCGCAGGCCGGCGACCAATAGCGCCATCACAAATCCGCACAGCAGCAAAGTGCAGCTCGATTTGAACCGAATAACGTTCATCTGGCAGGTATTTTAACGCATAACGCCGAAGCTGGGTCAGGGCATCCAGAACGGCTTAACGGCGTCAAAATCCCGCCTGTACGGTTCAAGGCCGATATCTTGCAAACTTCTGTCACTCAAGCTCTCCAGTTTGGCGCCGGCATAATGCCGCCTCAAGCTTAGAAAGCAGAGCGTAATCAATTTTGAAAACCGCGAAATGCCGAGGGGGAAGATGGTCATGGCACATCTCCATCTTTCTCACCCGATGAACTCTAGTAGGGGCGTACAAGAACTGCTGTGACCCAAGGCACAGTGCAGTTGAAGGGCGCAGGGAAGGGCGCCCGGTCAAGCTGCGCAACGAAGCACCGGTCCGACCGACGCCGGAAAAAAATAAGCCAGCGCTTACGCCAGGATGAAAGTGTCAGCTACTGCGGCGAAAAATGCCGTCGAACCGGAACGAATAGCCGAGGCCGAAGACATAAGAGGGCGCATCGCGATCGAGGCCGATACCGATGTGGAAGTCAATCTGCTGATTCTTGTCGATGCGGTAACCTGCGCCAGAGTTGAACAGCTGATTGTTGCGACCGCTGGCCGGGAAAGTGCCCACATATTCGACGAAAAGAAAGGCGCGCTCGGCGATCTCCTTTTCAATCGTGAAAGTCGTCTGATAGGTGAACTTGACGGCCGATGCGGGCGTGAAGAAATTTGTTTCCATGCCGGTAAGTGCCCAGCCGCTGCCAAGGTCCAGCGACCAGGGAATTTGCAGATAGGGCTGCACGCCTGGACCCGACACGGCGCTTGCTCCAGTGGGCAATGCGGCTCCGGCCGTAATAGAGAGATCGAACTTGCTTTGCGGCAAATTGAGTTGCCATTTTACCGCCGGCGCCACGTCGCTAAATCCGGAGATGCCGCCGCGCAACGTCGTGAAGTAATTCGGCAAATCGACGAGAACTTCCAAGCAAGGCACGATACCGAGGCGCCAGCGGCTATTGGTGCCGCTCAGCGCTTGCGCCGCATCCTTTCGCTGCAGATCGACGCCGTTCTCATTCTGTAAGCTGCCGACCGGGACCACGATCGAGGAATTCGTGACATCCGGCCGGTCGGTTTCGATCGGGGCGCTCGGATTAGTGCACTCGCCCGCAACCGCAGTAGATTCGAAAGCCGCCAGGGATGCGCCGACCAGCGCGATCAATGCGAGCACTCGCATCAAAGCTCTAACGGCGGCGGATCGCATCATTGCTATTATTCCGTTTTCGCAGCAAACACGATTCCGCGGCGCGGTCATTTATTCCTGGAAACGGCACGGGACCGGCGCAGGCAGAGCGGCAGGATATACGGCGGGCTGCCTGAGGCGCGGTCCGTTACCACAGTTTCTGGCCGCCAGGATGCCAGCGGCCGAGCGTCCACCTGTGTGCGCGATCTCGCGGCATTCAATCGATCTGTGCGCCCGACGCCTTGATGATTGGCGCCCACTTGGCGAGTTCTGCTTTGACGAAATCGGCTGTCGTCTCCGGCGTGCTGCCCGGCGTCGGATCGATGCCGGCCTTTTCCAGCGCGGAAGAAACCGCCGGATCGGCCAGCGCCTTATTGATGGCGGCGTTGAGCTTATCGGCAATTGGCTTCGGCGTGCGTGCGGGCGCTAGCAGCGCGTTCCAGGTATAGCATTCGTATCCCATAAGACCCTGCTCCTGCAGAGTTGGCAGATCCGGCATCGCGGCAACCCGCTTGGCCATGCCGGCGCCGAGCGCGCGCAGCTTGCCGGATTTTGCTAAGGGCAGCGCCGTCGGCGTGGCGTCAAATGCCATGGTGATCTGTCCGCCCATCAGATCAGTATCCATCGGCGCCGAACCTTTATAAGGAACATGGGTGATGTCGAGGCCTCCGGCCATTGATTTGAATTCCTCCCCGCACAGATGAAGAATTGAACCAAGACCCGATGAGCCATAGTTGTACTTGCCCGGATTGGCCTTGATGAGATCGATCAGGCCCTTTACGTCGGTCGCCGCGATGGAAGGATGCACAAGCAGCAGCGTCGGGGTGACGCCGACCCGGCCCAAGGGCGCAAAATCGCGCACCGCGTCGTAGGGTAGATGCTTGTAGAGCCCGGGATTGATGGCGTTGGTGGAAACTGTCGCCATCAAGATTGTGTAGCCGTCCGGTGCTGCTCTGGCGACCGCTTCCGCTCCGATATTACCGCCGGCGCCAGTCTTATTTTCCACGACCAACTGCTGGCCCAGCAGTTCGCCCATTTTTGCTCCCATGACTCGTCCGACAATATCGGTCGGGCCGCCGGCGGAGAATGGAATGATCATCTGAATTGGGCGTGAGGGGAAATCGTCGCGCGCCTGAGCGCCAGTGTTTGCAAGTGCCAATGCTAGGACAATGCCGGCAACCCCCCGAAATACCGTGCGCCTGATCAGTCGCTCCAACATTTTGCCGCTGGCGCGCAGACCTTTGCCCATGACATCTCCTCCCATTTATGAGGGGTAACATTATCGGGTGAGCAGTCTTTCGCCAAAGCGAATTATAATAGTGCGACCATTTACAACGGCGGTTCGAGTCCGCCTTCTTTCTTGCTGGCAATCCACGCCTCGTCCAAATCAAGCTCGCGTTCTATGCGTCGGCGCGCTTCATCGGTGATTTGGCCGTTTTGTAACAAACGGTAGATGTAGTCGCGTTCCGCCGCAATCAAATCCGATCTTATGTCGGCGGCCGTTGAGGCGGGATCGACGCCCTCCGCGATTGGTCTCGGCAAGCGACCGAAACGATAATCATGACGCGCGCGCAAGATCGCCAAGGCTTCAGGCGAAATTTCGCCCTCGGCTGCGAGCTTTTCCACCCGGCTTTGCGCCAGCTTTAGCGCTTCGGTTCGCGCGGCAACCTCGGCATTGTGCTCGCGCTCACGTTCCTCGGCGGCATGGCTCGTCAACCCTAACCAACGCACAGTTCGGGGCAGAAGCAGTCCCTGACCAACGAGCGTAACGACGATAAGACCAAAGGTGATGTAGAGAATAAGATCGCGGTCCGGAAATGGTGCGCCCGAGGCGGTAGTCAGCGGAATCGCTAGCGCTGCGGCAAGCGAGACGACTCCGCGTACGCCGACAAAGGCAAGAAAAAATACCCATTGCCACGGCGGCACCGGATCCCGGCGCGCCACTGCGGGGCTCAGCCAACGTGGCAGGTATGTCGCCGGATAGACCCAAATAAATCGCGCGACCACCACGACCAGTACAGTGAGCAGGGCGGCAAATATCGGCTGGTGCAGAAAGCTGAGATCGGTACGTTCTATGAGGGTGCGAATCTGCAGCCCTGTCACCAAGAAGACGAAACCTTCGAGTAAATAAACCAGTAAATCCCAAAAGAAGATTCCCTGTAGCCGCGTCGCCGCCGGGATGAGTAGCGGGCCGTTCCAGCTTACGAACAGGCCGGCTGCAATCGTCGCCAGCACGCCCGAACCGCCGATGTGAGCCGGCAACAGGAAGGCGACGTAGGGCGTCATCAACGAAAGCGTAATCTCAACCCGGGGATCGCGAACCCAGCGGCGCAGCTGGAGACTTAGCCAGCCGACGGCAATTCCATAGGCGATCTCGCCCACCACGATCAGAACAAAAGTACCGGCAGCCTTCCAGAAGGAAAATGCGCCAGTGCTCACGGCGACAACGGCGAAGCGGTAAAGGATCAGGGCCGTGGCGTCGTTTGCGACTCCTTCTCCGTCAAGCACCACAATAATTCGTCGTGGAATCCCGAGTTGGCGGACCATGGCGAGGGGCGCCACCGCATCAGGCGGAGCAACAATGGCTCCGAGCACAAAAGCGACAGCGAGCGGCATCCCGAGCAGCCAATGGCTCGTGACCGCCACGACGCAGGTGGTGAAGACGACGCATCCCAATGCAAGCAATGTGATGGGACGAAGATTGAAGCGAAATTCACGCCAGCTCATGGCGACGCCAGCCGAATAAATCAGCGGCGGCAAGATGACCAACAAGACCAATTCCGGCGCAAGTTCGATGCGTGGAAGTCCGGGCGTCAGCGCGAGCCCAATACCGGCAATAACCAGAAGAATCGTGGGAGCAACATTAATTCGTCGCGCGATCACGGCTACCGCAACCATGACCGCCAGTAGGAGGAGAAGAGTCTGGATGGTGCTCGCCATTGGTCACATAATAATGTTGCCAGCAGCTACGTCTCGCGACGGATATCCTTAATCGAGCCAGTCCAACAGCGCTTAATGCTCCAGAAGCGCGACCGTGCCGAGACCGCCGTCCGAGCAAATGCTCACGATTGCCCGATTGCCTTTCGGCAATTGGGCGAGTTCCTTCACAGCTTGGCTTAGAATGCGTGCGCCGGTAGCGGCGAACGGATGTCCAAGCGCAACGCTGCCGCCGTTGGGGTTCATCCGCTCGCGCGGAAATGTACCAAAATTGTGCTCAACGCCGGCCTGGGCTCGGACAAAATCACTGTCTTGCAGCGCCTTGAGATGACACAAGACCTGAGCCGAAAAAGCCTCGTGAATCTCCCAGAGAGCGATGTCATTGAATTTCAATTCGTGTCGCGCCAGCAAACGCGGGATGGCCGATACGGGCGCCATGAGCAGTCCTTCAGTAAAGATATCGACAGCGGCCATTTCGAAATCGACCAGTCGCACGCGTGGCAAATTGTTTGGCAACCGGTCCACGCCTTCATCGGTCGCGACCCAAATGGCGGCGGCTCCGTCGGTCAGCGGAGAGCTGTTGCCCGCCGTCAGCGTGCCGCGTCCGCTGGTGCGGTCGAAGACAGGCTGTAATTTGGCGAGTTTCTCCAGCGAGGTGTCGCGTCGCGGAAAGTGATCCTTGCTCGTACCATCGATTGGAACGATCAAGTCTGCAAAAAATCCGCGATCTTGCGCGTCGACCGTGCGTCGATGGCCTTCCAGAGCAAGTTCATCTTGTTCGCGCCGACCGATGTTCCAATCCTTCGCCATATCTTCAGTGTGTTCGCCCATGCTCCGCCCGGTGACGCGATTCTTTACTTCGGGAATGTGGAGCCGGATATCCGACAGGCGTAGCTTCGGAAGAAGGCCTAACCGCTGTGCCAGGCCGTGCGCTTGAACAAGCCGCCGCAGCCAGACCGAGAAATTTTGGCTCAGGCCGATCTGAAGGCGACTCATACTTTCTACGCCGCCAACCATCGCCAGCGACGCTTTGTTTTCGTCAAGCATTCCCGCGGCCTCAAATACGCCCACCATGCTCGTGCTGCATTGCATGATGGTCGTGTAAGTCGGCACGTGCGGGTCCAGTTTGCTTTCAAGCCACACTTCCCGTGCCAAATTGGCATAGGCGAGATTAACCACCACCGAGCCCCACACCGCAAAATCGATCGGCCCCTTTGCTTGGTTCGCCATCGCCAGTACGACGGGCACCGACAAGTTCAAAGAATCGCGGTGAGCGAAGGGGCCATCCACATTGACAAACGGTGTGCGTAGCCCGGCCGCCAACCAGACGGCGCCTTTCTCGTTCGGCATGGTCGCTCCTCATCCGCAGGCCTGAGCGACCGTTATTATCGCGCGACAGTGGGGCGACCGATACGTTTATTTCTAATCCATTTCGTGAACGCCCGATCAATTGCGATCGACGGACAGCTTCGATCGCGCACGCAATTTCTTGGCGGCGAGGAATTCGGTTAAAGAGCGTTACCCGGCGACGGGACCGACCGATCAATGGCGCGGCAGCTTATCGATCGTAATCGGTAGATCGCGAACGCGCTTGCCGGTGGCGTGATAGACGGCATTGGCAACTGCTGCGGCGGTGCCCACAATGCCAATTTCACCAACGCCTTTGACGCCGAGCGGGTTGATCTCGTCGTCCTTCTCGTCGACGAAGATCACATCGATCGCATGCACGTCGGCATTCACTGGTACATGATAGTCAGCGAGATTATGAGTCATGAAGCGGCCGAACCGGTTGTCAGTTAACGTTTCTTCGTGCAGCGCCATGCCGATGCCGCCGACCACGGCGCCGAGAATCTGGCTCGCAGCAAGCTTGGGATTAAGAATGCGGCCAGCTGCCACGGCGTTCACGATGCGCGTTACCCGGATGACCCCGATCTCCTCGTCGACCTTGATCTCGGCGAAAACCGCGGAATGGGTGTAGTGGGAATATTTGCTTTTCTCATTCGGTTCGGCGCTTGCCTCCTTTTCGATGCGGTCGATATTGCCGGCGCGCATGGCGTCGGCGAGTGATATCTCGACATTTTTACTTTTATGTCGAATGCCATCCTGCGCAAATGTCACGTCTTCGAATTTCGCGCCGGCGAGCGGCGAGTGCGGGATTCTTTGCGCGACTCGAAGGAGTTCCTTTTGCACCTTGCGGCATGCAGCCTGAATGGCGCAGCCGACCGATGATGTCGTAAAGGATCCGCCTTCAACGGGCGCATCCGGCAGGGCAGAATCCCCCAGCTTTGCCGTGACGTGCTCGATGGGCACGCCGAGCATGTCGGCGGCGAGCTGGGTCATCATAGTGTAGGTCCCGGGCCCGATATCGGCGGTCGCGCTACTGATTTCGACGCTGCCATTAGCGGTCAATACCGCTTTGGCGCTTGCCTTCATCTGCATCGCTTCCCAGATCCCGGTCGCCATGCCCCAGCCAACCAGCTCGTTGCCATCTTTCATCGAGCGTGGCTGCGGATTGCGTTTGGACCAGCCGAACTTCTCCGCGCCCTGGCGATAGCACTCGCGCAGCTCCTTGCTGCTGTAAGGCTTGCCCTCGATCGGATCCTTGTCGGAATAATTGGAAAGCCGCAGCGTCAGCGGATCTACTCCCGCAGCATAGGCAAGCTCATCCATCGCGCATTCGATGGCGAACAGGCCTTCCGCTCCGCCTGGCGCGCGCATGTCGCACGGCGTGTTCTGATCGAGCTTGACCAGCTTTTGCACGAGTTCGACGTTGTCACATTTGTAGAGCAGGCTCGACCAAGTCACATAATTGCGCTGGAAATTTTCGAACTGCGAAGTCATGCCGACCCACTGGTGACGGAAGCTGGCAAGCTTGCCATCGCGGTCGGCGGCGAGCGCCAGCGACTGAATGTTCGCAGCCCGATATCCGATTGTGAACATCTGCTGTCGCGTCAAAGCCACCTGCACCGAGCGCCGCAGCGCCCGCGCCGCGAGCACCGCGAGCGGCAATTCGTATTGTGGACGCAAACCGGACCCAAATCCGCCGCCGACATAGGGTGACAAGACGCGAACCGCGTCCTGGGCCATTCCGAACACGTTGGCGACGTAGTTTCGACAATTCTGCGGACCTTGGGTCTTGTCGTAGACCGTGATGCGGTCATCATCCTCCCACACCGCGGTTGCACCGAACATTTCCATCGGATTGTGGTGCTCGACCGGTATCCGGTACTCGACCTCAATGCGAACTGGCGCGTGGCTGAAGGCTTTGGCGGCATTGCCCCGCTTGTGTGAGTGGCTTTCGCCGTTTTCGCTGACGACGCGCGCGCGCTCGTGATGCGCTTCGAAATCGGTGATGTGTTGTTGTTGCTCATAGTCGATGCGGATAAGGGACGCCGCAAAGCGCGCGGTTTCGAGCTCGTCGGCAACAACCAAAGCTACCGGCTGACCGTTGAATCGGATCCGATCGTCGTAGAGCGGCCGGAACGGCGAGCCGGGCGGGGCGACTTCATCGCCGTATTTTTTGTCGGACGCTGCCAGTTTCGGCCGATGGTCGTGCGTGAACACGTCGAGCACGCCGGGGACCGACAATGCGTCCGTGGTATGGATGCGCAAGATGCGGCCTTTGGCGATCGCCGATGTTACGACGAAGCCGTAAGCTAGACCGGACACGGTGTGTTCGACCGCGTATTTCGCAGCACCGGTGACCTTGGCGCGGCCGTCGACCCGCGAGGTCGGCTTGCCGAGATAGCGAGTGTTCGTGTCGGCCATATTCGTTTCGCTTACCTGATACGTTTGTCGCTTTGCGACTGCGGCGTTCCGTTCGCCGCCTGCGTCAAGGTGCGCACAATGGCGCGCCGTGCCAGCTCGATTTTAAAGTCATTGTGTCCGAAGCCGCGCGCGTCACGCAGCACGTTATCTGACGCCCGCACGAAGCTCTCACGGCTTGCCCGCGTTCCGCGAAGCAACGCTTCGGTCTCTCGGTCGCGCCATGGTTTATGCGCCACGCCACCGAGTGCGAGGCGCGCCTCTTTAATAGCGCCATTCTCGATTTCCAGAGCTGCCGCGACTGCCACCAGGGCAAACGCATAGGACAGGCGATCGCGGATTTTCAGATAGCTGTAGTTTGTGGCGAATCCTTTTGGCGGCAGCTCGATCGCGGTTATGATTTCGTCCTTTTTCAGATTCGTATCGAGCTGCGGTGTGTCGCCCGGCAGGCGATGGAAGTCGGCGAACGCGATGTTGCGCTCGCCATCGCGACCGGTTGCCAGCACGCGCGCGTCTAGCGCTGCCAGCGCGACGCACATGTCCGATGGGTGGGTCGCGATGCAATGCTCGCTTGTGCCAAGGATTGCATGCATGCGATTGAGCCCGTCGATGGCCGAACAGCCGCTTCCAGGCTCACGCTTATTGCAAGGCGTCGTTGTGTCGTAAAAATAGAAGCAGCGTGTGCGCTGCAGAAGATTCCCGCCAGTCGTCGCCATGTTGCGCAATTGCGGCGACGCTCCAGCGAGGATTGCGCTGCGCAGCAATGGATAGCGCTTCTCAATTTGTGGGTGGTATGCCAGATCGCTGTTTGGAACGAGCGCGCCGATGCGAAGCCCTCCGTCGCCCGTTTCATCGACCCGGCCGAGCGGTAATCGGGTGATGTCGATCAGCCGCGATGGCGTCGCCACGCCTTCCTTGATTAGATCGATCAGATTGGTGCCGCCGGCGACGAATCTCGCGCCGGGATCGGCGGCCATCTCGCGCACAGCGTCGGCCACGTCGCTCGCTCGACTGAACTCACAATTGTTC
>Ga0185299_10004381_pt1 | contig 17133 bp, 14 predicted proteins | sample PaiPotPPA55metaG_FD_128002 | JGI IMG/M metagenome (GOLD analysis project Ga0185299, IMG submission 128002) | Iron sulfur acid spring bacterial and archeal communities from Banff, Canada, to study Microbial Dark Matter (Phase II) - Paint Pots PPA... ...
GTTGCTACGAAGGCTCGTGACCGAAGCTGGCCGTACGCCTGACGCGGTTGAGATCAGTGGACTCGCGATGCTGCGGCTGTCGCGTTCGAAAAGCGAGGTAGATGCAGCAGTGCGGCAGACAGCTTCGTCGATGAGATTTCCGAACGAGGAGGCGGTGCGCAACTCACCTGTGCTCTTGATGGGAACGCCGGAAGAGGTAAAACGCGAACTCCGCGCCCGTATCGAAGAATTCGGGATGACCTACTTCATTGTGTTCCCTGCGTCGGCAGAATCGCGTGAACTGCTGGTCAAAGAGGTGATGCCGGAATTCAGCACCGCAGGCAGCGCCGGTTGAAGGTTTGACGCTGCGGATGCTGTAGCTGGTCACCAATTTAACCAGCTTCCCGGGGTGAAGGAAACGCCGCGCAGAACCTCCGCAAAACCAGCTCTCCGAAGCGTCGAAAACTTCTCGCGGCTCGGTAAGGTGGTCGTGTTTATATCGTCGCTGATCGCGACGAGCTTATTCGGATCGGCGCCCTGGTCGCCTCCTCCGCTGACAGTAGAGGTAATCGCGTAGATGGTCGCGCTGCCGTCACGATTTACGATGCCCGTTATATTGCGAAGACCATCAGTCGCAGGAGACCAGGGAAGACCGGTCGCCGAGTTAATTCCGGCCGGATAGCCAGGAACCGTGTACGGCACGCCAAGATTTAGTCCGTTTCGCAGAGTGTAGGCCTTGCTCCAAGTTCCCGTACTTGAATTAAATGTCCATTTTTGCAATCCCGTGGTGATCTGTCCTGCGGCGACGGTGTACGTTCCGCTCATAGTAGAGAAGGTGTTGTCACCGTTACCTTCATCCGCAACGTACACGGTGTTGGCGTTCGCGAACCATATCCCGAATGGAAACACGTTTGTAGTGGTTTTGGCGAGGACGGTGTTGAAGCCCTTAAGGATGCACATATTGTACGGTACAACGCCCTCCGTTTGCAGGACCGCCGGATCGTAATCGATAGGTGAAATAGGCAGACTGGCGGAATCTGCCGGAACGCCTATTCCACTGGTCTCGGTGCAAATGGTGCCGGTGGTATCAACGAAATAGAGCGAGTTGACGCCGTTGCCGCCGCTACCCTTGGTGTAATAAAGCACGTTGTTGAAAATTGCTAGCCCGCGGAAGTTGGTATCTTTTCCGATCTTATCGGCCGTATCGCCTAACTGAGTGATATTGAAGCTTCCCAGTGGAGCAGGGAGCCCTGGATGTTGGGCGATCAGGGGCTTGATGTCCGAATTCGCAATCTGGGCGCCTGCTCCGAAATGATCTTATCGGGCTGCGGATTGCCGCCGTTACCGGCATTACCGGCCATGTAGGAGAGGCCCCTGCCATCGGAGTCATTCAGAATCCCGGCCCTGCCGTTATTGCCACTGTAGGCGTTAGTCTTGGTGACCTCGAAGTTTCCCCTCTGATCGACTCGCGCGACAGCGCGGTAGACATTTTCCCCGACCGGATTGGTCGGATCGACCGCCCCCGGAGTGTTGGAGTTGGATACATCGATCGCGTTGATGGGCGCAACATACCCCATAAAGCTGACATATTTGCGGTTAGCAGAGAGATTCAGAGCCAGTTCCGATTTTGAGCTGAAGCTGGTAACCATTTGATGCTTGGCTCGGGTAACTCCGCTTTGTGAGCTGTTGGGCACTTCCAGCGAGTTCACGAGCGAACCGCGCGCGGTGATCTGGTCCAGGAAAATTTTCGAAGTGATACCGAAACTGCCATCAATAAGGGCGTTGTTGAAGACAGTGGGATAGGTGCCGTCATAACCCGCGCCCGCGGAACAACCTCCGGTCGTAGTGCCACAGTTCGGCGGGAGCGTCTCGCCGATATGGACATTACTGGGATTGTTGTCGTACACGCTGCGGCTGACCAGCAACTTCCCTGGCAAGAAGTAATCACAATCGTTTCCCGCATATGCTAAAGAAACACCCGCCATAGCGCTGGCGAGTAGGGCCGGGCCAAACACTCCCACGAACCGGCCGCGCCAGTGCGCCCTTGGGAAATTCTTCATTTTTTCCTCCCTAGAGAACGCCAGACCGCTCTCTACAGAGAGAACATTGCTTGGGTATGAAAGCAGTATTAGGACACTATGATATGCCTGATGGTTTTTAGAGCTTCCCGACAACCACATGATCCTGACCGGCCGCTGGCAAAATCGAAAGGCTCGACGCGGCGTGTTCGAGGAGTCGCCGCGCCCATCCACCCGCAGGCCACCGTTACTGCTGTCCTGTATCACCGCGTGTACTTACTGAGGGGGACTGGCCACCCTACAGCATGGGTTCCCCACCCTCAATAAGAAAGAAGTTACCATTCATTCAAAGGATCTGAGTGTTACGTCCGGAACTATAAGCAAAAGGCTTATATAAGCCTCGTCTTTCCCGCATGGTATAAGGGTTGCTTAATGGTATAAGGGTTGCTTAATAGTCGCGAGCGAATGCTTCCATGCGAAACGTGAGTACGGCAAACAAGCGCAAAGTGAAGCTTGGATCCGAGACAGGAGGCTACCGACGTTACAATATGCTTCTGTTCCTGGTCGTTGCATTAGTCGCAGCGTTGCTCGGCTTCTGGGGTATTGCGGGAGTCGCTGCGAACATTGCCAAAGTATTGTTCGTTGTTTTCCTAGTGCTGTTCTGCGTAGCGCTGCTGTTCGGCTACGCGGTCATATGACCGCACGCGCCCGGGTGAATTCGCGGCAGGGCTAAGCTATGAAGATGAACGCTGCAATCATCCTCATCGGCGTATTGCTGGTGATAGTTGGCTTGATTGGTTTCGCTTACCCGGTGTTTACGACCAGCCATAATGAGGAAGTGGCAAAGCTGGGAAGTCTTAAATTACAAACGCAAGAGCAGACCCGCCACTTTATCCCGCCCATCGTGAGCGGCGGATTGCTCGGGCTCGGAGCATTCGTTATCGCCGCAGGCGCTTTTACCAGGCGGTGACGTACAAACTAGGCGACATGTACGGCGCGGGCATAGTAGCTTGCTACTTCACGGCCAATGAGTTCGATCTGTTGCGCCCACGCTGCGGGTTCAGCGACCGGCCAGAGGACGAATTTGTCCAGCCCCAAGGCCACGTATTCCTGAAGGCGCTCGATTATATCAGCAGGCGAACCGTACAAAGTCCGCTGCACGAACATATCGCTCCCACGGCCCATCGCCGTAACAACCGGACGCATATCCTCAATCGCACGTTCGCGGGTCGTGGCGAGGCGGCAAAGCAGGATTAAGCCGGACTCTATTCGAGCATTGGCGCGGCCCAGTTGCTCCGCGTAAGCGCGTACGGTTGCCATACTGCTGGAAAACTCGTGAGGCGTTTGGAAGGATGCGAAATAACCGTCGGCGAACCTCGCCGTGCGTTTGAGCGCCGCGTCCGAGCGTCCGCCTACCCAAATATCGATCGTGCCGGAATCGTTGTGGGTGCGAGGCTCCGGACGAGGCTCGATCGTGGCGTTTTCAAAATCGAAGAACTTGCCATGGAAGCTAGCCCCAGGTTCGGTCCACACCTTGCGGAGGATTATAATACCTTCGTCAAGGCGGCGGCCGCGCCCTTCAGTCGGGATGCCGCAGGCAGCATAATCTGCCAGATTGGCACCAGTTCCAACGGCCATGACCATCCTACCATGCGACAAATAATCCAAGGTCGCGAACGATTTCGCAGCGATCAGTGGATGGCGCAGATTAAGCAAGAACACGCTAGGCCCCAGTTTAATACGCGTGGTATGAGAGGCGAGCAACGCCAGCGTCGCGACGACGTCCAGCTCTGGCGAGGGTGCCAACAGATGGTCGGAAAGCCAGAACGAATCCAACCCCCATTCCTCGGCTTTTTGGGCCACTTCGACGATAGTTGTCGCGGAGGGAAGCCCGAGTCGAAAAAGCCCGAAGCCCACTCCAACCTTAACTTGTTTCGTCATGTTTTCTCCTGCTATGCCTAGCCACAACGCCGTGATATTAACAACTTATATGCGAGTATCGCCGAATTCGTCTGCTCCAGTTCATGTTACTTTTCTTGGTACTGGCGATGCTTTTGCGAGCCATGGGCGCTTCCAATCCGGCTACCTTATCGAGGCCGAAGGATGCCATATCTTGATGGAGGCCGGACCGACCGTGCTATGCTCGATGAAGCGGATGAGCGTAGCACCGGCCGATATTGATCTTATATTAATTAGCCATCTTCATGGCGACCATTTTGGTGGTCTCCCCTTCCTTGTCCTCGAATATCTGTGGGAGAGCCCGCTACGCAAACCGTTGAAGATCGCCGGACCCGCCCATCTGGAAGAGCGAACCTGGCGTCTATTCAATACGATGTTTCCGTTTTCGAGCGGCGATGTCGAACGAGTCCGGCGTAATCTTGAGTTCGTCGAGCTCGAACCCGCACACAAAGCGCGCTTCGGTAAAGTTGAGGTCGAATCGCTGCGCGTACCCCACATGAAGCGCGACCTCTGCCTCGCGTTCAAAGTTACGATTGGCGGCAAGACAATAGCATTTTCCGGCGACACCGGATGGGTCGACGACTTGGTCAGCTTCACCGCCGGCGCGGATTTGTTCCTGTGCGAATGCACTTATTTTGAAAATCCACTTGGGTTTCATTTAAGTTATCCATTGCTGGAAGCAAAACGCGGAGACTTTTACGTGAAGCGAATGATACTGACCCACATTGGGCGTGAGGTGCTCGAACGCAGCTCGCAGCTCAAGATGGAACTCGCCGCCGACGGAATGAAAGTCGAAGTGTGAAAAAAAGCAGCACAGAAAGGGTAAGCCTGCCCTCGTTGATCTGCGCTCCTGTCTCGTTTCTCCGTATTTCCTCCTTCATGCGCGCGCATAGGATATAATAGCGGCTGACTGATGGAACCGCCGCTTGCTGCAATTGTTCTTGCCGCCGGGCTCGGCACGCGGATGCGCTCGCAGCGTGCCAAAGTTCTGCATGAACTTGGCGGAGAGCCGATGTTGGCGTACACGCTGCGGGCGTTTGCTGCGAACCGGCCCGATCCATTGGTTATCGTTGTCGGGCATCAGGCGCCGGAAGTCGAAGCGGCAGCGCAGTGCACATTGCCGCATTATGAAATTCAGGCCGCGATTCAGCATCGTCAGCTTGGCACGGGTGACGCGGCGCGTGCCGGGCTTCGGATATTGCCTGCGGATTTTTCCAGCGACGTGCTGATTGGCTACGGCGATATGCCGATGCTGAAGCCCGCCACGCTGCGTGATTTCATCGAACATCACCGCTCAAGCACCAGCGAGCTTTCCTTTATTAGTGTCCAGATGGCTGACGGTCGTTTCTATGGGCGGGTGATCCGCGATACGCGCGGCAGCGTCGAAGCCATTGTCGAAGCGCGTGATGCAACACCGCAGCAGCTAACAATCGGCGAAATCAACACCGGGATATATCTGGCTCGCGCTGGTTTTCTGCGCTCGGCGCTGGCTGAAATTCAATCCAACAACGCGCAGAGCGAATACTACCTGACCGACATAGTTGCGATCGCCCGGCGCCTTCAGGTCAAAGTTAACGCCTGGATTGCACCCGACACCGCCGAGTTCGCCGGAGTCAATTCATGCGAGGAGCTTGCACAAATGGAAGCTCAGCTTCGTGAGCAGGTTAACCAGAGGTTAATGAAGGCCGGGGTGACGCTGCTCGATCCTGCGACTGCGTATATCGGTCCCGAGGTCGAGATCGGCAATGACACTATTATCGGACCCAATGTGCAGATAATGGGAAAGAGCCGAATTGGTGCTGGCGTGCTGATCGAAGGTACCGCCTGGCTGCGCGACGTGACGATTGGGGACCGCTCGCATCTTAAACTCGGGGTTCGCGCCGAACAATGCTTTATCGGCGAAGAATGCGAGGTTGGGCCGTTCGCCAACTTGCGTGAAGGCACCCGTCTGGAGGGTCGTAACCGCATCGGCAATTTCGTCGAGACCAAAAAAGCCACGGTTGGACGCGGCAGCAAGGCAAGTCATCTAAGTTATCTCGGCGACACAATCATCGGCAGTGAGACCAACGTCGGATGCGGTGTTATTACCGTTAACTATGACGGCTATGACAAGCATGTCACTCGTATCGGCGACCGCTGCATGGTCGGATGCGATACCCAACTGGTGGCGCCGGTGACCGTCGGCGACGATGTCTACGTCGCCTCTGGCACCACGATTCTGCGCGATGTACCCGATGGTACGCTGGTGATGTCGCATCATCCGCAACGTCAAAAACCAGGCTGGACCGAGGGCTGGCATCGGCGCCACGCAGATCACCCTAAGGCACGAGGCAAAACTACCAACGGCGGCGAATAGCGCATTTCCTTTACCGGGTTATCCAAGGAGCCGTTCCAATGTGCGGAATAGTGGGGTACGTGGGCCCGCGTGAGGCCTCGGCGATACTGATTGGGGGCCTGAGGCGGCTCGAATACCGCGGTTACGACTCGGCGGGAATCGCCACGCTCAGCGGCGATGGCCAGCTCGAAATTCGGCGGGCGGTGGGGAAGCTCGATAATCTCCGCCGGATGCTCGAAGAATCTCCGGTGAGCGGCCATATCGGTATCGGCCATACGCGATGGGCAACGCATGGCCGCCCTTCTGAAACCAATGCGCATCCGCATAAGGCTGGACCAATCGCGGTCATTCATAACGGCATCATCGAAAACTATGTCGCGCTGCGCGAGATGCTCCTCAAGCGCGGCCACAAGCTCAAGTCCGAGACTGATACCGAGCTGATTTCCCATTTGATCGAGGAGCGGCTCAAAGGAGAGGAAACGCTGACGGCGGCGGTACGCGCGGCGGTCTCCGAGCTGCGCGGTTCCTTTTCAATCGTCGTGATGTCGGAGACCGAGCCGGATAAGCTGGTCGTGGCCAAAACCGCGACCCCGCTGGTGCTCGGACTGGGCGACGGCGAAAACTTCGTTGCCTCGGATATACCGGCGATTCTGGAGCACACGCGGCGCGCGCTGGTGCTGGAGGACGGCGAGTTGGCCGAAATCACCGCCCATTCAGTGGCCCTGTTCGCGTTTGACGGCACCCCGGTCGAGCGGCCCGCCCGGCAAGTCGAATGGGATGCGGTCGCAGCCACTAAGGCCGGCTATCAGCATTATCTGCGCAAGGAAATCAACGAGCAGCCGCAAGCATGGATCGATACGTTGAGCGGGCGTGCCACCACCGGTTCGGCCGAGGTGCGTTTCGAGACTGATTTGCTGCCGTCCGGCGGACCCGAAGCAATCGGCCGAATTGTAATGGTTTCAGCGGGTGCTTCATGGATTTCCTCGCTGATCGGCAAATTTATGCTGGAGGAATTGTGCGGAATTCCGGCCGAGGTCGATTATTCCGCCGAGTTCCGCTATCGCAGTCCGGCAATTGACCAGCGCACGATGATAATCGCGGTCTCGCAGTCAGGCGAGACTGCGGACACGCTGGCCGCGATGGAAGAAGGCAAGCGGCGTGGCGCGCATCTGGTGGCTCTCACCAATACCGTCGATTCTTCGATTGCACGCAAGGCGAATGCACAGTTGTACACGCGCTGCGGGCCTGAAATCAGCGTCACCACCACCAAATGCTTTCTGACGCAGATCGAGGCTTTCTATCTACTGGCGATTCACCTGGCATCGCGGATGGGACGTATAGAGCCGCCGCAAGCCGAGGAGTTGCTGCAGCCGGCGTTCTTAATCCCGGCTCAGATTGAAGCGATTCTCACCAAGGAGCGCCAAATCGAAAAGATCGCGCGCAAGTATGGCAAGGCCCGCGATTTTCTCTATCTCGGCCGCGGCATTAATTATCCGGTCGCGCTCGAAGGAGCATTGAAGCTCAAGGAAATTTCCTACATTCACGCCGAAGGCTATTCGGCGGGAGAAATGAAGCACGGCCCGATCGCACTAATCGACGAAGAGATGCCGGTAGTAGTCATAATTCCCAACGATATTGTGTTCGACAAAACTCTCTCCAATCTGAAGGAGGTGGAGTCGCGCAACGGCCGCATTATCGCAATCACGGACCATCGCACCCGCGAGCTGGAAGAAGTGGCCTGGGAAATTATCGACGTACCCACAAGCAATCGCTTCCTGATGCCTGTGCTGACTACCGTTCCACTGCAACTGCTCGCCTACCATATTGCGGTCTACCGCGGCACCGACGTCGACCAGCCCAGAAATCTCGCCAAATCGGTCACGGTCGAATAAGCGCTCCGATCGGTTCGCCGATCCACCGCGCAACTTTATTGACGACCGCTGCGGCCCGCGGGCGCAGAAAATTAGCCGGTCATCGTTTGCCGCTGAGTTGGGTTAATCGAAGCGGGACAACGTGCGCCTCGCAACGCCCGAACGAGAGTGTCATCGTGGCGACCGTCACCGGCAGCTTGAAACGCCGCGGACCGGCGCTGCCGGGATTGACGAAGAGGACACTACCCCGTTTTTCGACGGCTGGCTTATGAGAGTGGCCGCAGACCACGGCGGTGAAGCCGGCCGCTGCTGGATCGAGGTCAAGTTCAATAAGATTGTGAAGGACGTAGATCGAATGTGGCCCAAGCTCGACGACCGCCTCGGTAGCGAGAAAATTTGCCGCCCATGCACCTCTGTCGTTATTGCCTCGGATTGCCCGCACCGGCGCGATTGTCGCCAATGACTCCAGGACGGCCGGATCACCGATGTCGCCAGCATGAATAATGAGGTCTGTCCCTTGGAGCGCCTCCAGCGCCTCCGGACGCATCAGGCCGTGAGTATCCGAGATGAGGCCGAGAAGATAAGCGGACTGCGCCACGTGACTGGAAAAGCTCCTGGCATTCACAGACCGAGTTCGGATCGTGGACGGGTCAGGGTATCAATGACCGCGTACATAATAGCGCGCGCTGACTTAATAAGATCGGGAATCCACGCTACACCCATGCCCCCCAACCCCTGCTTAAATTCCTCAGGGCAGTTGCGCGGCGGCCACGGAAAGCCGATTCGCGCGCAAGGGATCCCGAGACGGCGAATCAAGGCGCCGTCAGTCTGGCCGGCGAGTTTGGGCGGTTCGCCGTGCGCACGTCCCTGGACCCGCTCCCAACCACGGCGCGCCGACTGGATAATCCAGTTACTGACGTCAGTGGCTCCGCCCGGACACGCGCCAAACATTTCCCAGTCGAATTGTATATCGGGATTTCGCTCGTGTATTATTCGCATGGCCTCAGCGAACTGCGCTTTGACCTCGGCCGGTGACGTACGCGGATTGCAACGCAGATCAAGAAAAATCTCGGTAGTGGCGGATGGGAATGCTGGCCGTTCAGGCCATCCGGCGCGTATGGCCGAAATATGACCTTCCGGAGCGATCTCGCCCGCGGTGTTGTGCGCCGTGTATTCCGGAATCCATGCATCAATTTGCTTGATTAATTCCGCCGCCGCTACGATCGAGTCACGATAGCCGGCCGCGCCGCGCGGAATTCCTGCGTAGCCCAGGGTCCCAACTACAGCGACCTTGAACCAGCACATCCCGGGTTCCTCAGCATACACACGCCATACTGGTTTCATGATGATGGCGAAATCGGGGGCAACGCCGCGAGTCAGTAGATGATAAATTCCATCACTCATTCCATAGTGACCCCGGGCGGCGACGCTCACTGGCATACCCCCGCCGGCAAAGCCAACCGCAAGGTCACCAATAATTGGAATCCGGGCCTCGTGCAGCGCGACCGCAATTTCGCTGAGCGTGGCCACCATACATTTCGGATTGGCAGCGCCCAGCCCGAACACCATGTCGCCCTCCGCATACCCTTTGGGAATCATATCAGCGCGAAGTACCGGTCCCGCCCACGGCAGGTCCTTGCCGGGGTCTCCCTCCAGATGGGTATCGATAGGCGCATAGAGCAAAAGCGACCCGCCTCCGCCGCCGCCGCGGATTTCACCGACGGCATTGCCGGTCTCCTCGTTGATTGGCTGATAGTAGCCCCGTCCTCCGAGCTGCTGTCTCACGTACTCAGCGATAAATTCGCTCGCTCTCCGTTCACCACCGGTTGGGCTGGGTATATCAACCAGTTGAAGCAGGAGGCGTTTGAGCCGTTCAGAGTCAAGCCGCGCGCAGGCTTCGGAATACCATTTCTCCTGCTCGTCCGAGAACGGGACTTGAATGGTTGATTGCACTCGATCGCTGACGGTCGCCGTACCGCCCGACTGCGGCAGAGATGAGGTGCCGCTGGCTGGCGTGAGAGGGTCTGGCTCAAGATTCTGTTCAATAGGCATCTGTAGGCTCCGAGAAGTCGAGCGAACTGTCGAATTCACTCTACCGTCGAATACTTACAATACATATTAAAGGAAATCGGGCCATCTGTTGTCTTGGGACCGGTTCACTACGTCCGGAAAGACACTCCGCAAACATCGAACTGGCGGCTCGATTAGCGCTGAATTAAAGTGAAGCATATGGACGATCTTTATGAGCGCGATTTTTATCGCTGGCGACGGAACAAGCCGCCGTGATGAGAAACAAGCGCTTTGAGCTGGAAGCGCTCGGCATCGACTGGGGGAATGTGTCCGAGGAGCTGGACACATTGGACAGAACTGAGAAGCGCGAACTGCGCAGCCGATTGGGAGTGCTCTTTCTGCATCTGCCGAAATGGCTGCACCAACCTATGCATCAGGGTCAAGTTGGAAACGGCCTATCGAAACCCAGCGGGAGGCTGTAGACGAGTTGCTGTCAGACAGCGCCTGAAGCACCTTCTCGACCAAACCATGCAAGCCGCTTACAGGGACGCACGCGGGGACGCCGCTGTCGAAACCGGTTTATCGGATAATGTTTTTCCCACGGATTGCCCATGGACTGCGACGCAGGTACTCGATTCTGACTTCCTGCCGTGAGACTTCCCGCGGCCTTTCAATGATTGCAGCCGGATAGGCGCAACTGCAGGCGGGCGTTCGCTACTATCAGACTTATGCACTCTCATCAGGTTTCTCGATCGCGCTCGCCACGAACTGCTCCGCATAGATGTGCTCCGCGGCAACACCCATCTCAATCAACCGCTGGCGCGCCGCCTCGATCATCGGAGGCGGTCCGCATAGATATGCCACCGTTTGCGGGTCCGTGATGCGCTCCTGCTCGAGGGCCGCGACCGGCGTGGCCCGCAGCAGTCCCGAATCGGCGTTGTCCACGTGATCTGCGCTAAGAATGACGCGCAGCTCGGGCATCCACCACTGCCGCAACTCCAACTCGTCACGATAGAAGAACTGCTTCTCGCTGGCGCATCCGAAGCTCAGCAACATTGGCGGACGCGGTCCAGCCCGATAGCGAATTTCATCGAGCATCGCCAGGATCGGGGCGAGTCCGGTGCCCCCCGCGATGAAGATTTGCGGGGCGCGGCCGGAATGCAGAATGAACGCACCCATCGGACCTTCGATCATGATTTCGTCGCCGAGGCGGCAGCTGCCGCGCAGATACTCCGAAACCACGCCGCCGCTTAGGATGCGCACGAGGAAATCCATCCGCGGCAACTCGCGCGCCGTCGATGCCATCGAGTAGGAACGCCATTCCTCAGCGCCCGGCACTTTGATACGCACGTACTGTCCGCTATGGAAGCTGAACTCGCTGTCCTCCCGGAGCTCCAGGGTGAGCTTTGCAACCGTTGGCGAGGGCCATTCTAGCGCCGCCACGGCCGCCACTATCATGCGCTGTTCGGCGCCGTAAATTAGCGCGGCGGGATAGTGCAGGCGGACCTCGCTGTCGGCGCGGGCGTAAGCGCTGCACAATAGGCGCTTGCCCTCGGCCGCTTCCGCGGCGAGCAGCGAGGTTGCCCGATCCGCCGCCATCACTATGTCACCAGCAACTAACTGTGCGATACAGGTGGAGCAACTACCCGAGCAGCACTGATGGACGAGCGGGACACCCTGGCGCAGCGCCGCATCGAGCACAAATTCGTCGCGCTCGACCCTAATCCGACGCTCGTCACCGTCTTCGAAATGAAGCGTCACATTCCGCGAGCCGGGTTTCGCTGCGGTATCCTCAACCGCTGACATGACATGACGCGTACAGGTTAGCGGACGGCGCGCCGATAGGGTGATTCCTGGATGCCGCGGTTGAAGCGTGCCGCGACCTTGCGCCACACGATCGTCGCGTCGTCGAAGGCGCACAACGTTTCTTCGCTCCAGCCGCCATGCTCGTAAAAGCTCTGCATTGCTTCGCGTGCAAACAGATCGTTGTTGTTAAAATCCTTCAGCGCGAGCGGTTCGAAAAAATGTTCGTAGAGGTAATCGGCTTCGCGCCGGTCCTCCATGCTGGCGCAGCGCCCGACCAACACCTCCCAATACTCATGATGCTTGTCGTCGGTCGGCACGTACCATTCGTATTGTGCCCATGCGGGCACCGGCCAATGCTCCACCAGTAAAAGTCCGGGCAGGAACACCGAAGTGCGGGCATAGTATGGATGCTTGCCGCGCGCTTTCATACCGATCTCGCGGTTTTCGCCGAAGAACTTGTACGAGCGCGTGTTGTACATGTTCATCATGCCCTTGGGGCCGTTGGGCTCGTCGATGATCTTGATCGCATCCTCTGCAATCGGACGTGCGCCGAGGCCAAGGTTACGATCGGTCGCCGCGATGATCAGGTTGTCCCAGTGGATCAGCAGATGGCCGGGATCGAAGCCATTTTCCACTGCCAGCCGCCAGTTGGAGTTGCCCAAACGATGGATCCCGCGAACGTAGACATTCTCGTCCAGAATATGTGCGACTGGATTCTGGTCGTCGGTAATCCGAATCGGCAGATCGGCTTCGATCGGCGGCGGCGGCAGATACTCCTCGTCGCCTACGAAGAGGAAAATTATGCCGGCGCGTTCGGCCACCGGATAAGTGCGAAGCCGGACTTTACCGATTAGCGGGTCGTCCGGTGAGGCAACGATCGTCCTCAGGATGCCATCGCTCAAATTGTAGGTAAAGCCGTGATACCAGCAGGTGATCGTGTCGTCGGTCAAACAGGTCGGACGCAGCGACATCCGCACCCCGCGATGGGCACAGCGATCGCGAATCGCATAGACCTGGCCGCGCGCCCGGCGGAGCGCGATTTCGTGCCCGGCGATAGTAACGCCCTTGACCTCGTTTTCTTTTAACTCGGCGCTGAAGAGTGCGGGATACCAGCTATTCTTAAAGCCCCATTCAGCTTCAAGATAGGGCTGGTACTGCCGCGCCAACGCAGCTCGCGCCGCCTTGGAAGTTTTGTCGTCGGCGTCCATTAAGGCCTACTCATTTGCTACACTGCACCAGCTTTCCCCAACAGTAAGTCACGACTTAGTTCCACAGGCCTCTCCCCCGTGCCCCACTCGATTGCGTTGCGCAATAGCCGTTCGAACGCCGGGCTTTCCCAAGCACCGCGAAATGCTTTCGGCGTTGCTCCGTCGCGCGCCTCGCTCGCATCGACTAACGGCTGGACGTTATTGGCCGGCCCATGGCAATGCCCAAGCGCGACATAAGTGACCGCGCCTTTACCAAAATTACGAATATAGCCCAGCACCCGCGTCTTGCCGTCGGGCAAGAGCGAGGTGTCCTTATCGTATACGAAGCCAAATCCTGCGGGTGATGGATCCTTTTCCAATTGCGTAGTCAGCAGTACGTGCGATTCCGAGGGCTGCTGCAATTCAATCATATAAAGTTCGTCGGCGACCTCGAAGGAGGCAGGCACACCGCTGGTCAGCGGATGATAATGGTCGGCCACATCGACGCGGAACTTGCAGAGCGGCGGGTGGTTGAGGAAAAAGGCGCCGAGCGTCTGATGGTGAGCCATTTGACCATCTTCCTTCGCCGGTTGTCGCCCACTGGTGTCGCCTTGCCGCCGCTGGGTGCCATGCAGCGCGAGCCATCGCCCCCCGCCGTCCAGCCATTCGCAGAGCAACCGATTCTGCTGCTCGTCGGGAAAGGGTCCGGCCACGTATGTGATCAGCAATTGGCTAGCCGGCAACCAGCGCTCGAGGTCGGCAAAATCGTTGGAGACTGTGGTGTGCGCCTGGGCTGCTTCTTGCAATAAATTCGACAGGCGGACTCGCGCATAATCCATATCGTGTCCGGCGGAAGCACCGGGCGGATATCCACCAACGATCAAATGTACCTGACTTCGCATATCATTCGTCGTCATTCTCGTGAACTCACTGGCTAAAGCCGCGACTCCTCAGCCCTTCGGCAATCCGAGCACGCGCTCGCCGATAATATTGTGCTGAACCTGGTTGGTCCCGGCATAGATCGTTGGACCGCGGGCCGCCAGCATCCGCTGCGACCATTTGCCAGCATCAAGCGCGAACGGGGCGCCAAGTTCGAGCTGGCTATAGGGGCCGAGCACTTCGAGTGCAAAACCCGCGAGCCTGAGCGCCAGTTCGGTTGAGCAGAGCTTCAGCATTGAGCCTTCCGGCCCCGGCGGCAAACCCTTTAACTGGCGCGTCAACTGCCGGAAACCGGTATACTTTATTGCTTCGGCGTCAAGCGCGAATTGTGCGATTTGTTGGCGAACGCCGGAGAACTCCCACGCCTTACGGCCATTGCGGGGAACACGCTTCGCCAGTTGCGCGAGTTCAAATATCTGGTTCGCGATGCCACGATCGTGGCCGGTCGAACGCTCGAACATCAGCGTAGTCAGCGCAACCTGCCAGCCCTGGTTCTTTTGACCAACCAGGTTCTGCCGGGGTACGCGAACATCTTCGAAGAAAACCTGATTGAAACCGCGTGCACCCGTCATCTGCACCAGCGGCTGCACCGTAACACCAGGTGTCTTCATATCAACCAGAAGATAACTGATGCCCTTATGCTTGGGCGCGCCGGGCTCGGTCCGCACGAGCAGGAAAATCCAGTCCGCATGGTGAGCGGCCGAGGTCCAGATTTTCGAGCCGTTGACGATAAAGTCGTCGCCGTCTTCAATCGCGCGGGTCAGCAGTCCCGCCAGGTCGGAACCGGCGTTGGGTTCAGAATAGCCCTGGCACCAAATCTCTTCGGCCGTGAGGATTTTCGGCAGGAAACGCCGCTTCTGTTCTGCCGTTCCCCAATGGATTAAGGTCGGTCCGAGTAGCGGAATGCCGAACCCGGTGAACGGCGCTGCGGTGCCGGCGCGCTCGAGCTCCTCATGATAGGCGATGTTTTGGAGAATGCTGGCGCCACGGCCGCCATGTTCTTTAGGCCAATTGATCGCCATCCAGCCGCCTTCGTTGAGCTTGCGATGCCATTGGATGCGAGCCTCCCAGTCGCCAGCCGCCTCGTCGGCGAGCGGCTCGCGCATCGGCGTCGCATACTGGAGATTATTTTTCAGCCAGGCGCGGAAGTCGGCCCGAAAGGCTTCATCTTCGGCAGTGTAATTGAAATCCATGTTATCGATTCTACCCTATCACGCCACCGGTTAGATGAGACTGATAGCAAGTACTGCGAAAATTGTTGACCTGTGGCGTTCGGCGGAAGCGAACCGGAGTAGCCGCGCCTGGCGGGCAGCGAGCGGGCCACTACCTGCTCCTGAGTGCCTAGACTTATGGCTCCCACCGGGCACATCGCTTTGTCGGCGAGCATACTTCACCACCCAGGATAGGAGAGCCTCGAAGCATTGCGCAGCGAAGCCGACGAAATTGTCTTGCTCGAAACGCCCGAAGATTTGTTCGCAGTCGGTCAGTCTGTCGCGATTTCCACCATGTGAGTGATGACGAAGTGAAGGCGATTCTGCACACCGAACGGCTCGTGGAAGCCCACGTCTAAAGGGGCCTGCTACGGCGCCTTCGAGCGTTCAATCGGTCTGACGAATTCATGACCCTAAGGAGTTTTAGTGGAGAGCGCGTCGGAAGCACACAATTGACGGTCGGGCTCCGAGCGTCTGCGGAATAACCAGAACGGCTGACCGCTCGCTTCCAGCTTGCGATAGAGCGTTTTTCGATCGATACCGAGAATTCCGGCCGCCTCGCTCCGATTGCCTCCGACAGAGGCCAGAACGAACTGGATGTAATCGCTTTCAAGCTGTTCTAGCGTAGGCCTCCGCGCGAAAGCCTGATTGGCCGAAAAATCGGCGAGTTCGAGTCCGCCGATTTTGGCCGGCAGGTCCGAAGAGCAGATTCGATTGTTTCGGCAAAGTAAGACAGCGCGTTGGACGGCATTCTGCATCTCGCGAACATTTCCGGGCCACGAGTAGCGCAACAGTCGTTCCATTGCGTCGGGCGCGACTTCTGGCAGCGGCCTGCCGTTCTCCGCCGCGGCCCGCATCAAAAAATGCTTAAGGAACAACGGGATGGCCTCGCGGCGCTCACGTAAGGGCGGAACATGCAGGATCACCGCCGACAGCCGGTAATAAAGATCAGCTCGAAAGCTGCCGTCGGCGATCGCCTTTTCGAGTTCAGTGTTGGTGGCGGTTACAATCCGCACGTCCACCGCGATCTCGGCTGTGGCCCCTAGCGGTCGTACTCGTTTGCTCTCAATCGCGATCAAGAGCTTGGCTTGCAGTCCACTCGGCATCTCGTCGATCTCATCGAGGAAGAGAGTTCCCCGATGCGCCGCCTGAAAAAGGCCCAGTTTGTTTTGATGGGCGTCGGTGAAGGAACCCTTGACATGTCCAAACAATTCACTTTCGAGCAGATTGTCGGGAATCGCCGCGCAATTCACCTGAATGAACGGCGCTTCGGCGCGGCGGCTTTGAAAATGAAGCGCCCGCGCCAGCAGGTCCTTGCCAGTTCCGCTCTCCCCGCTCAGCAACACACCCGCTGGACTGTCAGCGATGCGGTGGACCATGTCGAGTAGCGCCTCCATTTGCGGGCATGCGGTTATGATATTTTCGACTCCGTAACTGCGGGCGAGCTCGCCGCGCAGTCGCTGCACCTCTTGGCGCAATTCTCGATGCTGGAGCGCGCGTTCGACTACCAGCTTCAGCTGGCTGTTAGTAAAAGGCTTGGTGATGAAGTCGAAGGCACCACGCCGCATTGATTCCACCGCGCTTTCGATCGAGCCAAAGGCCGTGATGATCACTACTGGCACATGGGGACTACGCCGCGTGATTTCAGATTGCAGCTCATGACCGCTCATACCATTCATCTTGAGGTCGGCAATTACTAAGTCGGGGCAATCTTGCCGCAGGATCGCCAGAGCCGCATCCCCCGACTTCGCGGTGACTACGCCATAGCCCGCCGCACCGAGGATTTTGGCGAGGGTGCTGGTCATTGTTTGATCGTCA
>Ga0185299_10004382_pt1 | contig 17130 bp, 21 predicted proteins | sample PaiPotPPA55metaG_FD_128002 | JGI IMG/M metagenome (GOLD analysis project Ga0185299, IMG submission 128002) | Iron sulfur acid spring bacterial and archeal communities from Banff, Canada, to study Microbial Dark Matter (Phase II) - Paint Pots PPA... ...
AGCGCATCGAGCTGCTGCTGCTGCCGGCGCAGCGCCTCCTTCTGCTCGTCGAGCTGCTGCATTTGCTGGCGCAACTGGCGCTCCTGCTCGGCGAGCTTCGACTGCTGCGCGTCGAGCGTCGTCAAGAGCTGATTGAGATTGTCCTGATCGGGCGACGCCGCGCGTGCCGGGATAGCGCCGCTCAGCAGCGCTGTGGCCGCAAAGGCGATCGGCCCGAAAAAGAGGAAACGAGGCCCCCGCGTCCGAAAGTTCTTGGTCATGCTCTTACCAGGCTGCCTACTCCAACATTCGATGTGCCGTCGGGGGGCGCGCGAATGCCGCGACGCTGCGGCGTACCCTCATTCCGCCCCGTAGCGGCGCATCAGACGGTAGACGGTCATTCGCGAAAGGCTGAGCTCGCGCGCCACGGCGGTGACGTTGCCGCCGTTCCGGGCCAAAGCGTGACGCAGACGCTGCTCGTCGATGGCCGGACGCGACGCCGCCGGCGCGGCGGCAGGACTATGGCGCTGCGCCGGCCGCGGCTCGTCGAGGCCGAGGTCGCGCGCGGTGATCCAGGGCGTGTCCGCCATGACGATGGCGCGGCGCACGGAGCTGATGAGTTCGCGCACGTTGCCCGGCCAGGTATGCTCGCGTATGCAGCGCCAGGCGTCGTCGCTGAAGCCGGCAACGGCGCGGCCGTGGTCGTCGGCGAACTTGCGCAGGAAGAATGTCGCAAGGAGCTCTATGTCGTCGCCGCGCGCGCGCAGGCTCGGCAGGTGCAGGCTCAGCACATGCAGGCGATAATAAAGATCCTCGCGGAACCGCCCCTCGCTGATCGCTCGGCCGAGGTCGACGTTGGTGGCGCAGATCACGCGCGCATTCACCTCGATCGGGTGGCGGCCGCCGACGCGGTCGATCGTGCCCTCCTGCAGGAAGCGCAGCAAATGCGCCTGCTGCTCGAGCGGCAGGTCGCCGATCTCGTCGAGGAAGATCGTGCCGCCATGCGCGGTTTCTAGTCGCCCGATGCGGCGCTGGCTCGCGCCGGTGAAGGCGCCTTTCTCATGACCGAACAGCTCGGCGGCGATGAGGGTGGGCGGCAGCGCCGCGCAGTTGATGGTGACGAAGGGCCCGCGGCCGTAAACCGAGCGCTCGTGGATCGCGCGCGCGACCAGCTCCTTGCCCGTGCCGCTCTCGCCGGTGACCAGCACCGGCGCGTTGGTCGCGCCGAACTTGCGGATTTGATCATAGACCCGGTGCATGGCCGGGCTGTTGCCGACCATGAAGGGCTCGGCCTCCTCGGCGCGCGCCGCGGTCGGCGCGTCGACCGGTCGGCGCAGCGCCGCCTCGACCACCGCCAGTGGCGGCTCGCCCGTGCGGTCGATGAGGTCGAGGATGATCTCGGCAAGCCGGCCGGCGCTCAAAGCGGCCAGCCGGCGACGCAGCTCAGCCGTGTCGCGACTGGCGCAGGAATGCAGCGAACCGCGCCCGACCGATGAAGGAGAGTCCGGACGGACGGGGACAAACTCGGCGCTTCCGATCGCTTTCGCTACGGAAGTCGCGGCGGGCCCAGCGATCGTCGGCATTAACCGCCCTGTGAGTTTCTTATGTCAAGGTCACTCTCTGTCGTCTCATGCGCGGGCCAGTGTGTCAAGGTGCATCGGCAATTCATCTCATGGTTGAGGCGAGTTCGCACGCAGAGCGAGCCAGCCTCGCGCGCACTTGGTCGTTGTGCCGCAAGCCAAATTTCTCTGAATAGCGCGCTTTCGCGATACTGAAATATTCATCGGAGAGTCGAGGTCAGCGGGTATGCGCCGACGCCGCGAGCGAAATTGCGGCGCCGCGCGCGGAGCCCGAATCGTTCGTGTCGCGCGGTTGGCGCGCGCGTCGATACTCGTCCCAAAGGATGACGCCGACCGTCCTGTCGCCGCTTCCGGGCGCGGTCAGACCCTGGGCGCGGTAGCGGTCGAGCTCCGCGGCCGCGATGGGCGCGAGGAAGCCAACAGAAGAATATCGCTGAAACTCGGCTGCACGGGTCGAGCCCATGTCCGCGACCATCGCGGCAAGCGCCGCGACAAGGCCGAGCGCCGCAGCGCCGCAGCGCCGGCGGATCGAACCCGAAGGGCCGGGCAATGCAGATACGACGCGGACGGTGCTCATGGTGCTCTTCGCTCCGCTGACGCTTCCCGGATCGCGTGCAATCGACGTGCCATGGCGTGTCCATGGTTTCCGGCACACCGCGAATGGGCGCAAACCAGCGGCGGTCGCTAACCATAAGGGACGGCGCCTCGCAACGCGGCGACGCCGGCGAAGTGTATCAGCGTCACATGCCAGTGTGACACTGATACACCCGCGAGACGCTCCGAAACGACCGATCGCGCCGCGGTATGAGTTGCCAATGCTCCGGTTTTGCCGGGCTTCGAGCCGTTCCGAGCGGCAGCCACCGCTTGGCATGATCGTTGCTACCTGTCTCGATTGCCGATGCAGGGGCGTGCGCGGCGCTCCGTCGACCGATGCGACGGTGTCACGTTCGAATCCAGGAGGAAACTCAGATGAACAAGCAGATTCTGTTGGGCACCGTATCGGCCGTGGCGCTGATGCTGGCCGCGCACGGCGCGGCGCAGGCGCAATCGACCTCGACGACCACCACCAGCAGCAACGTGGCAACCGGCGTCACGGTCGATACCTCGAACGAGATCGAGGCCTTCGCCTTCAAGCATTTCACGGGCGCCCTCCAGGCCCAGCAGAACGGCAGCGTCAACAGCTCGGTCAGCCAGAACATGGCGATCGACGCGTTCAAGCTCCGCAATGTCGGCGTCGGCTTCTTCTCCGCCGCCACCAGTACCAACACGGTCTCCGGCAACAGCGCTACGAGTTCGAGCGTCCCCGCGGCGGATTCCGAAGGCACGGACAATTCGATCGAGGATTCAACGTTCAAGCACGCCAAGGGCGCGGTCCAGGTGCAGCAGAACCGCAGCATCAATAGCTCGACCGGCCAGAACATGGACATCGACCCGATCTCCGATCGGGGCGGCACCGCCGGTTTCAGCTTTGACACCGTCTCCGGCACGGCGAGCCTCGCGAACACCGTTAACGGCAATACCATCACGAAAGGCAGCGTCGGTGGCGGCAACTCGATCACCGACGGCGCCTTCAAGCACGCCAAGGGCGCGTTCGAGGTGCAGCAGAACAACAGCATCAACAGCTCGACACAGCAGAACATGGCGATCACCGCCCAGGACGACCGCGGCGGCTCGCCCGGCCCGGTCCCGACGGCCGAGGCGGATTTGACGCAGAACGTGCAAAACAACAGCGCGAGTCCGTTCAACCCCGGCATCGTTGCCGGCGTTACGGTGGACGGCTCCAACACCATCGACGCTGGCGCCTTCAAGGACGCGGCCGGCGCCTTCCAGGTGCAGCAGAGCAACAGCGCCAACAGCGCGGCTGGCCAGAACATGGCGGTTGGCGCTTTCGACGCGCGCAACGGCTCCGGCGGTGGCAGCGACGGCCGCGGAGACGACGCGGTGAGCAAGAGCACCGTCACCGGGAACTTAGCCCAGGGCTTTAATCCTTCGACTGTTGTCGATACGGAGAACGCAATCGACGGCGGCGCCTTCAAGCACGCGCGCGGCGCTTTCCAGGTGCAGCAGAACGGCAGCATCAACAGCGCAGTCGGCCAGAACATGGCCGTCTCGGCGGTGAAGGAGACGGGTGCTGCGACCGATAAGACGATCAGCGCCAGCGCGACCAGCACCAACACGGTCAGCGACAACGTCGCGAATCCGATCTCTGTCGTTACCTCGAGCGATCCCGACAACGACATCTCCGGCAGCGCCTTCAAGCATGCCAAGGGCGCCTTCCAAGTGCAGCAGAACCGCAGCATCGACAGCTCGACCGGCCAGAACATGAAGGTCACCGCCGTGTCGGATCCCCGCGGGACCGTCTCGTCGAGCGTGAGCGCCGCCGCCACGCTCACCAGCACGGTGGACAGCAATTTCGTCACGAACGATCCGGGCGGGGCAGTAACGGGCGCCAACGCCATGACGGACGGTGCGTTCAAGCACGCTGCCGGCGCGTTCCAAGCGCAGCAGAACAACAGCACGAACAGCTCGACGCAGCAGAACATGGCCGTCGTCGCGCTCAAGGCCGAAGACGGCCCAGTTAAGTCGTTCACGGCCAACGCCGAAGCCGATCTTACGCACACGGTGTCCGGCAACCTGGCGCTTGCCGGCGTGACCAGCAGCAATGTGATTGACGACCGCGCCTTCAAGGACGCCCGCGGCGCCTTCCAGGTGCAGCAGAGCACGAGCAGTGATAGCGCCGTCGGCCAGAACATGGCCATCGCCGCCGGCACGGCGAGCGCCGACGCCGCCGTCTCGACCACGACGGTCAGCGGCAACATCGCCGGCATTTTCTTCGGCACCGCCGGCTTCAACGTGAACATCGACGCCGACAACACGATCGACGACTTCGCCTTCAAGAACGCGCGCGGCGCCTTCCAGGTGCAGCAGAACGCCAGCGTGAACGGCTCCGCGAGCCAGAACATGGCGGTCAGCGCGCTCAAGGAAAGCGGCCGGCCGACGGATCCCAATGTGCTGGCCAGCGCGACCAGCAACAACTCGGTCACGGGCAATCAGGCGTCGACCGTCCACATCGACAGCGACAACACGATCGACGACTTCGCCTTCAAGAACGCCGCCGGCGCCTTCCAGGTGCAGCAGAACGCCAGCGTCAACAGCTCGACCGGCCAGAACATGAGGATCCTCGCTGTGTCGGATCCCAACGGGTCCATCTCCTCGAATTTGGACAGCACGGCGACGCTCAACAGCACGGTGGGCGGTTCGGGCAGTGCGGCAAACACCGCCTCGAACAGCACCGTCAGCGGCGACAACAGCCTCGAAGACTTCGCCTTCAAGAACGCGAAGGGCGCCTTCCAGGTGCAGCAGAACAACAGCATCAACAGCTCGACCCAGCAGAACATGGCGATCGAAGCCGTCAGCGTGAAAGACGCCACGTCCGTCAGCTTCAGCTCGGACGAGATTGCCAATCTGGGCAACGTTGTTACCGGCAACACGGCGACCAGCGTCACTGTGGCTGGCCTCAACCAGATCGACAATCACGCCTTCCAGAACGCGCGGGGCGCCTTCCAGGTGCAGCAGAACAACAGCGCCAACAGCGCCGTCAGCCAGAACATGTCGATCGTCGCGGTCAGCACGACCGGCAGGCATTGAGACACCGCTCGCCCGGCGGGACGGCGCAACCGTCCCGCCGGTTTTCATAAGTCTGTGCAAGAGCGGGAGGGCAAGAACATGAAATACGCAATGCTGGCGATCCTGACAGCCGCGGCGTCGCTCACCGCCGTTTCGGTGCGGGCGGCCGAGCTTCCGGGGACGGGGGAGGACAGCTTCGGCGCGGCGGCGGCGGTCTCCGACCAGGAACTCGCCACCAAGCGCGCCAAAGGCGACGACGGCGCCGCCATCTCCTGCCTCCAATGCACGGCCGACGGCACCTCGAATATCGCCGGGCACGCCTTCCAGAACGCGGTCGGCGTCTTCACGGTCGTGCAGAACACGGGGAACCAGGTCTTCCTCAATACCGTCACCGTGGTGAATGTGAGCCTCGGCAAGTAGGCGGTTCTTGTAGGCATCGGGCGGGGCCGCACATGGTTGTCGATCGCCGCACACTCCTTCCGGTCTTGGCGCTCTCGGCGATGGTCGGCCTCGTCGCGCCGGCCGCGGCCGGCGAGATCGCCCTCGACTCCGCCGGCTACACCTTCAACGCGCCGGTGACCACGCTGAAGGAGCTGCGCTTCCGCCGCGTGGTCAAGCAGGAATACGATTTCAGCTGCGGCTCGGCGGCGATCGCCACGCTCCTCACCTATCACTACAACCGTCCGACCCCGGAAGACACGGTGCTGCAGGCGATGTTCGCGGTCGGCGACAAGGAGAAGATCCGCAGCGAGGGCTTCTCCATGCTGGACATGAAGAAGTATCTCGAATCGCTGGGCTACCGCACCGAGGGCTACAACGTCGGCCTCGACAAGATCGCGCAAGTCGGCATTCCCGGCATCGTCCTGATCAAGACCAAGGGCTATCTGCATTTCGTCGTCCTCAAGGGCGTGCGCGGCGACCAGGTGCTGGTCGGCGATTCCGCTCTCGGCACGAAATTCATGACGCGCGAGAAGTTTCAGGAGATCTGGAACGGCGTCTTTCTCGTGATCCTCACCGGCGTCCGCGAGGCCAAGAACGAGTTCAATCTCGACAAGGACTGGGAAGGGCAAGTGGCGGCGCCGCTCGGCGGGGCGTTGTCCCGCGATACGCTGGCGACGCTGACCTTGCTCATGCCCGGCCGCAACAATTTCTGAGGGAGCGCGGACCCGATGCCGTCGAAGACGCTCTCCCGCCGCTTCCGCTCCGCGATCGCCGCGTTCACGGCGACGCTGTTCTCCACCGTCAGCATCGGCAACGCGGTGGCCGAGAGCGAATCGCCGTTCGGCGATGCCGTTCGTGTCGCCGACGGCGCCCTCGACACGATGCGCGGCGGCTTCTCCGGCAATGACGGCAGCATGCTGCGGTTCGGCGTCAACCTGGAGACGTCCGTCAACGGCCACCCGATCGCCTCGGTGTCGATCAGCAACGACGAGCACGGCAGGATCCACGCGAGCGCGCAGAATCTCGGCCGCACCTTTGTCCTCCAACCCGACGGCAGCGTGCAGATCAAGACGACGCTGCCGGCCGGCAATGCGCCGCCGAGCGTCACGACTCAACAGAACGCCATGTCCTTCGTCGGGGTGACGACGCTGCCGACCTCCGTGAGCATGCGGTTCAATAATCCCGGCACGTCCAACACGACGCAGCAGGGCAGCTCCTCGCCGGTGGTCATCACGACGACTCTGATCCCGACGCTGCCGTCCTCGGTGCCGAACGGCGCCGTGCTGGCCTCGACCGGCCTGCTGCCGAACGGCAACGGCGTGATGACGCTGATCCAGAACACGCAATCCAATGTCGTGATCCGCGCGTTGAATACGCTCAACATCCAGATCAGCGGCATCGGCAGCCCGCTGGTTCGCAACAGCGCGGCGCTGAACAGCTTCAGGAACTCGATGCGTTTCTCGGTTCGTCGCTGAGGCCCCCGGACGATGGCTGCGGCGAGCGCCGAGGCACGCAACGTGGCGGCAGCTGAGGCGCAGGGGCGATGTCGCCGGCGCCGATGCCTGGCTGCCTGGCTCCGCCTGATCGTCGCCATCGAGCAACGGACAAAATGGCGGGGCGCCGAGAGAAAGCGCGGCGCGGCATCGCCGCCCTCGACCTGGACAATGCCGCGCGCGTAATCTCGACGGAAGGAACGGAGACACGCGGATGGACGGGCACCGTCATTGGCACATGTCATTCCTCGCCTTGATGCTGGCGGCGCCGGTGGCCTGCGCTTTCGGCCCGGCTCCGGCTTGGGCCGCGGCGCCGTCGCGGCCGCCCGCGCCGGCCTCCGGCGATTTTCGGGCGGTCGCCGACAAGCGGGCACCGGCCGACGCGCCGCTCAGCGCCAGCCGGCTTGCCAAAATCCAGGTTTTCGTCGATGCGAAGCACCGGGACGCGGTCATCGATCCGCAGGTGGCCAAGCTCCTCGGCCTGGGCAAGGGCGGGGCGCCGGTGGCGGTGCAGCAGGTCGCGCTGATCGACAAGGACAAGAAGGCGCGCCACATCTTCGACCGCCTCAAGGACGGCTCGGGCTTCCTCCTCGGCAAGCGGAATGCCGAAGGTTTCGCCGTCTATCGCCTCGACAATGATCTCGCCTCGGTTGCCAATGTCATGTGGCGCGCCGACGGCAACAAGGTCGCCCTGCGCAGCGCGGACGCCGCGGCGGGGCTGCGCCAGGAGCTCGAGCTCTGGGCGCGCTTCGCCGATCGGCAGCGATGAGCGCGGAGCCGAGAAGGGCGTCCCGGTGCTGCCCGCTCCGCCTCACCGCGCCGGCGTCACCGTGACGTCGCGGAACAGCGTATCGACGACGCCGCGCTGCGCCGCATGCTGGCGCTTGCGCTCGCCTGCCTCGCAGCGCGCGAACTCGGTCGTTCCCGGCGTCAGGCCGAACCCGTCGCAGGTCTGTGCCACGGCCGGCGGGACGGACGATCCTTCGCCCGCATGGTCCGACGTGCAGGCGGCGGCGAGCAACGGTGCCAGTGCCGCCGCCAGAACAAATGCGATGCGCATGCGCGGACGTCCTTTCATGATCGGGACGGACGTAAACGCTTGTCTGGCCCGCTGGTTGCGCCGTCAGCGCATGGCGCGGCCGCAGGTGTCCGCCTCGGGCTCGCCGCGCTGGATCGCCGCGCTGCCGCCGCGAGGGCGACGGGCGCGCGCCGGTGGGAGCGAATGATGCGCCTTTTGCCGATGGGCGCTCTGTTGTGCCTCGCTGCGGCGATCGCTGCCTGCGGGACGTTGGCACAATCATGCGGGGAATTTGGCCTCTCGCCCGGCACACCCGAATTTCAGCGCTGCCAAGCGGCGAAGGCCGGCCGGGAAGCAGCCGCAACCCGGGGAGCGGTGGAGATGATCCGCTCCCTCGACGCGATGCAGCCGGGCCTACGCTGACGCCCCAATGCCGCAGGCGCCTGTGACGGCGAGGTTCAGGGCAACGCCGCGCGGCGCGCGAGGAAATCGACATTGGCGCGCCAGGTGGCGCCGGCATCGGCCGACACTTCGCCCCGCCAGCGGAAAGAGTCTGGCGTGATCTCCGAGAAGCTCCAGCGGATCAGCGCGTCGCCGCTGCCTTTGCCGAGCTGCACGATATCGTCGCCCTCTTTGCGGCCGATCATGGTGAGATAGGTCTGCGATACCGGATCGGTCCATTGGATGTGCCAGGCGTCGATGCGCGGGTCATAGACCCGCAATGTCGTGCCGTAGAAATTGGCGTTGGCCGCGGCGTCGCCCTGCCGCGCCCCGCGCGGCGGGACGATCCACACATCCTGGATGGCGCGCCCTTCGAGGACCCAGCCGAAATGCCACTCGCCCGGGCGGCGCCGCGTCGCGCCATCGTCGCGGTACCCGGTGACGTCGAGCTCCCACGAGCCGACGAGCCAGCCATAGAGATCCATGTTGCCGGAGCGATCGGGCGACGGCTCCTTCGCGTGGAGAGCATCGAGGAAAGGCGCGGTCATCGCGGGCGCTCCAGCGTCTGCTTCATCACCGCCGAACCTTGCTCAACCATGGCGCCGATCGGCCCGGCGAGGTCGTGCGGCAGCAGGTCGGTGATCCACACCAGCCGGCAGCGCGCCTCGCCCTCGGCCAAGACCTGCATCGATGCGTTGTGGTGCGTGGCTCGCCCGCCGACCGCCGCGTAGGCGACGCGGCGCGTGGCGTCGTCGATCGTGACCAGCAACTCGCGTGCGACCATGCCATTGGCGAAGGTCACGATGCGGGCGTCGCCGTCGAGGCGCGTGTCGATGACGAAGCCCGGCGTGAGACGCTGATGCACGGCGCCGACATCGCGCACCGCCGCCCAGACATCCTCGGCGCGCGCCGCGACCGCTATTTCCTTGCGGATGGAAGCCATTCGCCTGTCTCCTCTCTGGATCAAAAGTTTGGACGCCCTCTAGCGCAGGCAGACGGCCTCGACGTTGTTGCCGTCGGGGTCGAGCAGGAAGGCGGCGTAGTAGGTCGGGCTGTAATCGGCACGCAGCCCGGGACGGCCATGGTCGCGCCCGCCGGCCTCGAGGCCGGCGCGATGGAAGCGATCGACCGCGGCGCGATCGGGCGCACGGAACGCGACATGCACGCCGGGACCCGCCGCGCCCTTGCCTGCCGCGTAGAGCCACAGCGCCGGCTCGCCCGCCGGACCGAAGCCCGCGCCCGAAGCATCGCGCGAGCACAGCACGTGACCGAGCGCCGTGAGCGCGCCCGCGTAGAAGCGCACGCTCGCATCGAGATTGTTCACCTTCAAGCCGATATGGTCGTACATGGTGACCTCCTGATTGAACGGAGGTCATCCTAGGGAGAGTGGCGCACCTCGTTCTTGGAGAATCTTGCGATTCCCTTTGGCCCAGCGGCGAAAGTCGCGCGGCGACGCGCGCGCGGCGCGGTGAAAGGTGCGCACGAAGTTGGAGAGGTCGCCGAAGCCGACATCGTAGGCGATGTCGGTGACCGGCCGGTCGCCTTCGGCCAGCAGCCGCGCCGCGCGCCGCAGCCGCGAGCGCACGAGGTACTGATGCGGCGTCACGCCGAGGACTCGCGTGAAGAGCCGCAGGAAGTGAAACGGGCTGAGCCCGGCCTCGCCGGCGGCGCCCGCGAGGTCGATCGGCTCGTGCGCGCGCGCGTCGATCCACAGCGCCGCGTCGACCGCGCGGCGGCGGTCGCGCGCCTGGGCCGCCGGCGCGTGTCGCTTATGTCCCGACACGATTTCGAGGAAGCGCGCGGCGAGCAGCAGCCCGACCTCGTCGAGGCCGACATCGCTCCTGCCTTCCGCGGCGGTTTGCGCGAGCTCGCCGAGCACCATCAGCTCCGGCAGCGGCGGCGCGGCGCCGCTGCGCCAGGAATCCGCCCGCTCGCCCATCGCCTCGACCAGCGCCGGCGAGAGCTGGAAGGACAAGCACTCGTCGCCGCAGACATGGTCATGCGTGCACATGTATTCGTCGCCGGGATGGCCGACCAGGATCGACCCGGCCACCAGCTCGAACGAGCGGCCGCGGCTGCGGCAGCCGAAGCTGCCCTTGCGCACGTAGGAGACGGAGAAGGCCGGATGCACCTCGACGAACGGCGCGTCGCCGGGCGCAGCGCTGCACCGGTAGTCGATCACCGCGATCGCATCGCGTCGCAATAACGTCTTCGCCGTCATGATGCGCGGAGTCTAGCGGCGGCGGCGAGCGCGAGCAACGGGCATCACCGGCGGGCGCTTGGTGCCCCTGGAGGGACTTGAACCCCCACTCCCTTGCGAGAAACAGATTTTGAGTTAGATTCCGGAGCCTCACGCCGCCTCACTGTCCCTCACAAATCTGTTGCGTGTCCTGGCTTTCCGCCCCATAGTGGTATCACTACGCCTCATTGTCCCTAAACCGTCATCACCTGAGAAATAGGGACAACTTAGGGACAGGGACGGCGTAGGGACAGAACCGGAGCAGGGCAGATGGCAGGAAAATGGGAGACGGTCGCACCGGGCATTCGGTGCCGTGACCACGCCGAGCGTAAGCACGGAGTGAAGCCCGATCGCTACTTCACCGTGCGCTACATGGCCGGCGGGAAGCAGGTCGAGGAAGCGTTGGGTTGGGCCTCCGAGGGCTGGACGCTGAAAAAGGCGCAGGCCGAGCGGACCAAGCTCGAGGAAGCGAACCGGACCGGCGAGGGCCCGGCCACCTTGCGCGAGAAGCGCGGGCGCGCCGAGGCGCAGCGGCAGGCGGAAGTGCTCCAAGCCAAGGGCGAAAAGACCGTCGCCGATCTGTGGGACCGCTACGCCAAGGAGGTGATCGCCGTCCACAACAAGCCGCGCACCATCGAGGAAAAGACGCGCATGTGGGAAAACCGCGTCGCGCCGGCCATCGGTCATCTGAAGATCAAGAGCGTCATCGAGGAACATGTTGGCGCGGTCGTGCGCGCCCCGCTGCGCCTGGCTGGCGGCAAGGTGATCGGCGGCAAGGCCGAGGCCGGGAATCTCTACCGGCTGCTGCATCACCTGTTCGGCAAGGCGCTCGCCTGGGGCCTGCGCCCGAAGGAGATGGGCAATCCACTGGAGAGCATCGCCGAGCCGAAGGTCGATCGCCGCGAGCGGCTGTTGACCGGCGGCGAGATCGGCGCGCTGCTGCGCGCGCTGGACAGGACCGCGACGGAAAAGACCGAGCAGCCGCAGATCGTCGCCATCGTCCGCGCCGCCATCCTCACCGGAGCGCGCATTTCCGAACTGCTGAGCCTGGAATGGGATCACGTTCGCGCGGAGGAAATGGAATTCCACCTGCCCGATACGAAGTCCGGCTTCTCGCGCCGACCGATGTCAGCCGAGACGCTGGCCGTGCTGCGCAGCGTTGATCGGATGCCGGGCGTGCCCTACATCTTCCGCGCCGTCGACACGCCGGCCGAGCCGCTGGCTTACAACACGGCGGAAAAGGCGTTTCGCCGCATCGTAGCCGCTGCCGGGATCGAGCGCTGCTCGCTCCACACCATCCGGCATTGGTTTGCCACCATGACCGCGAACAGCGTCAACAACCCGCGCGTCGGGATGGCGCTCACCGGGCATAAGTCGCACGCGGCTTACATGAACTATCTGCACGGCGACAAGGCGCAGGCGCAGGCGCTGGCCGGCGCGATGGCCGCACTGGCGGGGAGGCTGGGAGAGGCGGAGACGAACGTCGCGCCCATGCGCAAGGGAAGCGGAACCTGACCCGCATCGGCGCGGATAGGGTAGCTCCCGAAAAGCCGGTTCCGCACCGGCCTGCCGCGTCGACCACCATGCGGAGCGCCAGCGGAGGGCGCCTCGATGTTGAATGACGCGCATCCTAACTGGCGGACGCTGAGGGAGGCTTTCGGTGTCATGGTCGAGGTCTGCAGCTCTGCTGGCCAGACGGACCTTGCGGGCGCACTCAAGAGCGGGCTCGTTCGCGTCAAGGGCACCATCCTCGGCGATCGCGAGTCATCCACCGGCCCGATCGAAAGGCCGCTGCAAGAGGCGCGGAGGGTCGATCTCGACTTGTGGAAAAATTCCATCGAGATCGTTCGCGCCGGCGCTGTCGTCGAGAACCGCTTGCGGTTTCCGGTCGAGCTAGGCACGCGTCCACGCGAGGAGCGCCTAAGCGTGTCCCTTATCGGGGTCGATGAGATCACGCTCAGAAAATACATCGAGACCTACCTGGTCCCCGAGCGCCCGCCCGCCGCTCAGGTGCCAGCGGCCAAGCGCTCACGCAAGCGCCCTCGACGGAAGGGACCCAGGCCCGGCGCCGGCAGATACCACGAGAGCGATAAGGCGCTGTTCGGCGAGATGGAGCGCCTGATATCGTCAGGAATGACCCCCACAGGCGCGGCCCTTAAACTCGCGCTTGCCGGTCAAGTTGATGGCGGCGGCACCGCGGAAAGCAGGGGAAGGCGCCTCGCCAGGTTTTACAGTCGCCCGAAGAAACTCCCACCCGCTCCCACTTTCTCCCACTAAATCCGCTGACATCCCCGCCGAACGTCGGCTTCCATCCTCCGCGTGGTGAGACGCAGTGGTGCGCTCACGTCACGGAGGACGGGCGATGCAAAGCGTCGTTGATGAGCTGCGGAAGGCGCTTCCGCCGATTTTTGCCGGATCGTCCCTGGACGAGCTGACAGGCGACGCGATCTGTTGGGGGACGGTTCAGAACCAACGCTCCCGGCGCGAAATCCCCGACGAGTGCTTCATCCGCTCCGGCCGTGGCGGGCGCGTCTTGGTGCGGCGCGACCCGTTTCTTGATTGGTGGGGCACGACGCTTTCCGACGCCCGGCAGCCGAGACCAAGCACCCCGCCGAGGCGCCGGGCCCAACGCCAGAAAGATCAGCAAGCGGCCTAGACGCGAACGCCGCCACCCTTGCCGAGAGGGTGACGGCGAACTTTCGCGCGCAGGCCAGCGTCTTGGAGGGACGCCACCGATGGTCTTTTTACACCGTCTCGATCAGATCGCAAAATTCATCGCGAGACACGGCAGAGGCTCGATCACGATCGCCGATCGACGCGGCCTCGCCGTTGAGGCGCCGGCGCCAGCAGGGCACGCGCCATGAAGCGCACGGTCCGCGACATCAAGAAGAACGCGCGCGAGACGATCCGCGTCGCCCTCGATGAATACGAGGGACGCGCGCTCGCCGCGCGCGCGTCTGGTATGTTGACGGCGCCGGCGAGCTGCGGCCGAGCGCGAAGGGCTTGACCGTCGCCATCGCTCATCTGCCGGCGCTGCGCCAGGCGCTCGCCGAGGCCGAGCAGATCGCGCGGCGCGAGGGCTTGCTACCGGATAGCGCCGATCGAGCAGCGCGGGAGGCCGACCGTGCGTGACCGGTTGCCAGGACGACGGCCGAGTGTGACTGCCACAGCGCCGTGGCCCCCAGGCGGCGACAATTCCGTCCACGTATCGCCCGGCTTCGACCGGCTCGGGAGAGTGAAGGAAATTTTCGCGCGCGCGGCGCGGCCCGACACCGACCTTGACCATGCGGCCGATGACGCGGCCGTGATGGCATCGCTGGCCCTGCAGCTTGGCGCCACGCTCGGCGAGATCGCGCATTCTCTCGGGCGAGCTCCCGGCGGCGCGCCATCATCGCTTGTCGGCTTTGTGGTCGACGTGGCATTGCGGCTCGAGCGCGAACTGTTGGGGCCGGCTCTCGTCGGGGAAGGCTCGCGATGAGCGGCGCGCGCGAGGCGTGGTGGCCGTCGCAGACTCGCGCGGCCTGCTCGATCCGACCCAGGCGCGGGAGGCTCGCTGTGGCGCCTGAACATCGCCGGCCACCGATGAGCGCGCGCGAGATCGCCGAGCTGGAAGCTGTGCGCAGGAAGCTTGTCGCGCGCGGCTTCAGACCGGAGCCGACGCCAGCGGCCGAGCAAGCAGCGTTGCCGCTCAGCGCCGAGCGCGCGAAGGAGGCTCGCCGTGGCTCGTAAACGATTGCCGACCCGGCGCCCAAATCTGACCGCAACCGCAGAGTGGCGCGACAATGCGGTGCATGTCACGGTCGGACTAGACGCCAGCGGCGCTGTGCGGGAAGTTTTCGCGAGGGCGCAGCGGAGCGAATCAGAGATAGACCTTGTGGTCGATGACGTCGGGGTGCTGCTGAGCCTTGCCCTGCAGAACGATGTCACGCTCGCCGAAGTCACGCACAGCATGGGAAGGCTGCCCGATGGGCGCCCGGCATCGGTCGTGGCGCTCGTCGCCGACGTGGCGCTGCGCGTCGAGGCCGAGCTGCGCGGCCCGGTCCTTGTCGCGGGAGGCGCGCCGTGATCGACCTTGTCGGCGAGCTCGCTGCGGCACGCGCCGCGATCACGGACGGCGAGCGCGATGCGCTCCTTGAGGCGGGCATTCCGCAGCGTGCCATCGAAATCGTAGGCGCCGCCCGGATTGATCTCGACCGCTCGGCCAGAACCTACCAGCTGCTCGAGGATATCGGGGACCGCGTGTTCATCTTGGGCGTCCGCGCCGGCGACACCTGGACGCCCGAGCGCCTCTGCCCGGACGCGATCGCATATTGCGGCCCGCTCGTAGACTTGCTGGCCTGGCACCCGCGCGCGGTCGACCATTGGGCGCTGCGGCTCGACACCGCGACGTGGCTCGGAGCGATCCCGCCGCAGTTCATGAACCCGGCGCCGGTGAGCATCCGCCGTTCGCCGCTGGGGTGGCTCCGTGCCGGCGCAGCCGGCTTATGCATTTTGACGCACGACGATCGAGAGGCGCGTGCGCTGCTGCGCCTATGCCACCGGATCGAGGCCGAGGACGATGCGCACGCCGACGAGCTCCGCCACTTACTCGAGCGCCCGTTGTCGGTGCCGCCGATCACCGTCGCGCGCAAGCCTAGCCAGGCGAGGGCAGCATGAACGAAGCACCGGCGGCATGGAATCGCCCGCCCGCGAGGAAGCGGAGCGCCGCCAAGAATGGCGCGGCCAGGGCGCAACGCGCCGACGGCGCCGAGGTTAACGGCAATGGTCGAGCGCAGCACGTCGACAAGCCCGCGGCCACGCGGTTCAGGCTAACGCCCTTCGACGAAATCAGGGTCGCCCACGGGCGCAGTTATCTGGTCAAGGGGCTCATCCCGCGAGAGGGCACGGTCGTAGTGTGGGGCCCGCCGAAATGCGGCAAGACCTTCTGGACCTTCGATCTGGTTATGCACATCGCGGCCGGCTGGAAGGATTACCGCGGCCGGCGCGTGGAGCCGGGATCTGTCGTCTATGTCGCCTGCGAAGGCGAGCGCGGGCTCGCAGCGCGCGTCGAGGCGTTCCGGCGCGGCAAGATGATCGAGGACGACAGCGGGGCTCGTTTTTCGCTTGTTAGCACGCGCCTTGATCTGGTCGCAGACTACGACGTGCTCATCGGCGACATCCGCGCGCAGCTGCCGGATGGTGAGTGCTCGGTGATCGTGATCGACACGCTCAATCGCTCCATCCGAGGCAGCGAGAGCGACGATGCGGTGATGGGTGACTACGTGCGCGCCGCCGACGCGCTGCGCGAGGCTTTCGGCTGCGCCGTCATCATCATCCACCATTGCGGTGTCGACATCAGCAGGCCGCGCGGCCACACGTCGCTAACCGGCGCCGCCGATGCGCAGATCGCCGTCAGGCGCGACAAGGCCGGCCACATCGAGACAACGGTCGAGTGGATGAAGGATGGGCCTGAGGGCGCCAAGACGCTGAGCACCCTCGAGCAGATCGACGTCGGCGAGGACGAGGACAAGGAGCCGATCAAGAGCTGCTACATCGTGCCGTGCGATGATGAGCAGGCCGGGGCGAGTCGAGGGCCGGCGAAGGTCGCCGGAGCTGCAAAGGTAACGCTCGATCTTCTCAGGAAGGCTATTGCCGACGCAGGCGAAGACGCGCCGGCGAGCAACACCATCCCCAAGACCGTCCGCGTGGTTCGCGTCGACCTCTGGCGCAAATACGCGGCCACCGGCTCGGTCAGCGAGAGCGACAAGCCCGAGGCGCAGCGGAAAGCATTTGCGCGTGCCGTATCCAAGCTGCAGGCCGCCGGTGTCGTCGGGGTTTGGCACGACTTCGCATGGCTGAAGGAACAATGACCGTCGATAGCGAACCGATCTCGGCCGCGCCGCCCGCGGCGCACTCCTGCCCTCAATGCGGCCAACCATTCACCCCGCGGCCGAGCGGTAAGCCTCAGCGCTTTTGCTCGGCGACCTGCCGCAAGAAGACATGGGGGGAAGCCTATCGGCTGGCCGGCGGCCTTGTGGCCGGTGCGGGTAGCGCTCAAAACCAACGCCCGGCGAACGTAGGCGTTGAAGGAGTGGGTCCGGGGAGAAAAAACGATGTCTCGGTCGGCTGCGCATGCCGCTGGTGCGGCGCTGCGCTCCTCGGGAGGCCGCGATCCTTCTGCCTCGATACCGAGTGCGCCACCCGGTTCACCACCGCGCTGCGCCGCTGGGCGCTACAACAGTTCGAGGCCGGGCGGCTCACCACGGCGCAGCTGCGGGAGACCGACCAGCGGTGGCTCGATGCCGCCGAGCAGGCGCGCAAGGCCCGAGTCGC
>Ga0185299_10004383_pt1 | contig 17128 bp, 18 predicted proteins | sample PaiPotPPA55metaG_FD_128002 | JGI IMG/M metagenome (GOLD analysis project Ga0185299, IMG submission 128002) | Iron sulfur acid spring bacterial and archeal communities from Banff, Canada, to study Microbial Dark Matter (Phase II) - Paint Pots PPA... ...
CAACGGGATCAAAGCCTACTTCGAACTTCATCTAAAAGAGTGTGAGTGGCGCTACAACAAATCTTTCCCTCAACTGCGTTCAGAACTAATCTCCCTCTGCAAAAAACAAATCTCCTAGTCTTAAGCCTACTGAATAATCCCACCAACACTCCGAGGTGTTCCACTCGGCCTCGTTCGTCCCCTCGATTTCAAAGAAATCCAAGAGGCGGACCTGACGAAGCCTCTTCGGTCAAGCGATCAATTGGACTTTCTCGAGTGCTCTTGCCATCACGGTGGATCCAATAACTCCCTCGTTTGTATTACTTCCGAATTGCCCGTCATCCGAGCACAATCTGATGGGATGCCTCCACTCGCAGTGCGCAGATTTGGCCGTATAGTTCTGTCACAGTGTGCCGCGGCGCGTGTCTTACTAGATAAAAGGAGACACAAATATGAGCGTCAATGAACTCCAAGCCTTAACACAGAAGTTCGCCGATGCCTTCGATCAGCGCGACCTCCAGCCGGTCATAGAGATGCTTTCTGAGGACGTGGAGGTGTTTGACCACGTTCCCTATCGGTTCGATGGCAAGCCGCTCTTCGCCAAGTATCTCCTCGAGGCCGTCGCGGGCCTTGTCTCAGCGAGCTTCGGCTTCCGGCAACCATCGTGTCGCGTGTACGGCGATACCGTAGGTATCGTAAATGCTTACGACATGTTTACGGGCGTAACCAAAGACGGCAAGGCCCGGTCCATCCACGGCCGAACGACCTTGGTCTTCCTCAAACAGAGCGGGCAGTGGAAGATTGTCAGCGCCCACTTCTCTGCTATGCCCTAGGCGCTCCGAGAATCAGGCGAGATCATCCTGCCAGACTGGAGATGGAACATGACTATCAGTAACCCGCTAGCCGACAACTCCCCGACCACGAGGATCAAAGCCTTGTGCTGCGCGCCCGCTCGGGAGATCGCCAGGCGCTCGAAGATCTGGTCCACCGGCATCAAGCGTGGATTTACAACATCGCCGTCCGCATGCTCCACCATCCGCAGGATGCGGAGGACGCCACGCAAGAGATCCTCATCAAAGTACTCACCCGGCTCGCATCCTTTGATGGCCGCAGCAGCTTCCGCACCTGGCTCTACCGCATCGTAGTCAACTATGTGCTCAATATGAAGCGCGGGCGCGTTGAGCATGCGTCATTGGATTTTGCCTTTTACGGCGCGGCGCTCGACAACACGCCAGAATTAGAGCTGGCCGATCCAAAAAGCGCATCGCCGGACACGGACCTGCTGGTGACCGAGGCAATGATCTCCTGTACTTCCGGAATGCTTCTTTGCCTTGACCGCGAGCAACGCTTGACCTTTATCCTCGGTGCCATCTTCGGTGTAAGCGACACCGTTGCCGCTGAGCTCTTGGAGATCACTCCCGACAACTTTCGCCAACGCCTGGCCCGTGCGCGCCGAGACCTGCGCAACTTCATGAACGACAAGTGCGGACTGGTAAACCACGCGAACCCCTGCCGGTGTGCCAAGAAGACCCGTGGCTTCATACAAGCAGGCCACGTCGATCCCCAGAACCTCTTGTTCGTTCGCGAACGAGTCTGCGAGGTGCGGGAAGCCGTACCGAAGGTGCATGAGGCCCTCAGCACCCTGGATGAAAAATGCGCGGAAATCTTCCGCGGACATCCGTTCTATAAGGCGCCAGATCTCGCGCCAATGCTGCGGCGGCTGGTCGCGAGGACGCATATCACAATGTAAACGGCAACCGCCAGACCGGAAAGAGCGAGGCCAAGGAGGAGTAGCGTGAAAAAGATTGTCGTTATCGGCACAGGGCGGATGGGCGGGGCCTTCGCGACGGCATTCGCAAAAAGAACGTCGAATGCGGTTTCGATCCGCGGATCGCATGCGGGCAGTTCGTCGGCAGCCGCCCTCAGCCGTCAGTTGGGCGTGCGGGTGGCCGACGATAAAGAGCTTCTTGCCGCTGATATTGTCTTCGTCGCGACGCCGCCGGCCGCGCTTGACGACGTGGCCGCCGCGCTGAAGGGTTACGCCGGCATCATCGTTTCGGCGATGGTTCCCGGCGCCGGCGGCTACGAGGTGAAGCGAGACGACGGTACCAGTGCGGCCGAACAACTTGCGCGCCTCGTCCCGAAAGGGCGCGTCGTCACTGCGTTCACGTCCATTTCCTCGGCATTGATCCGCGACCCGGCGAGCGGCGAAAAGCCTACGGTGTTCACTTGCGCGGACGATGAGGCCGCGCGCTCGACCGTGATCGCCCTGGCCAAGGAGATCGGCTTCGAGGGCGTGGATGCCGGCCATCTTGACGCTTCACCCAACATCGAGAACCTCGGCCTGCTCGTGGGACAGCTTGCCTACAGATCAGGCTTCGGAAACCGCGTTACGCTGCGCGCTTATGTAGCGCCGCGACCCGTTCGACGGGCACGCCCAGGAAAAGGTTCAACTGTACCGAAACGGAGAAGAAATCCATGAATGACGCCATCACCCCCTTCACCCTCGCCGTCCCGCAGGCGGACCTCGAGGACCTCAACCGCCGCATCGACCAGACCCGCTGGCCGGACGCGGAGACAGTCGACGACTGGACCCAGGGCGCCCCGCTCGCCAAGGTCAAGGCGCTGGTCGATCACTGGCGTCATCGCTACGACTGGCGCCGCTGCGAGGCGATGCTGAACAATTGGAGCCAGTATAAGACAACCATCGACGGCCTCGACATCCACTTCCTGCACGTCCGCTCGAAGCACGAGAACGCGCTGCCGCTGATCATCACCCACGGCTGGCCCGGTTCGGTGATCGAATTCATGAAGGTCATCGGCCCCTTGACCGATCCCACCGCCCATGGCGGCCGGCCCGAAGACGCCTTCCATGTGGTCGCCCCCTCGCTCCCCGGTCACGGCTTCTCCGACAAGCCGACCGCCACGGGCTGGGACGTCCCCCGGATCGCCAACGCCTGGATCGTTCTGATGCGACGTCTCGGCTACACCCGCTGGGTCGCCCAGGGCGGCGACTGGGGCTCGTTGGTGGCAACGGCCATCGGCGTGATGAAGCCTGATGACTGCGCCGCGATCCATGTCAACATGCCGCTGGTGTTTCCTGAGCCCGACCAACTCCAGGACATGGACGCGTTTGAGCAGGCCGCCGTGGCGTCGCTGGCCCATTGGGAGGAAAAGGGCTCCGGCTATTTCAAGCAGCAGTCGACGCGGCCGCAGACGCTCGGCTATGGACTCGCCGACTCGCCGGTCGGCCAGGCGGCCTGGATCTATGAGAAGATGTGGGCCTGGACCGACAACCAGGGAAACCCCGAGGACGCCCTGACCCTGGACGAGATGCTGGACAACATCATGCTCTACTGGCTGCCGGGCAACGCCACCTCCTCGGCCAGGCTGTACTGGGAGAGCGTGGCCAACGTCGCACCGACCAAACTGGCCAACGTCGCATCGACCAGACTGGAGCTTCCCGTAGGCGTCAGCATATATCCGCGCGAGACCAACCGCCCCTCGCGGCGCTGGGTCGATCGGTGGATGCCAAACCTGATCCATTACAACATCCTGGACCGGGGGGCCACTTCGCCGCCTGGGAGCAGCCAGCGCTGCACGCCAAGGAGATTCGCGACTGCTTCGCCAAGGTGCGCCGACCTCGGCAAACTAACTTGCCGGATCGGGATTTAGCAGAGCCCTGATCGGGGCTGTCACAGTGAAACGAAAAGAGGAAAGCCATGATTGACCATATTTATCTCCCCGTCTCTGACCTGAAACGGTCGAGCGAATTTTACAAGAAGGTGCTCGGACCGCTTGGCATCGACATGCCTTACGAGGTCGGTCAACCTCCCATCCGCGGTTTCGCCATCAATAACATTCCGGGTTTCTGGCTGAAGCATGGCGAAGTCGCCAAAGACCTTTACGTCGCATTCACCGCCAAGAGCGCAGACGCTGTCAGGGCCAGCTACAAGGCGGCGATAGACGCGGGAGCTACTTCAAACAAGGAACCGAGTTTTCGGCCCGAATGGCATGCCGACTACTTCGCGGCAAACATCGGCGACCCGGACGGATACAACATCGAGATTGCCTATAAGCCTTGGCTCTACAAATAAAAGGTACGAGCCATCTACCCATCTGAGGCCAGCCGCCATAATCCGGCCCTTGGCATTCCCGTACCGAGGGAGTAGACGCTATACATGAGGAATAATCATTCCTAACTAGGAATCGGGGAGGACTTTCACAAGGACGGAAGATCGAAGTCGACTCCAGGGTCTTTGGCGCAAAGCTAAATCTTGCGGCTCTCAAAGCCGCTCTCTTGTGATGGAGAAGCCGTGAAAGAAGTTGAGGACGAAAATGCACTCAAGCACATGTTCGATAAGGCACATCTCAAGCGAACTGCGGATGTGAACAATGTCGGTGGAACAGAAACAAGACCAGGCGGATTCGAGGTGCTCTCCGACGAGGACTGGCAACGAATACTGGAGGTCAACCTGCTCGCCGCCGTTCGCCTGGACCGTGCTTTCCTTCCCGGCATGATCGAACGCCAGTCCGGAGTCGTCATTCATATCTCTTCCATCGCTCATCGTCTACCGTTCTCCAATTCAACTCTTGCCTACGCGGCCGCCAAGGGAGCCCTTACTACTTACAGCAAGGGGCTCGCAAAGGGTGTTGCTCCAAGAGGAGTGCGAGTAACGATGATTTCGCCCGGTTTCATCGAGCCCTCCGGCGCGCAGGGGATGATCGAAGACATTTCCAAAGGCAGTGGCATCAGTAAGGACGCTGCACGTCAACGGATTGTGGAGATGCTTGGAGGCATTCCCATCGGCCGTACCGGTCGACCCGAGGAAGTGGCAGAGCTGGTAGCCTTTCTCGCCTCAGACCGAGGCGCGTTTATCAGCGGCGCTGATTACATTGTCGACGGTGGCATGATGCCCACGACGTGAACGGAATAAGCGCGTCGACGTACGAAACAGAACTCTTCGAAGGTCTACTATTCACCCGGATTGATCACAAAAGCTGATGGACAATACCCTATTCCCATCGCCGAGCGTGCGAAAAGCCGCTTCATTCTCCCTCATTTTTCGCCAGCAGTCTAAGATGCCAAAAGCAACTCCCGGCCATCGAAGGATTCAAATTTTCGTTTTGGTCAAACGAGAACGATGAACCTATTCGTTGAAGGTTCGGTGCGAGAGGGCCGCCGCCAAATAAGCAAAGTTTCAACCAGAAAAATTCCAAAATGACGACTAAATCAATGTTAGCTGTGTACGCCTCGAAGGGCGACATTCAAAATCCTTTGTCAGGGCTTGTGGTGGGCGAACGCCCTATCCCCGAGATTCCCGAAGGCTGGCTTCGTGTTAAAGTCACTCATGCGAGTTTGAATCGTCATGATATCTTCACCTTACTAGGTCTGACTGCTCAAGCTGACCCCATCGTTTACCCAATGATCATGGGAAATGATGGGGCCGGAACGTTAGATGATGGCACGGAGGTCGTTATATATCCTGTTATGGGGAGTGCGGACTGGCATGGTGACGAAACTCTCGATCCGCATTGGCACATATTCAGCGAGCTGGTTCAGGGAACGTTTGCCGATTACGTGGCCGTTCCGAAGAGAAATGCCATTCCGCGCCCTGAGGGACTTTCCGCTGTGTACGCCTCGGTTATGGGAACGGCGTGGCTGACTGCCTATCGGATGCTGTTTACTAAGTCTGGCCTCAAGCCCGGTCAGACCATGCTTGTGCAGGGCGCAACGGGCGGTATGGCAACAGCATTGATTCAACTAGGCGCGGCTGCAGGTTTCGAGGTGTGGGTAACAAGTCGTTCGAAGGAGGGCCGAGAAATGGCTGAGAGGCTCGGCGCTCATCGCACTTTTGCCGCTGGCGAGAAGCTTCCACGGCGAGTGGACGCTGTTATGGACAATGTTGGTCAGGCTACCTGGGCACACTCGCTAGAGTCGGTCCGACGAGGGGGCACCGTACTTACGGTGGGTATAACAAGCGGGAATGATCCATCTGCGAACTTACTGAAGCTTTTCGTGGAGCAGATAACTGTGGCGGGAACGATCATGGGTACTTTGGACGAGATGAAATCACTGATGAACTTCGTGGTACAGGCAGGGATCAAGCCCGAGATTGGCGAAGTTATGCCAATGTCTGATGCCGAACGAGCGTTCCGCGCGATGGCAGGAGGCGAAACTCACGGCAAAACGGTGTTTACCCGCTGAAAGGCACTAACAAATCGCTCGCTAAGAGCCGTGACTATCCATTACCAATTGCGCGATTCTTCAAAGCGGTCGAGGACCGCGATTGGAATGCGTTGATCGGCGAAAGAGGACGCCATCGTGCCTATCCACTAGTTGCGCTAACTCTCGGCTGCGATTGGCGAATTTCCTCCGTCACTTTCTTTCTCCAACTCGGTTTTGGACTCAACGATTTCCGCGCAGCATGTTTCACCGTCCGACCTGGATGCTGATATCTCGACAATGGTAATCAAACTCTTCGGTTCTTCGGGTAGGCATGCACCCATAGGGAGAAAAGGCTTTCTCCCCGTCGAGCCCCAAAGCGGTCTCTCCTTCCTCTTTCTCCTAGGCGCACCCAGGTTCGCCTAACACCACTCCTGCTACTAGTGTCTGGCCATCGCCAGATATGCTTCCGCCCCCGCGGACGCCTTTCAGGGCAAGAGTACCGTCTGCGGCTTAAACAGCCGGCGCCCACTCTCTCGCCAAGCCTCGGGCCGCTTACGGTTTGATCTCTCCGAAAGCGACCGGGTTGAACGAGCCTTGGTACTTGGCCTGATTCCTAACTCGCGGTTGCGCTGCAACCAAACCCGGGCGTCAGAGCCGCGAGGGGTAACGACTTCATCTATCACCTGGCCTCCACCAGTCGGCCGGATCCGCAGCGCTCGACTTGGATTCTATCAGCATTTCGATGAACACCTCTTCCAAGCTTCTACCAGAACCGGCAACCTCCTCCTCGAGACGGACAACTTTCCGTTCTGGCAAATTTGCCAAACACTCGGCGATCGACTCCTCGAGCGATAAACCGAGCAAAAAACCGATTGCGGCACTCCTCAGGATCTATGGGCCAGAGTCCCCAACTCGGATCCTGAGTATCGAATACTATTAGTTGGAGCTCTCTGCCTTTTGTTTGTACCCGGTCACGGAAGCGGGCATCAGTTGTGAATTCGGACCAAAATTGGGCGAAAGCGTCTGAAGCGGTAAACCCCTCTCCGTAGAGAAGATCATAATGCCGGCGAATCCGTTCGGCCAGCACCGGCGGGAGCACTGCCGTGATGGCCAGGCTGGAATCCGGAGCTGAAGGTTTCATTTCTCCTGCTTTTGTAAGTTTTAGAAATATGACTTCAAGAACTGAATCTCTTGCTGCCATGGTTAAAATAAAATTCCCGATTTTCTATAATGGTAATAATTCGATTGGAGTCGCCCTTTTCAAGATTTCCGGTCTTGCAGATTTTGCTCCCCTTCTCAGGCTCAGATTTCCGTTTGCGAACCGGCGGTGGACGGCTCCCTCCGGCTAGCCCGCTGAATCGAACTCAGACCAATCGTTCAATGAAGAGTCCAAAGCGGGAATTGATCCCCTGCTTTCAGGCCCGGATTCAGGTAATAAACTAGATCCAGCCGGCCATCTTTAAGAGAACCGCTGTAGGGTTTGATCTCACCAAACGCAAGTGTGTTAAACGAGCCTCGGTACTTGGTACTGATTTGCACGACTACCTGGTACTGACGCGCTCGTTCTCCAATCGCCATCACTTGTGCAGGAAGCGAGGTCATCTACAGACGATATTTCCACGTTTAGTCGGTTAGAGTCCAGACTACTTTTGGTAAATCCGTTTACTACCCGGAGGTCGAAAGATATTTCTACGCACAGGATCTCAGACGCCGCACCGCATTTTTCAAAAAACCAGTATTCTAATAAAAACCAGATTTGATAGTGCCCTCACCCTCTCACAAAAAGTGACTGATTTAATCGTCCCACCTTAACGATAAGCCCGAGAGCGGTGCCTTCTTAGGTAATTAAGATTATACCTGGCCTCACTTAATCACCAAGCGACAAACTCCTAATCTGGCGTGCTTTAGTCTTTGTGCCGATAAGGCTGGCTAACAATTGCTATCTAGCAGGAATGGCGCAGCTTCCAAAGGAACGCCGGCAACTGACCGTCAAATTGACCAATGGAAATAGAGCGACCGGAAATCGTTCAGCTGTTTTTTTCGGCTCTCATTAGTCCTAACGATACGGAGCCGTTATCGCCCTTCCTATCCCAGAGGGTTGAGTGGATTCTCTCGGCAGCTGATCCTCAGACGTCAGGGGAAGAATCCCCTTCGAATGCCATTAAGTTTTCGGGCAAGGACGGCTTTCGAGAATTGGCGCTTTATTTGCGGGACAGCCTTCGCGTGATTTCTGGAGACCTCACAGGGTGTATCACCAATCACCAGCTGGTTTTTGCGTTTGGCAGAGTGCGATTGCGAACCCCTGGAATGGATCGACCTGCAGAAACAAATATCGCAGCGAAAATCACATTTCGTGGCTCGACTATTATTAAAGGCCAAATACGGATCTCTTGGCCGCTCGTGTTTGAACTTTAATCGGCCCAAGGAAACCTTTAGTAGCTGTTGATGCAACTCCTGCCGATTCATGTTTCTCGAGAATGCGACGCCGTTCTTCTTGAGTGAGGATTCCCGCAAACGGTGTTGATTGTCGAAGTCGACGGGCATTTTCACTATCATCGACCAACAAACTCGAGGACTTTTTCGCGTGAGCTCGATTTTAGCAGATCGAGCCATTCCTGCATGGCAATATTCGCATATTCCTCTCGCACGTGCCACCACCCTATTAATTCAGCGGACAGAAGATTGGAAAGGATTCTGGCTTGTCTGCGGCCTTGTTCAGGAAATCTCGAAGTTCGGCATATCGCTCTTCGATTCGTCGCCTATCTGCGCCGGTGACTTCAATCCGCGTTACCGCGAACCGCCCGGATTCGGGCTAACGCTCTTGCGTCGCTGGGAACATTTCGGGCTTAGTACAACAAACCCACGAACATAACGGACTCTCCCATTTCCGCGAATCAAGGTCACCCGGTCGCTCGATATTGGGTAGTATGCCCTAGTTGTTGCGGTCTGAATTATCATCTGGGGATCACTCCGTCGTTGTTCCGACAATTAGAACTCTGACATGGCGTGTGGAAGGTCGCAATTACCTGGACGAACGATCATTCACTACCCGAAAGTAGCATGCTCAAGGTCAATCTATCCTACCATGCCATTTTGCGTACTTAACCTGCACGCGAAATGATAGGCTGCGGAAAATAGAGAAGCGCAGACGGATAATTCCTCTTGATCCTTGGGGGTATACACCACCAGCGCCCCAGCCGGCATCAAGCCGAATGAACGAAGGTAATGTGGCTCAGCCCAGCCACGCACAATGGCCCAATGAGCGCAAACCAGAGGTAACGCTAAATAAATCGTTGGGGTTCCGAGTAGCACCCGAGCAAACTCGCGGATCCCGATAAAGGCTGACGAATCGTCGGTAACAGCGGTTTCTTTTAGTCGTATGCGGATGGTATCCGGCCCACTGACTGTTGCCGGGGTAGACTCAATGTGAGGCCAGTCGCACACCGAATCGATCAATTGGTTCAAATATTTTGGATCGCCGTATCCGTTGCATTGAATATGCAATGGCCCACTCAACGTCTCAGGTCTCCTCCCTTTTCTCGCCGGAAGATCGCAGACCGTGAAAGTCTTTGGCGTGATAGGTTCCATTTGTGCCGCCGGGTTCCCTAGGTTGTTCATGAAATACAGTCGATTGCTCTGTAGCTCTTCTACCGTTGCGGTCCGGGCGGCGCGACCATATGAGCGTTCAGTTCTATTACGATCAGGTCTTCGTCCATTTGAACGATCGTTCCAAAGGTCGCCAAAAGGATGAGGGCGGCACCAACCACAAGGACGAGCGTTGGCAAAACTGTGAAATCGACTCGGATCGCCTTCATGTTTCTTTTATGGTTAGGCCTATCGATTAGTGATTTTTAGATCGGTGAACGCGATCGGTTCACGATCCGTCAAACGGTTGTCACTTTCTTCAAGAACGCCCGCCATTTTGCTCTGCGAAGAGTCCTCAGCTCGCTTCGTCTAAGGATTTCGCCGATTAGCAACGGGTGGTCAGAGATCGTTCTGGTGGACTGAAGGGAAACGTGTCTTCGCATAGTGGCACTAGGTTAGCGCGCTCGGTAGTTCGCTCGCTATTGCCGGAACGAGTCGATAAATCTCCTCCTGAAGAGTTACCCTGTCCTAATACCAACCGGGTGCCCCCATAAGGCTCTTCGTCCTCGTCCTCGAAAGCGTTTTTCTCCCTGGAGTGGCTTCGATTTTGCGGACAGGTGTTCAAATCGATTTTTGTCCCGAGAATACGGATTTTGTCCCGAAGGCCCGGCCCGCATCGCTACGCGAAGCGTTGCGGGTGGGGACTACAGGACTCAGCCCGGGGTTTTAACCCCGGGTACGGATAAAAAGGGCACCCGCCCTGAAGGTGGCGGTAGAGAAACGTTTTCCGCTCTGGATGCCGAACGAGATCCTCAACGAATTTCTGCCGCCCCTACAGCACCCCAAACCCGCTACGCGGGTGCAATTCCAACTTGGCGCAGTACTCCAACACTCCCGCACTCCATCACTCCGCGTGGCTGGATTCGAGGACGAGGACGACGACGAGGACGAGAACGAAGCGCCTTGTGAGGGCGGGGCCCTATTGTCAAAGTGTCCTGGGGTTGAAACCCCAGGCTCAGTCCTATAGTCCCTTCGGGACAAAGAATTCTATACGATCTAAATATCCGTCCACATTTTCGAAGCCACATCACCCAGAGCTGCGAATGCCTCGGCCTTTCTACGTCTCTCGTCAGACTACGTATAATGGGCGTTTTAGCTTCGCTCTTTGGAGCTATAGAACCGGTGAGGTTCCCGCCCGATCCTTCTGGATTGAACTAAGAAATTTCACGATGAAACTATTACATCATGGTATGGCACCCATTCTTTGTGGATGTTTGCTACTCACTAGCATCCCAAATGCGTTCGCCGATCAGGTTACCACACCCGCTTCATCGCCGCCGCCCCAGGCCGTTCAGCAGAGTCCGGAACAATTGCGGCAACTGGTAGCACCGATCGCACTCTATCCGGACCCGTTAATTGGGCAGATCCTGGCAGCCGCAACTTACCCGGCTGAAGTAGTGGAAGCCGATAAGTGGATGCAACAACATCAAGGTCTGACAGGCGATGCCCTGGCCAAGGCAGTGGACAAACAGTCATGGGATCCCAGTGTTAAAGCGCTTACCCAGTTTCCAGCGGTACTGGCTAACCTGAGTCAGAATCTGGCTTGGACCTCCGAACTGGGCGACGCCTACATTAACCAGCAGCAGGACGTGACTCAGACGATTCAATCCATGCGACACCTGGCGAAAAACGCCGGAAACTTGAAGCAAACGGCCCAAGAGAACGTAACCACCGATGGAGACACGATCGATATTGAACCAGTATCGGCCGATGAGGTCTATGTTCCTCAATATGATCCTTGGGACGTGTATGGGGATGCACTGGCTATCTTTCCTGGTTGGGACCCGTATCCTGGACTTTACCTTTACGGTCCGGGAATCGGTTTTGGACTGGGCTTCGGGATTGGACTATTTGCCGGCTACGGTTGGGGTTGGAACCACTGGGGATGCGACTGGCATCATGGCGGGGTTGTATATAACCACCAGGCGTTCGTCTCCCACAGTAGATCCATCGTAAATAGAAATAGCGGTCATTCGTCCATTGATCATTTTCATGCGACTCGAATGAACGGCAGCCACTTTACCCACGCTAACGGCCGAAGCTTCGCCGGGCATGCGACGTCCCATACGACTCACAGGTTGTATGCAGGAGCGTCGAGGCACTCTAGCGCCCATGTCTTCTTCCACAGCGGTGGGTCTCACGGCGGCGGGTTCCATGGTGGGGGTTTCCACGGCGGCGGGTTCCATGGTGGGGGTTTCCACGGCGGTGGGTTTCATGGCGGTGGCTCCCATGGTGGTGGCCACGGAGGGCGGAGATAACGGTTAGCCGTTCGCCCGTTAGCCGTTAGAGGTTAGCGTCCCGTAGGGACAATCATAGTAGTCGGGTATAGCGCAGCCGCAGGAATACCTGACTACTTAGAGGCCGGCTAACGAGACGTTCCACTCTCCACGTGCTTCGACCAGCACGATCGCTGATGCCGCCCGGAAGTTCGCCTATCAGGAGATTCCAGCGGACGAATTTCCCGCAGAGACGAAGTCTCGTACGCAGGTCCGGTCCATCTACTTCCTCCATAAGCCCTTCAAAAACCGTTAGATACGGCGAATCAGAGACCTTGGCATACAATATGTGCTCAGTGCACATGCATGAGCACAAAATCTATACGACCTGCAAAATCGACCGAAGAACGCACCGTCGCGTTCGCCAGCGTTATCTTAGCAATATCGTTGGTCAGTTTCCTCTGGCCGCGTTTCGATCTAACCAAAAATCAGAATCCCCAGGTAAACTTGGGACCGCGACCGAGTCTCTCTGAGTTGCCCGGCGCAAAGCAATAGCCCTTCGGTTGGCCTGGACGCGCCTTAACGGCAGTCCTCGTTTCCTATCACGGCGATGCTTCTATATTCGGCATATTAACAATTCTCTTTCGTAGACCATTTCTTTTGGCAAGCCCTCATGCAGATCGATAAAAAGTTCTTCGTGACCGATCACTTCTGAACGCCAAGCCTTTCGATCAAACTTTTGGAGTTGTTCGAAGCGTTCCTTTGAAAAGTCCAAGCCCGTCCAATCCAGGTCTTCGTAATTCGGCATCCAGCCGATTGGTGTTTCCTTGGCTATCGCGCGTCCTCGCGCCCGATCCACAATCCATTTTAGTACGCGCATGTTCTCGCCATACCCGGGCCAGAGGAACTTACCCTTGTCATCCTTTCGGAACCAGTTCACGTGGAACACCCGCGGCGTCAGGCTAAGGTTTCTTTGCAAAGCGATCCAGTGTCTGAAATACTCGCCCATGTTGTACCCGCAGAACGGGAGCATGGCCATGGGATCGCGCCGCACTTTACCGATGGTGCCGGCTGCCGCTGCCGTCATTTCCGAGCCCATCGTCGCACCGATATAAACTGCGCCTGACCAATTGAAGGCCTGAAAAACCAAAGGGATCGTTGTCGCTCGCCGGCCCCCAAAAATCAATGCACTGATTGGAACACCCTCTGGTTTCTGCCAATCAGGATCGATCGTCGGGCACTGCGATGCCGGCGCCGTAAAGCGGGCGTTTGGATGAGCCGCCTTTGCTCCGGTTTCTTTCGCGATTTGGGGCGTCCATTCCTTTCCCTGCCAATCGATCAGGCGAGCAGGAGGTTTTTCTGTCATCCCCTCCCACCACACCCCCCCTTCGGGAGTTAAGGCGACGTTGGTAAAGATCGTATTCCTCGATAGCGTCGCCATCGCGTTTGGGTTCGTTTTGACAGACGTGCCCGGCGCAACTCCAAAAAAACCGGTTTCCGGGTTAATGGCAAAAAGGCGACCGTTTTGATCCGGTCTGATCCAGGCGATGTCATCCCCAACCGTCCAGACTTTCCACCCCTTCTCCGCAAAAGGCTTTGGCGGAATCAGCATCGCAAAGTTGGTCTTTCCGCACGCGCTGGGAAAGGCCGCCGCAACGTAGGTTTTCTCGCCTTGCGGGTCTTCTACACCAAGAATCAGCATGTGCTCCGCCAACCAACCCTCGTCGCGGGCGATGTTCGAAGCGATCCGTAAGGCGACGCATTTCTTTCCGAGCAAAGCATTCCCGCCGTAGCCCGACCCATAGGACCAGATCTCCCGAGTCTCTGGGAAATGAGCGATGTACTTCTCCGGGTTGCAGGGCCAGGGAACATCCTTTTGTCCTGGCGCCAATGGGGCCCCTACGGAATGCATACAAGGGATCACCCGTTTCTCACCCCGATCGATCTCTTTATGGACCGCCAGACCAATTCGAGCCATGATGCGCATACTGACGACCACATAGGCAGAGTCAGTGAGCTGGACACCGATCTGTGAGATCGGCGACTCGAGCGGTCCCATACAAAAGGGCAGGACATACATCGTTCGCCCGGCCATACACCCCTTAAAAAGGCGTTTGAGCGTTTTTTTCATCTCCAACGGAGCTACCCAGTTATTGGTGGGGCCGGCCGCGTACTTTGAATGTGAACAGATGAAGGTGCGATCTTCGACCCGAGCAACGTCCGTCGCATCTGAACGGGCATAATAGCATCCCGGCCATAGATCTTCGTTCAGTTTGATTAAGGTGCCGCTCTCGACCAGTTGGGCGCAGAGCTGGGTGTTTTCTTCCTCAGAACCATCCACCCAATGAATGGCCTGCGGCGTGCAGAGGTCCGCCATCTTTTCGACCCATCGGATTAGGTGGTTGTTCTGACTAAGCGGCTTCGGAGATGCTCTCATGGTAAAGTCTAATCAACCTCAGTACCTAAAGTCCGGCGCCGGCGCATCTTTTTTCTGTGTCTCTGCTATGGAGGCGGGGAACGCTTCATTGCGCGGTTCGCTACCCTCAAACGAAGTTAGCGGTTTTGCTTTTTAAACGCTCGGAACGAAAACGCGCGTCTGCAGTTGGACAGAATTTCGTACCCACCAACTAGCGGCCAGCCAAAGCGATAACTCACTTGGCCACAAAGAGTTATACGCTAATAAACGCGGTTGGCATAGAACCTGATTTAGCCTCGGAAAACAGCAAAACTCTAAACTATGTCCATAGAATCATCGTTCGAACAGCTCGCTTCGGCGCAAGACTCTGCAAATCATCAGACGGGTCCAAGGTTCGTTCCAGCGCGAAGTATTCCGGTTCCAAGCACCATCAGCCCATTGCTGCAGGGCGCGATTGCAGCCCCTTATCGGGTCCCGGCATGGAATGCCGATCCTGTGGATATGGCGGGGTGGAAAGCGCTCATCAACGACCTGGGAGCACAAACGCCGACGTCCACGCGGGAGCTCGAAAAACACTTAAGCGTTACGAGAGAGGATGTTGTCATCGATGGGGTCAAAGCCTTTCTGCTGACACCAGCAATCGTCTCCCCGGAGAGTAGGAACCGTCTGCTGATAAATACGCACGGCGGAGGATATGTGTACAACCCGGGAGCAGCCGGGGCAATGGAGTCTGTCTCGATGGCCGCATACGGGGGCATCAAGATAGTCTCTGTGGATTATCGGATGCCGCCCGATCACCCGTATCCCGCAGGCCTGGACGATTGCATGAAAGTGTGGAGGGCCACTGCCGAGACACACGACCCGAAAAAGCTGGGGCTCTTCGGCAGCTCCGCCGGCGCAGGCATGGCGCTGGCAATGATCTTGCGGGCTAAAGACGAAGGCCTACCGTTACCGGCTGCGCTCGCTATCGGAACGCCATGGGCGGATCTGACCGAGACTGGCGACACATTTAAGACGAACGAGTGGCTGGACAACGTGCTCGTGAGTTACAACGGATACCTACACCGGGCCGCTCGCCTCTATGCGAACGGGCGCGATTTAAAGGATCCGTATCTCTCCCCCATTTACGGCGACTTCAACCACTTTCCACCGACAGTTCTCGCAAGCGGCACACGCGACCTCCTTCTAAGCTTGACGGTATTGACCCACCGCAAACTGCGTAGAGCTAACGTGGAGGCGGAATTACATGTATTCGAGGGGATGTCGCATATTCACTATGTTCTCAATCCACTCGCCCCGGAATCGAGAGAACTATTTACGGAGTGGGCTAAGTTCTTCGACAATCACCTCGACCGCTAGTCCGATCAGTCGGATGCAGCGGGCTGGATGATTCTCTAATAATGGAAATCGAAATCTACTCGGACCTCATTTGCCCTTGGTGCTACATCGGTAAGCGTCGGATGCAGGCGGGTCTTGAACTTCTCGGTAAAGAGTTCGCGCCCAAAATTGTCTGGCGACCCTTCCAACTCAATCCCGACATGCCGGTTGAGGGCATGAATCGCAAAAACTACCGGATTAAGAAATTCGGTAGTTGGGAAAGGTCCATGGCCATGGATGCTGAAGTGGCCGCGACCGGCAAGAGTCTCGGAATCGAATTTAACTACGACAAGGTTCTCATGACGCCCAATACGCTGGCCGGGCATCGGCTGCTATGGTGGGCCGAACAACAGAATAAGCAGGATCCTCTATCAGAAGCGCTCTTCAGGGCTTATTTCACCGAAGGTCGTGACGTTGGTCGCCACGACGTTTTGGCTGAAATCGCCGCGGAAGTGGGCTTTCCCCGTGGCGATGCGCGGGCATTTCTGGACAGCCAAGCAGGCAAAAAAGAAGTGGATTAGGAGGAACGGAAGGGACTCAAGTTGGGCGTTCGGGGAGTTCCTTTCTTCGTCGTTAATGGCCTGCCGGCGTTCTCGGGTGCACAAATGCCGCAGACATTTCTCGAAGTTTTTCAGCAAGCATCGGGAACGGATGCGCCGCAATGTGGTCTTGACTCCTGCTAAATCGTGTAGCTTGGCTGACGATCAGTCCTCAAGAAGCTGACTCTATAATTAGATATAATGAAAAGGCTGGTAGATGCAGTCTAATTGGAGGCAAACAAGTATTTTTCTCTTTGTTGTCGGATCTCGGCTTGAAGTAGAGAGAAAGAGATATGGCTGACCAAAAGGGTACGACCGAAAAGAGCTCGCGTCATCCTCTGGGTGCCACCCCAGACGCTGAAGGCGTCAATTTCTCAGTCTTCTCCTATGACGCCAAGGGAGTAGAACTTTTGCTTTTTGATAAGCCCAATGATTTAGAGCCCACTCACGTAATCCCGCTAGATCCGGCCGTGAACACAACGTTCTTCTTCTGGCACATCTATGTGAGCGGCCTGCGACCCGGCGCGCACTACGCTTACCGAGTGGATGGTCCAAGAGAGGATAGCCAAAGGACGGATGGTCAAAGTTCATTTGCATTCGGCCACCGGTTCAACAAAAACAAGGTGCTCATCGACCCCTATGCCAAAGGAAACACGAATGCCCTTTGGGACCGCGTCGCTGCTTGCGGGCCGGATGACAACGTGAAAACTTCCATGCGCAGCATCGTGATAGATGCGGCATCTTACGATTGGGAAGGCGATATGCCAATCCATCGCCCGATGCGCGA
>Ga0185299_10004385_pt1 | contig 17124 bp, 22 predicted proteins | sample PaiPotPPA55metaG_FD_128002 | JGI IMG/M metagenome (GOLD analysis project Ga0185299, IMG submission 128002) | Iron sulfur acid spring bacterial and archeal communities from Banff, Canada, to study Microbial Dark Matter (Phase II) - Paint Pots PPA... ...
CTCATCGACTGCGGACTGCTTGGCCGCCAGTTCCTGTCCGCCGACGACATTAGGCGGATCATCACGCAGAGGCATACTCTTCATTGGCAACCTTAAGTCAAAAGAAGTCGCCCAAAGAGGCTACTAATCAGAAGTGATACTGTCGAGAACCCGGCTAAGACAAGCCCCCGCCGCAGTGCCCGGCTCAAGCCGTCAATGAAGAAAGTTCCGGCTTTTGGGGACGGGGCGGCAGCAGCGCGTGGTCGCCTCGGATTTTCGTTCGGTTGCGCCCGCTCGGCTCTGCTGCGGTGCAAGTTAGATGAAAGCGACCCCAGCTGCACAGTCCCTCTCGACAGGGTTCAGCGCGCGGCTTCCTTATTGCACGTGTGCGGCCGCCCGCTCCTCCAGATTGTCGCGCACAATTTCTAGTTTGGTGCGAACGTCAATCAGCGGTGAAATGGCGCTGCGTATTCGTCCTTTGATTGCCGACCGGCCCCCATTGTATTCCAGTACTGGCGCACAGGGTGGCTCGTCAACGAAATCCCCGTAAAGCTCCTGGTATTCTTTAAAGTTGTAACAAGACATGACGCCCGCACCTCCAAGAAGTGTTTCGCAGGCGACACCTTCGGCGAAAATTATGTCATGCCATTCGAGCTTAACGTGGAAGTATTCGATTTCACCACGGTCGGCTTGGCATCTGACAATGGTCTGATCGTTGACGAGGTGGACGACGGGAACCAATACACCGTCGAGGTAGAGCGAATGAGCACCCGAGAGGTACAGATCGCGATGTGGATTGTTGGGTCCAAGCGCCGATTGCGCCACCCGAATAGGCGCATTTTCTTCGGTCGATCTGAAACGTAGTCGCCCGATCCACTTAATAGGCTTTGCCCCTCCGGAGATCGTGACGACGTGATCATTCATCCGAAGATCCTCTACCCTAATCTCTCCATTGGGCGTCCAGATCCGCGTCCCTTTTAGAAAACAGACCGCGGCGTTGGCGGATTTTGATGACCCCAACAATGCGGTGAGCCCCGCACTGGTAAAAAGGCTCGCCGCAGCGAGCACGTTCCTACGAGTTCTTTGTACTGCCCTAGTCCACTTACCCTGCTCGCTCCCATCCATGGCGCAACCCCTCCCTTAGGATTGGGCAAATCATGCGATTTTGCCTGGCAACACTCAAACTCATAACGGCCTCTCAGGAGGATTAAAGAACCAGTGTTGCTGATTTACAACGAGTGCCGCGACCGCCGTCATCCGCCGCCGGGACTGCAAGTAAACCTAAAAAAGAAGCCCGGTCGGTTAAACTGGGGCCTCGAAAACCTAGATACTTCGAATTATTCGCAATCGACCGGTGTTTGCGTCCCAAGCCGCCAAAAACGGCGTTTTCGCTCCTGCGGTTTGCGCCGATCCAGTGTCTGGAGCGTGCAAAGGATCCGGCCGGCCTGGCGCCAAAGGGTCGCTTCATACCGGCTGAGGCGATCGAGTGTGAAATTGGGCAGATTGGCTAGACGCAAAAAGCATCGGGCGAGCTCGATAGCAGGACCATCAGATTTGATCCCACCCGTGGTCATTTTATCCAGCCGATTTTGCGCAGCTATATGTAAGTCATGGTTGTCCGAATTGGCTCGCCCGAACACTGTATGGATTATGTCTCGATGCGGGAGCAGTTGGCGGGCTTGCCGATAACCTCGCAAATGTTCTGCTTGAATCTCAAACAATCCGGTTTCGAGCTCGCGCTCGACGGCCGATTGAGCATCATAATCCGCAGTGATGGCCTCGAACGCCTTGTAATCTTCGGCATCCTCTAGCGCCGCAGTGACTGTCTCGGCTGTGAGCCATGGCGAACGGCATTGCAGCGCGAGGCCTTCTTCCCAGCATCCGTTTTCGGGCCAGTGCTTTTAAGTGCATTGCGGCGATTGGCCTCGATCTGCCTGAAGGATGTCGTCATTGAGGGTCCGTCGCGATAATTGGCTTCGTTTTCCGTTTTCGGGGTACCGTTAAGCAGCAGTGTAACGGTCATCAATTGGTGAGCGCAGCTCGCGCGGCCAGCACCTACTAGACGGCTACCTTTAGCTTTATCCCAAGCGCCCGCATCACCTTGAGCACGGTGGCGAATTCTGGGTTTCCCTCGCGAGAAAGTGCCTTGTAGAGGCTCTCCCGACCAAGGCCCGCCGCCTTCGCGATTTGCGACATGCCCTTGGCACGGGCGACGTCGCCTAAAGCCGCAGCCACCAAGGCTGGGTCGCCGTCTTCGAACGCGGCTTCCAGATAATGAGCGATGTCCGCGTCGGACTTCAAACTGGCTGTAGGGTGCCAAGGGATGGTTTTGATCTTCGGTTTGGGTTTGGTTCTGCTCATTCCAATGCTCCTGAAGATCGCGCGCAAGTTTGATTGCCATTGCGATATCGTGGCTTTGCGTTCGCTCACCACCCGCGACTAGGATAACGAGCGCTTCGCCTGAACGAACAAAGTAGACGCAGTAACCGGGACCGTAGTCGATGCGCAGCTCCAACAACGCCTCCGCCTACCGACTTCGCGTCGCCCGGATTGCCGATTGAAAGTCGACGAATTCGAGCATTGATACGGGCCTGCGCTCGACCATCGCGGAGCTTCGCCAGCCAGCGGGCGAAGATCTCAGTTTGACGAACTTCGATCACGGTCATAAGTATCCTGTAGGATACTGACAGTCAACCGCTTGGGTTGAACTAGATTTGCGGGCCCGAGCCTGTTGGCTTCGTTCCGTAATTCGGGTCGAGGTTGCTCGTCCGTCGATCACGCTTGGCTTTTCTCTGGTCCACGTTGCCAGCGGCGACGGGCTTCGATCGATCGCTATGGATCATGTTTGGTGGCAGTGGATGGGTTTTCAACCAAAGGGCGCGCGCCGTGACAGTCGGATCGATACCGGCCTTTTTCCACCATGTAGCTTCATCGCCACAGCGATGAACCTCACGGTGATGACCCCGGCACAACGGTACGGTGAACTCATCACTGACCTTGCGGCCAAGCGCTCGCGACTGCGCAAATCTCAAATGGTGTGCATCGGCGGGACGCCGGCCGCAGACCAGACACGGTTGTTTGGCAACTGTTTTAACGTGCTCGCGGTCGCGAATTCGACGCGAGGCCGGTAACGCCAGTACGCTTTTGTCGACAATGGAGGCTTGGCGCCGCTTTTTACCTTGACCTGGACGCGGGACTGGCGGTTCACCTTTCTGTGCCGAGGGTCCACCTCCAGCCTCGGTGACGATGATCGTCAGCTGCGCCTCGAAAGCCCGCTCAATGTCCTCGGCGTCGGCTGCAGTTAGACTGTTTTTAGCACCAAGAACCCGATGAGCCCAATTCGTGGCTTCCTCCGCCGAGTTGAGATTCTTCAGTTCGGCCACAAGCTGGTCGCGCAAAGCGGCCGATGCTTGCGGGTCAAGCATTTGTCTGGAGCGACTTGAGGCCGTTTTCGCGCCGTGACTACCTAAAGCCTGTTGACTTGCTCGTCCTTGGCCGCCGTTTAGGCGGTCTTTTTCATTTGCTGTTGGACTCTCTAATCTTGTTTCTGGGGCTGCTGGCGACAAAAGATCAGGTGCATCGAGATCATCCTCGCCAGCAATTCCCACCAGCGTGAAGAGGGCATAACGCCGGGCATAGGTTAGCGCTGCGCCCATCCGATGCGGCGCTGTCGTCTCGCTGATCGCGCAGACCGGCCAATCTGAGGCGATCCATTCTCCGGAGGAATGGGCTAGAACCGTGCTGAGTTGGACGATCCCCGCGGTCTGATCAATCGCGGTGGTCTGCACCGTCGCGATCTCATGCTGGCTTAGAGTCTTGCGCACGATATCGAGCCCGCTCGACAGCGGGGCATAACGGAACGACCGTTCTGATCCACCAGTTTGATCGGATCGGATGGTCCCCAGCAGTGATTTTTCCGGATTGACCAGCTCGGCTTGGGCCTTCGCTAACGCCGCCGCAATGGTGCCGATGGTCTCACTGGACCGCTGCATGGCTACCCTCCACTTCGAGGAGGTCGAAGCTGATTGCGCCTGACTTTGACCGCTTGGCACGAACACCGTGGCCGATCGCCTCTTTCGCATCCTCTGGCATCAGCGCCTTCAACTCGGTTTTGGACCGCTCATGGTCCAGAAAGGCTTGCCGAGTATCGCGGAACAGACCGGCAAATTCCGCCCAGGAGTTCGAGGCGCTCATGTCGACGATCCGGATGGCTTCGATCCGGGGCTTCGGTGGCTCGACCCCGAACAGGCGAGGGGGCTCGCCGCTCTCGACGCAGCGCCAGAATTTTCGCTCGGCGGTGACAATCAGATGCTGATAAAGCGGATCAGCATGGGTGGTGATCTCGACCCATTTGCCGCCACCGGTGATCACGGAGAGCACCGCTGACCTGACCGCAACCACCCACATATTGTGCTGCAGCTGCGGCATGTACTTCTCGGCTGCGGCCTCTTCTGAGAACGACCAGGGCAGCATGAACTTGGCTTCGAACACGGCCCCGGTCGCTTCGACCCGGCCGTCCAGGGTGGCGGCCATCCAGCGCAGCACCGGATGTCGGATCCGCCGCTGCACGTCTGTGAGCACCTGACCTGAATTGGCCTCGTACCAGCGCCGGTTCAGCTCCTCGGTCGCAAGCCCAAGCTGGACCACGAGGTTCCCGGACAAGTCCTCCGGCTCGATCTCGCCCCGCTTTTCGCGCCAAAGGCGAAGCAGGGCGGCTTCATCACGTCCCATAATGACGCGGACATCGGAGCCGCCGACAAAATAGCGGCGATCGGCACTTTTCATGTGAATTCGTGTGCTCGGTTCCATTTTGGACATCCTCTTTGGGCGGGACTCCCGCTACGTTTGGGACGTAAGACCGTCCCATGATCCAAAAAGGATCATATCAATGATCCATTTTGGATCAAGAGAAATCTTTTAGGATGCTCAAGATCGAGCAGCTCCGAGCCGCTCGCGGCCTACTTGGCTGGTCGCAGTCAAAGCTAGCCGCGCGGGCTGGGCTCTCGTTGCCCACCGTTAAAAGAGTCGAGGCTGGACAGGGTGTTCGTGTATCAGATGACGCGCGAAACAAGCTCCAGCAAGCATTGGAATCTGCGGGCGTCGAGTTCATCGACGAGAACGGTGGAGGTCCCGGGGTGCGATTACGAAAGCGGCAGCAGAAGAAAACTTAGGATTGCCAGTAGGCGAAGAAGTGCGAATCTCCCCGATCTGCGGACCCAAGACCTAAAATGACGCCCTCTTGCGACTTGCCTTTCAGCATATTGCGCTTGATGGTAGATTGCCTTACATTAATGGTAGAAAGGTATATACGATGGGCCTCAACATCAAGAACGACGAAACACATCGGCTCGTGGAAGAATTGGCGAAGCTCACCGGGGAGACCCTGACCGGGGCCGTCACGCAGGCCGTTCGTGAACGCCTTGAACGGCTCCATCGCGAGCGCGGCGCGCGTCTTGCGGATCGCTTACTACTGATCGGCAAAGACTGTGCTGCGCGCCTTAAGGAGCCATTCCGATCCGCGGATCATGGAGACTTGCTGTACGACGAGCGCGGCTTACCGCGATGATTATCGACACCTCAGCGCTGGTGGCCATTCTGCGCGATGAACCGGAGGCGGAAATTTGTGCGCGCGCAATCGAAGGCGCCGCCGGGCGTCGCATCTCGGCGGTAAATTTTGTCGAAGCCGCGGTGGTTATCGATGGCAGCCGTGATCCAATCGCGAGCCGCCGCTTTGATGACCTGCTCCGGGAGGCAGCAGTCGTGATCGAGCCGGTCAGCGAAAGTCAGGCCCGGCTTGCCAGAGACGCTTATCGGGATTTCGGCAAAGGCAGCGGACATTCGGCCAAGCTGAATTTTGGCGATTGTTTTGCCTACGCGCTGGCAAAGGCCACCGGTGAATCGCTGTTGTTCATCGGCGCTGATTTTGCACACACCGACATCATGCCGGCGATCGCCTGACGGCCAGTGTGCCGCCACGAACGGTCATCAAGATGGCCTGTTGCGCCTCACACAAACGACTTCCAACCAAATTTTTGGCCCCTGGGCTTCGGAGATCTTCGATCGGGCGCACCCAAAGTTGCATAAAATCCGGATGATTTGCCGCCCAAGCCAGCGCCGATGCTTGCATTTTCGTTCTAAAATATTACTCCGGGTCAAAGTTTTTGAATGTTGGCACGGGGAAGGACATTACTATTGCTGAGTTCGCCCAGCTCGTCGCTGACGTCGTTGGCTACCGCGGCCGTTTTGTATTCGATACCTCGCGGCCAGATGGCGCGCCGCAGAAGCTTCTAGATGTCTCCGAACTTACGCGGCTGGGATGGCGCGCCAAGATCCAGCTACGCGATGCAATTGCGGCCGCTTAGGCAGATTTTCTTGCGCACGGCGGAAGCCGCGCCGAGTCGCAAAGCGCTATTAAAGCGCGGGCGTAAGTCTCCCGCGTAGGTTAAAGCCGCGCGATCACTTTTGGCTTGGTCACAAGAAGATCTAGCGGTCGCGGCCGATGTTTCGGTTCCAACGATCAAGCGGCTAGAGGCTCAAGATGGTCCCTTGGGCGGGCGGGACCAAACGGGCATTAAGATTCGCTCGGCGCCGGTGTGGAGTTCATTGACGAGAACGGCGGCGGCCCGGGGGTGCGGCTACGAAAACGGCAACAGAAGAAGAGTTAAGCTGCCACCGGAAAATCAGCCGCTGCCAGTGTGATGTAAGCTAACAGTTGACAATAGTCAGCAATTAGCTTACATAGACTTGTGATCAGGAGCTTTAAAAGCAAGGGTCTTGCCGAGCTTTGGGAAAAAGGACGCACGGGGAAGGTTGATGCCAAGATGCAAGCGCGCATCTTACGTCGACTGGACCGACTGGACGTCATCGTCCGGCCCGAAGAGATGAATGTGCTCGGCTTTAATTTCCATCCCTTGCGAGGCTGCAAACCGACGCGCTATTCAGTCCATGTCAATGGGCCGTGGTGCATCACGTTTGAATTCGAGGATGGTGACGCCTGGCGTGTCGATTTCGAGCAATATCACTGAGGGAAGTTAGATATGGTTCATGCTGCCAAACGGAATTCGGCTCGTTGCCCGACCCACCCCGGCGCTTTGCTACGGGAGGATGTGATTCCAGCCACTGGCAGGGCAAAGGCTGAGATTGCGCAGCTTCTCGGTATCTCCCGTCAACATCTGTACGACATTTTGCGCGAGCGCAAACCCGTATCTCCAGCCGTGGCAGTTCGGCTCGGCAAATTGTTCGGCGATGGCGCCGGGGTTTGGGTACGCATGCAAGCCGCGTACGATACCTGGAACGCCGAGCGCGAGGAGGATGTCAGCAAGATTCCCACCCTCCGGGCCAAAGCGGCGTAGATCTGCACTACCTCGCTGTCGATCCCGCGGCGTCATCTTCATCGTCGCGAGTCGCAGCAGCTAGCCCGATCAGACGACCAATCACAAAAACGAAGCTAATTTTATTGAGGGCCCTCCAAGGGAGAGAGGGAAAGCTCATGCTATGAGACTTTACATGAAGCTTGGCAGAGATTTTTTGGAGCGAACACGACCTTCTGTATGGTCACTTCTCTTCAGTCGACTCGCTTGCCTCCCTGCCGCAGAATCGGCGCGATTTCTTCCAAGCTAACCTCAACAATGCGATCCGGTGGAATCAGAATCGGCCATCCGGTACTTAGATACCAATGCGTGGTATCGCCAGGCACAAAAACGCGTACCATGCCTTTTTCAAGCGGCTTCCGCGTCATCTCCTCCACTTGTTTTTTGTAAAACGTTATGATGCCAGGTTCCGGATGCCCGGCTACCCAAGCAAGCGCGAACACTGTGGAATCGACCTGGTCATCATTCTTCGCGTTGGGAAAGCTCAAGAGTTCGCGCAGATAAGTATCGAGCCAAGGCGCATCGCGCGGGAATAGAACAAAGCCGTTGTCGATTTTGGCGGTTTGCGCGTGTAGCCGCATAACCTTATCGCCCTCAAGCCTCGGCGCCGGCTGCGCATAGGGAAAGTTATCGGCGCGCAATTCCTGCAGCAGCGAGGTGCCTGACGCCATGTCCTCGATAAGTACGATCTTGGCCTGATGACGTTTGGCCAACTCAACAATGGTCCGTTTTAGTTCAGGGAAATCCATTTTGCGGCGGAACACATCAAGAAGGTAGAGCGAACGATCCTTGATGCCCCACGTTGTGCAAACGCTGAAATTGGCGAGCTCAGTATCCTTGTTGGCGGTATCCCAACTCTGCAGGACTTGGTCGAACCGATCCGGCTTTCCGTTCGGGTCGTAGAACCTCAGCCATTCGCGCTTAACAATGATGCCTGACGGCGGCTGCGGATCTTGTTGGTACTGCGCCGCGAAATTGTAATCGGTCATCCCTCGCCGCTGGGCTTCCAACGAATCGGCCGAAAAAAGTGCGGGTTGCAGGATATCGCCGGTCTTGCGATGGACCTGTCTGCGCCCGTACGGCGTCAGGAAACTGTAGCTCTGGTCCTGTTCTGCCTTGGCGGGAAATGACAGCACATCCCATTGTCCATTTTCCTGCACATGAGCGACCAGATCATCGGCGTGCAAGCGCTGCATCACAATGATAATTGCGCCCGTTTCCGAGTTGTTGAGGCGGCTTCGCAGAGTGTTGTCAAACCACTCGTTAACCGAGCGACGTCGCGTATCAGAAAGGGCATCATCGGCCTTGAGTGGATCATCGATGATAATGATGTCGCCGCCTCGGCCGGTTAGCACACCTTCCACCGAAGTCGATAGCCGATAGCCGCCTTCCGTGGTTGTAAATTCTGAGATTGCCTCCCGTGCCAATCGTGTCTCGAAGAGTGCCTGATAAAATGCGCTTGTCATCAGGTTCCGCGAATTACGAGCCAAGGCCTCAGAGAGATCCTGCGCGTAAGTTACCGAGAGGACTTGTTTGCTCGGCTGGTGTCCGAGCAACCACGCCGGAAAGGCGACCGAGATGGCGTGCGATTTAAGGTGTCGCGGCGGCACATTCACAATCAGCCGCCTACAGTGACCTCGCCGAACATCCTCCAGTTTCGATGCAATGAGTTCAATGTGCCAGTTCGAATGGAACGGCGTCTGCGGATTTAATTCGACAAATGAGCGATGAGTGAATGCGCACAGATCGTGCCGCAGGAGATGCTCATACATCTGAGCTGAGGTAGGTGCCATCTTATTCCCCTGGGGACTCGGGCTCGCATTGGTTCATTCGCTCATAGGCAGCCCGCAGCACTTCCACGTCCTGCTCGCTAAATGGAAATTCCGGCGGCTTCGCCGCTGCGGCCTGGGTCTGGATCTCGTCGACCCAGTCGAGGAACTCAGCCATTGATTTTGCGTCGCCGTTTGCCGCTTTCTCGGCCAGTCGGAACGCGGTCGCTTGGATCGCCGAAATCTTGCGCTGTTTGCCGCCGACCTCAACGGTCACCGGATGGTCAGCAGCTTCCAGCAACAGCGTCCGAAGGTTCTTTGAACCTTTGGGCCTGCCTTTCGGATTGCCGGATGTGCCCTTCCGAAATTGGCGATGCTTTGGCGGATTGCCGGGGCCAACCTTGGGTTCGAGCCCGGTCACGACCTTTATCTCTTTCGTCATAACATCTCCCTTCCAAGGGTTGCGTCCCGCCCTCGGAGTCTGCTGTCGTTCATCTCTTGGCGTTGAGTTCTGGCGGCTCAAAAAAGGTCACGAAAGCCTAGCGTGAAAGGCTCGAACCGTTTCCCTGTTATTCTGCTTGTATTTCCCTGTTATTTCGGTATTATGGCGCAAACGCCACAAGCCGCCCGGCACTCGTAGCTCCCATATCTGAGATTGGGAGACTCGGCATGTGCATACCATTGGGCTACAACCTCGCCGGGAGTTGCGTATGTCCGGCGACGATCTCACAATTTCCCTATTCTTTGTGTCCTTGGCGATACCGGCTTTTGGATTAGAAGCCATGAAAGCCGAGACACTCCCGCGCCGAATTGTCTTCGGATCAATTTCAATACTGTGTCTGCTAACGGGCCTGTTTTGGATACGAATTAAAACGATATGGCCGCCGTTCACGGAGGCAGCCACTACCGTAGCCACCAATCCGTTGTCTTGGTTCGTCGTTTTGATGTTCTTTTTAGCCGTGGTTGCTTTCCATCGGCCAAAGCAACGGCAATCAGCGCCGATCCAGGTAAAAGAAGCGGTGTCCAAAGACGAGCCTAAAGAAATTCCGGAAGAACGAGAGTTTGTAAATGTGAGCCCCGAATATCTGCTTGGGATACGAAGTCAAGAAAACTTGACGCGTGTTCAAACAGATAAGATATTGGTGCCGTTTTACGGAAAATGGTTAAAGGTGAACGGCGTAATTACCGAAATCTACGAAACTATTGTTTGGTTGCGCATTGGCGATAAATCAGATGGACGACGGCAGCATGTTATGCTTTTCCTGAATGATGCTTGGAAAGCGCGGTTTCATGTACTCGAATTAAACAAGCCAGCCTCGGCAATTGGCAAAATTCGAGGGGTAAACAACACCGAAGTAGAACTGGCAAACTGCGAACTCGCGGACACTTAGATTTCCTCCAGGGCAACTCCGTCCAACTCTAAGGCGGCAAGGCAAGCGAGAAAAAACGTAGCCGGGAAAGTCCCCCGCGCCAGTTTATTTGTGATCGAAGCCTCTGTTTCCTTGAGACCATGCTTTTTGAGGCGCTTAGCAAGGTCAGCATAAGTCACCTCGCATTCCCGAAGCTTGTGCTTCAAGAACGCGGCTGCGCGTTCCGCCCACTCCCTTTCCGAGGTAATGGACACTGGCCCTCCTATCGAATGTGAGGGCTATCATATATGATATTTTGCGGTTGACAAGCCATCCCTATCATATATGATAGCTTTCATTAACGATAGGTATTCCGATGGCTCAGCACTTTCTCCTTTCCAAAGCCGCCAAGTCCCTTTCCTTGGCCCGTATTTTCCAGATGAAGGACGCGGAAACCGAAATGGCCTTCCGGCGCGTCCGCTGGGCCGACACCAACGGTGACCCGGTTTGCCCCCATTGCGGCGGGACCGACGCCTACGATTGCCGCCGCTTGAAGGGCGCGCCAAGGTTCCGCTGCCGGGCTTGCGTCAAGGATTTCTCGATCACGTCCGGCACGCTGTTTGCGAGCCATAAACTACCGCTGCGTTGCTATCTCGCCGCCATCGCCATCTTCTGCAATGAGGTCAAAGGCAAGTCCGCACTTGCCCTGTCCCGCGATCTCAACGTCTCTTACAAGTGCGCTTTCGTGTTGCTGCACAAACTCCGCGAGGCGATGGCCGCTGAATTAAAGGGCCGCATTGTCGGCGGCGAAGGCAAAGTTGCAGAGGTTGATGGCGGTTATTTCGGCGGCTACATCAAACCCGCAAACCTGAGAGAAAACCGCCGCGACCGTCGCTTGCTCCGCAATCAAAACGGCAAGCGCAAGGTTGTTGTCGTGGTCCGCGAGCGCGGCGGCAATTCAGTCCCGGCGGTGTTCAAGTCGGAAGCCAAGGCGATGGCCTTCCTTCGCGCCCACGTCGCCAAAGGCACGATCTTGAACGCGGACGAAGCCGGGTCATGGGAAGAACTGCACAAGCGTTACGAGGTCCGCAGGATCAACCATGAGGAAGCCTATAGCCTCGATGGCGCTTGCACGAATTGGGCCGAGGAATTTTTCAGCCGTATGCGCCGCGCCGAAATCGGCCACCATCACCATATCGCTGGCGCTTACCTGCTCCGCTACGCGCAAGAAGCGTCATGGCGCGAAGATAACCGGCGCGCGTCGAATGGCGAACAAGTGAACCAGCTTGCGGGTCTGGCGATGAAGCAAAAGCCGTCAGTGGATTTCAGCGGGTATTGGCAGAGGCATATTGCGGACTGAGAGAATCAGTTACTCCTCATCTTCGCTTTCGCTCTCTTCCTCTTCGCCGAACTCGGAAACATCCCGAGCCGAAATCACCTTTTTTTCGAGCGCATCCGCGATGCCTTGCTCGATGAAACGGCGCATCACCCCAGAGCGACCTCTGCCATACGCTCCGAGCTTCGCCAGATCACCGAGATAGGCGTGAACAATTGATCTAAGCCGAACGGACCTTTTCGGGGTCGATGCCATCGCCCCCGATGATAAGCTATTTGTCCCCCACACTGCACCCCACCTGGGGGGACATTTTTCTTGAATTGTCCCCGCAATTATGAGACACTTCCGTTGCCGACCCGAATCGACAGGCGCCGGTCGTCTCGATAGGCTAGGAAATGTTAAGGGCGATCCCGCCCTTCGGCAGGACCGCCCCTAACTGAGCTACCGACGCCACGAATTGAACGTGGATCCCTCTATCACCAATAGCCGGCTCTACCGTTGAGCTACGTCGGCACAAGAATCACCCCGCCCCCAAGGCGGGGTGATTCGCGTTTATAACATAAGTTCCCGATTTTCGGGATTCCCGCTCATTCCCAAAATTCACAAGAGCGATCTTGAGAGCGACCACTGGGCATTCCGGCTAGTCCCTGTCTTCACCACCGCCTCTTGCTTGTGAAGCTTCCGCAGGACGGTGGCTGCCATGTCGCAGATCGCCGCGAATAGTGCGCCTTCATCCGTGGCAAACCCCTTATCGGTCATGATCGATTGCACCATGACCGCCGTGGTGATCGTTCTGCCGTCCGCGTTGCGGAGCTTGTCCAGGACGCGACGGGATAGCTCACCCTTGGCAAAATATCGGGTGCGCCGATAGGTCCGCTTCGGCGGGATGCTGTCGGGGTCTAGCTCGGGCGCATACAGCCGGATCGTGGCGTCGATGTTCGCGAGGCTCGCCCGATGGCGCGCGAGCTTGCGTTCAAGGTCGTGAACGTGCCCGCTGATTTCAGCGCGCTTGGCTCTGAGGGCGGATACGACGTGAGGTTCGGCCATGCACAGAATTTAGAAGCAGACCGGATTCTATTCTTGTGGCGTTTGCGCCATAATACCGTGTTATTTGAAGGATTTTCCCTGTTTCTAGGGAAATCGCCCCCTGTTAATTTCGGCGGGCAAAAAACGCAAGAAATATCGACCACAGCTGCTTTAGCTCGACGTGCAATTCTATTTTTCCCCGACATAAATCGCGGCTTCCCTGTAAATTTCCCTGTTATCGGGAAGAACCTGCCGCTCAAACCCGGTTTGCCCTCGAAGTTCATCGACGAGTAAGAAAGACAGGCCCTCCCGCTCAGAGGCAATTCGTCGCCTGATCGAGATTGCTCTAACAGCCAAATCAAAACGGCAAAGCAGCCGCGGCGAGAAGTAGCGACCGCGACGCACGCATTACAAAACGAACCCAATTTGCTGAACGACGTCCGCTTTCGGGGGTAAAGCGGACATGGGTCGGACGCGCGAGAATGTCCGCTAATGACCCCTAACGGACGTTCACCGTGCCAACCAAGAAAAACCACGCCGCTAGTAGCCAACAAGAATTTCGCTCACGGTTGGCTTCACCGCCTGGATGGACCGATCGTCGGAACTAAATTCATTATCCGCAGAAATTGCGCTAACCGCGTCCTTGGAAGATTTCGGATCGGCGTGAAAGCTCGCGCCGGCTCTGCAACCACCGGGCAGTGCGGCCAACGCACCATCGTCCCAATTGGTGACCGTGGCTACTCCGTCCTTGTCAAATCCTTTGAGTTTAAATGGTTTGTGATTGAGTTTTTCGACCGCCGGCAAAGTCAACCCGAGACGCAAACCGTTCGGTCCAGTCCAGACTGATTTGCCGGCAATGTCGATGAGATAAAGACCGGTACGGTTCGGATTGGACCACCATACTTCCAGGCGCCGCTTGGGGTCCTTCGGATACAACACAGTCATTCCGACATTGGTACCCTGCACTTTTTCTTCAGCGAAGATCATGTTCTGAGAGCCATAAACCATGGCCAGTGTGAGCATGCCGGAGTCTTTCGCGAATGGACCATCGCATGCGATGACAGTGCGGGCACCAATGGGCTGTATCGGTTTGCGCGCCGTAGCGGGCGTCTCCGAGGCTGCAGGCTGATCCTCGTTACTAGGGCTTGCATTCGGTCGGGACGGCACGGCGCCGCGCGGCTGTGCCATTGGCGGATTGACTGCCGCGAAAGACAGCCACAATACGACGGAGAAGCCTAAAATCGAATGCGCCGAGCTAATCGACCGCATCAGCCTGCTCCCACATTTGTCTGCCACCGTTCAGCTTAGCAGGGCGGCCAGTCGCACCCCGCGACTAGGAGGCGCATGCTCGGCAGTCTATCAGATCGACCGCGTGGCGGCCGCAAGGCACATGCCATGCACCACCTATAAGGGTGTGCGCAAGCTGGCGCGGTACGAGACGCAGGCGCCTTACCGTTTCATCTTATCGACGGAAAAAAAGCGCTGCTGCCGTTTATGGGCCCACCGGAGCAATGGGCCGCAGTTGGGTCAAACCCGACATGCGTAGGTGATCGCAAAAACCGAGTGTATGCGACCGCTATATCGATTTGCTGGAGAAATCTGTTCCGCAAATTATCGAATCCAGAGGAACGTTAGGAAACGACAAGCGACACTACTTTCTCCGTCTCACTATGCGCTTCTCAAAGCGTACTCCAACGCCGCCGTGACCGTCCTCATCGAGAATTTCCACGGACCAAAAATCGAAAGTGCTACGAATCGCCTTTAGGGTCTTCTTCCGGGGTTGAATACGCCCGGCTTCGAACTGTCGGATCGTCACTATTCCCAGTGCGGCTTGAAACGCGAGCTCTTCCTGGGTCCAATTGAGAAGACCTCTTGCTGCCCGGCACTGATCTGGCGTGATCATCCTGCGCTCCCAACGAATCGCGTCGCCCGATAATGCCCCAAACCGCCGGCGCAGCTATCGAAAACCGACATATTCGAAGATATCGTAAATCGACATGTTTCGCAAATGTTGAAAAACGACATGTCGCGAGATATCGAAAAACGATAGAAGAGTTGTTCTGTCGAAATACGATGTTCGGCTCTGTTTTAACTTGCCAAATTAACGCGAGTTTTCAAATTTTCTATTTGCATTTTGGTGTGCCGCACATATTTTCGTTGTACGTCATAGCGAGGTGTTCTGAGAAGCTCGATAAGAAATCTCACACTCGCGGCGTAAGCAAAAAACCCACCACCACAGCATCCGATCGCCGGTGCAAAAGGAAAATGAACGATGGAAATGACCGAAAATGAAAACTCCCTCGAACATCGTGCGCCCGCGATGACTGGGAATAAAAACGCCCTCAAACATGGGGCGTTTGCCGAAGCAGTCATCCTGCCCCAAGAAGATCCGAAGGAATTCGCGGAACTTCTCAGTTCTCTGCATAACGAATGGAATCCGGAAGGGGCCACTGAGATAGACAAAGTCAACAGCGTAGCCATGGGGCTATGGCGAAAGCGCCGGTTCAAGCGATACCTCCAAGACCATGTTGCAATCCTTGCCGCCTTCGCCCGTCATCGAAAAAGGAAGTTTATTGAGCTGGTGGATGTTGCGGAGGAAATCGAACAAGCCATCAAAACTGGCGAGCTTGGTGCTATCAACGAAGCGAGTCTTTCGGAAAAATTACGCGGTTTGGGTGATTACATCAAAAAAGCCTTTCCGCGAAAAAACTACGGCACTGACACTGCTTGGCTAACGGCGATCGAGGTTTGGCTCACCGACCTCTTGCAGGCACGCCTCGAGCGGGAGCAGGAAGAAAGAACAGCTACCCAAGAAATGTCCGATGAGTTGTTTGCCGATCGCGAGCAAGCGTTCGAAGAACGAATTGACAGCAAGATCGACAAAGACATTAAAGCGTTGGGTCAAATAAAAACGATGAAAGCAATCGGCATCGGTCGAAGGCGCGCACCAGTTGCGATCGACCCGCCGCAGCTAACCGGAGCACCGCCAATTCTGATTGGAAAAAGCAAATAGAACAACCCAGGGTTGCGTTTTCTACAAAACGGCTGGAGTGGAGTTCATCGACGAGAACGGCGGCGGCCCTCGGGGTGCGGCTACGAAAGCGGCAGCAGAACAGTTAGGTTTATCGCTCCTTCACCCAGCACAAGCCGTCGGGGAAATGTCCCCTTGATCGTAATGAACGCCAAATGGTGACGGTGCATCATTGCAAATAAAAGACCGGCCGTACGTGGGTACGGCCGGTCCACGGTTTTGTACCTGCTTTACTTTGCTGCTTGGTGATGGCGCTTGGCCCAATGGTCCGCCATCCAATGGCAGTGCTTCCAAAGTCGCCGTGAATATTGCTGCGGAGCCTTTAGCACGCGCACGCATTGCGGACCGAGCGCCTCAGCGAGGTCGCCAGCGGTGGCCAAGTCATAGAGCACGCCGCCGATCTTGACCGAGCCGCTGCCGCCGCCACTGCCGGTCCCGCCGTTTCCACCGCCGATCCCGCTGCCGCCCGGCGTGCCCGTGGTCGTGGTACCGGCGCCGTTGCCAACATCGATCGTCGCAACAGAGCCGTTGGGTCCCTGCGAGGCATTGCCGACGTTCACCGCCGCGGCACCGCCGCTGCCCGGTTGACTGGTGCTCGGCGCGGTGCCGTTGAGCACATCGACCGTTGCGACGCTGCCGTTCGGTCCTTGCGTAGCATTGCCGACGTTCACCGCCGCGGCACCACCGTTGCCAGGTTTGCTGGTGCTCGGCGCAGCACCGTTGAGCACATCAGCCGTTGCGACGCTGCCGTTCGGTCCTTGCGTAGCGTTACCGACGTTCACCGCCACGGCACCGCCGCTGCCAGGTTGACTGGTGCTCGGCGCCGTGCCGTTGAGCACATCGACCGTTGCGACGCTGCCGCTCGGTCCTTGCGTGGCGTTGCCAATGTTGACCGCCGCGGCGCCGCCGCTGCCAGGCTGACTGGTGCTCGGCGCAGTACCGTTGAGAACATCGGCGGTTGCGACGCTGCCGTTCGGTCCCTGCGTAGCGTTGCCAATGTTGACCGCCGCGGCACCGCCGCTGCCAGGCTGACTGGTGCTCGGCGCAGTGCCGTTGAGAACATCGGCGGTTGCGACGCTACCGTTCGGTCCCTGCGTAGCATTGCCAACGTTCACCGCCGCGGCACCGCCGCTACCAGGTTGGCTGGTGCTCGGCGCAGTGCCGTTGAGCACATCAGCCGTTGCGACGCTACCGTTCGGTCCCTGCGTAGCATTGCCAACGTTCACCGCCGCGGCACCGCCGCTGCCCGGCTTGCTGGTGCTCG
>Ga0185299_10004390_pt1 | contig 17109 bp, 13 predicted proteins | sample PaiPotPPA55metaG_FD_128002 | JGI IMG/M metagenome (GOLD analysis project Ga0185299, IMG submission 128002) | Iron sulfur acid spring bacterial and archeal communities from Banff, Canada, to study Microbial Dark Matter (Phase II) - Paint Pots PPA... ...
TGATGTGCGCGAAGATGATCGGCCGGGACGCCCGGGTCACCCGCGACGACGCCCTGGCACTGAATTCACCGCGGCGGACATTGCTGAACCTTCCGACACCTCTAGACGCTGCAGGGCGGCTTTTCTTACACTGGCGCGACGATAATAGTCGGTCAGGGTCCTGCGGAGGACCTGGGCGAGCCATCCTTTCAACGCACCGGGGTCCTTGATCGTTCGGGCACTTCGAATGGCTTTTAGATAAAAGTCCTGCAGGATATCTTCCGCCTCATCGATACTTCGTGTACGTCGGCTGAGAAAGCGCAAAAACTCGCGATGCCCCTCCCTGAGGGACATAATTACTGCTTCCTCGATTGCGGGTGGCGTTACGGGAGGTTTTTTCGCGGGCATTTATCGGCGCTCGGGATTCGGTTTGTTCCGTTTCAGCAGCCTCGGTCCGACCATAATTCAGTCGGGGCCAAACCGGGGCTCTCCCGATGATCTCGACCCCAGGTGCAGCATGAAGGCCGGCACCGTGCGTACTCTGCATAAATCGTCCCGAATTCCATTTCCACCTGCCTATCCTCCGTCTTAGCCAGCCGCACGTAGATCCAAACCAGCACCGGAAACATCAAAAGCGTCGGAATCCTCAGCCACTGGAGGAGGAAGCCGAACATGATCGCGATGAATGCGGCGTATTGCGGATGCCGAACGTATGAGTACGGCCCAGATGTCGCGAGCGTCCGCGATTTCTGCGCCGCGTACAACACCCGCCATGAGCTGGCTAATACGAAGAGGCCCGCTACTATCAGTACCTCACTAACGATATGCAACGCGTCTATGTGGGCATCGCCCTTGAATCCAAGCTGTGTGTGCAATGGATGCCCTGAGTCGTGGGACAAGAAATCAACGCCCGGGTAATGGTGTGCAAGCCAGCCCGAAAGCAAGAACATGGTTAAAGCAAACCCGTACATCTCGGCGAACAGTGCGACGACAGAGGCCGAGAAGGCTCCGAACGATCGCCAGTCCCTGCTCGTCTTCGGGCGTGTGAAGCTAAACGCAAGCACGATAAAGAAGGCTAACTCGATCAGCACTATCCCCCACAGGCCATAAGCGCCACCCTCATAATTCATGATTCCCCCATAGGGCAGTTTGCGTGTCGCGGGACGGCGCTCCCTCTGAGTAAGACGCGGGATTAGGGATTTCATTACGGTTGCGTCTCAAGAGAGCCGGCGAACTATGTCGATCCGCTCCGCGCGCCCGTGCCTTTTACATGCAGCACTCTTGTGTGTCGCGAACTACCAGTCGATGTGGCCGCAATACTCGACTTTGCGGACCAACTAATCTGATCGGGTTAGCAACAATAGCTGAGGACGAACGGCAGACGGCCGCGCACTTGTAGCGCAGGCCTGATAGCTGCAAGTCTGGCCATGCTTTTACAGTGCAAAGTGTTCACGATCACTAACGCATTATTAATATGGAGGGAAGTCATGAAACTTGCCTTCGCGAGCCTCATAACTATCATCGCTAGCTTTGTTCTCTTGTTCGCAGTTGCCCTAGCTCAGCCGGCGACTTCGCAAGGCGAGGGCGAGTCTCATCGTGCTTCCGACCAAGCCCCACCCTCATCCGGAAAATCTTCCGGCTCGGCTGGCACGGGAATGATGGGCCAGGGAATGATGAGCGGACCTGGGATGATGGGAGGGCCCCACATGATGATCGAACCGAACGGCATGGCGCCGAATGGTATGTTGGATATGCAGTTGATGCAGATGATGATGCACGATCCCAGGACCCGCGGGCAGATGATGGAGATTCACGGCCGCATGATGAAGGAGATGGGCGAGTTGATGGAGAAGCGCGGCAAGGAGCTTGAGCAGGGCAAGTGATAGTCGCCTGACTCGCCCGTACGTTTTCGCAGCGAGGTCGACGCGGGCTATCCGTTAGATTCTGACGCTGCGAAGCCTGAGCGCGTTTCCTACCACCGATACTGAGCTTAGGGCCATCGCCGCGCTGGCGATAATCGGACTTAACAGGATGCCGAACCAGGGATAAAGCACGCCCGCTGCGATCGGCACGCCGAGCGCGTTATACACGAAGGCGAAGAAGAGATTCTGGCGAATATTGCGCATCGTCGCACGGCTCAACAGTCGCGCCTTTGCGATGCTTCGCAGGTCGCCCTTGACCAGTGTAATCCCTGCGCTCTGCATGGCGACGTCGGTTCCGGTGCCCATCGCGATGCCGACCTGTGCCTGAGCCAGTGCGGGCGCGTCGTTTATGCCATCGCCCGCCATCGCCACGATCCGACCATGGGACTGGAGCCGCTTAACCTCGCCGGCCTTATCCTGCGGCAGTACTTCGGCGCGGACCTCGTCGAGTCCTAATTTACGGGCAACCACTTCGGCGGTAGTCTTGCTGTCGCCCGTCAGCATCACGATTCGTAGGCCGTCGGCTTTGAGTAGCCTGACGGCCTCCGCACTCGATGCTTTGATCGGGTCTGCAACACCGATAGCGCCAGCCGGTTTGCGAGCGACTGCGAGCAGCATCACCGTCTCACCTGTGGCACGCATCTGCTCGGCGTTCAGCGCGAGCTCGCCGGCAGCAATCTGCAGATGGTCGAAGAGACGGAGGTTGCCCAAAGCCACCTCATGGTCATCCACTACCCCGATCACGCCCTTTCCCGGGAGGGCTTTGAAGTTCAGGCTTTCGGCTAGTTTGAGACCGCGTGCCTCTGCGGCAGAAACAATCGAGGCCGCGAGCGGATGCTCGCTGCCGCGCTCGATCGTAGCCGCTATCCGCAAGACAGTCGCTTCGTCCCACTGCTCCGTCGTGACGATTGATACGAGCCGCGGCTTGCCTTCTGTAAGCGTGCCGGTCTTGTCCACTACCAGCGTGTCGACTTTTTCCATCATTTCGAGCGCTTCGGCGTTCTTGATCAGGATGCCCTCGATGGCGCCACGGCCGGTGCCGACCATGATCGCCATCGGCGTCGCGAGCCCTAAAGCGCATGGGCAGGCAATGATCAGGACCGAGACGCTGGTAACAACCGCCTCCCCAACACCAGCGCCGGCCAGTAGCCAAGCCCCGAAAGCCACCACCGCAGTAGCGATAACGGCGGGCACGAACCATCCGGCGACGACATCCGCCAGGCGCTGGATTGGCGCACGGCTGCGTTGAGCCTCGGCGACCATCTGCACTATCTGGGAGAGCAGCGAATCGGCACCGACCTTCTGCGCTTCCATTGCGAAGCTGCCAGCGACGTTCACCGTGGCGCCGATAGCCTTGTCTCCGGGCTTCTTCTCAACTGGAATTGACTCGCCCGTGAACATGGATTCATCGACGCTGCTGCTGCCCTCAAGGACCACCCCGTCGACTGGTATTTTTTCTCCCGGCCTAACCCGCAGACGGTCGCCCGGTTTTACTTGCTCAAGCGGGACGTCACGCTCCGAAGCATCAAGCATAATGACGCGGGCGGTGCGAGGGGCGAGATCGAGCAGGGCGCGGATCGCGCTGCTGGTGTGACTGCGGGCGCGGAGTTCAAGCACCTGTCCCAGCAGCACGAGTACCGTAATTATTGCGGCGGCCTCAAAGTAAGTGGGAACCAGTCCACTCGGATCGCGCGCCGAGGCCGGGAAGATCCCTGGCGCCATTAGTGCTACCACGCTGAAGCTGTAAGCAACGCCCACGCCAATCGAGATCAGCGTGAACATGTTGAGATGCAGTTCTCGAATAGAATGGTAGCCGCGTTCGAAAAACGGCCAGCCCGCCCAAATCACAACCGGGGTGGCCAGGATAAACTGCGCCAAGGCAGCGGCCTGGACTGACAGCAACGAAGTCCAGAGGTGCTCCGGCAGCATAGCGAGAAGCACCACCGGAACGCTGAGTGCGCCGCCGATCGATAACCGGCGCGTCATATCAAGCAACTCGGTGTTCTCCACGTCGGCGGTCGGCGTGCGCGCCTCTAGTGCCATCCCGCAGATGGGGCAGCTTCCCGGAGCATTGCGTACAATCTCCGGATGCATCGGGCAGGTAAATTCGACGGTTGCCAACCGTGCCGCATGGCCGGTTAGCGCAGCTTTTTGAGTTGAAGCGTCAGCTTTCCTTGAGTATTTAGCTGGCTCCCGCGCGAACTTATCCAAACACTTCTGGCCGCAGAAATAGTAGGTCCGACCGTGGTATGAGATGGATCGCGTTGCCGTTCCGACGTCGATTTCCATCCCGCACACGGGGTCCGTGGCGCGGTCCTCAGTCTTCTCAGGGTCAGCGGCGTTCGAATTTGTCATACTCGAATCTCCATAAGATCCGCCAAATAAGATCCGGCAAGCGGCGCGACCATACATTGGACTTCGCAACGCGCGATTCGGGCCGGCTCGTGCCGCTCTCACTCGGCCCGAGCCGCGATCCTCGAACTCATGCTATATCTTATGGCTGTGAATTCGATGTTGGATGGATTTCATCCGGCGGTTCAAAGATGGTTCGCTGGACGGTTTGGTACACCGTCGCGGGTGCAGGAACTTGGATGGCCGGTGATTGGCGAGGCGCAAAAAGGCGCAGGCCATGATGTTTTGTTGTGCGCGCCCACCGGCAGCGGCAAAACCCTGGCCGCCTTTATGTGGGCGATCAATCGCCTTGTCGTCGAGGCTGAACACGGCGCGTTGCCCGACCAGATTTCAGTCCTGTATGTCTCGCCGCTAAAGGCACTCGCCAACGATATACGAATCAATCTCGAAGACCCTCTCGCCGGAGTGCGCAGCGTCGCGGACCAGTCCGGTCTCGATCTTGGTACCATCCGCGCCGGGCTTCGCACGGGTGATACGCCCGCAGGTGAACGAGCAGCGATGCTGCGGCGCCCGCCGCATATTCTGGTTACCACGCCTGAGTCGCTGTTCATCCTGTTGACCTCGCCGCGCTTTCGCCAAAAGCTCCGCGCCGTCCGTTACGTTATCGTCGACGAACTCCACGCGATCGCAGGCAACAAGCGCGGCGCTCATCTGATGCTCACATTGGAAAGACTGGAGCGCCTGGTGCGTAAGAGCGATGTGCCTCGTCCGGCTCGGATCGGTCTCTCGGCGACGCTCAATCCAATCGAGACGCTCGCTGCCTTTCTGGCCGGAGCGGAAGTCGCCGATGATGGTACGCGGAATGTGCGTCCGATTCGGATCGTGCGTGCGGATGACAATCCAAGGCAGCTCGATTTGCGGATTATCGCGCCCGGACCAGAACTCGGTTCGCTCGCTACTCATCAGCACTGGGAGGCCATGTACGATGCGCTCGCAGCCCTCATCCGTGAACATCGTACGACGCTGGTGTTCACCTTAAGCCGGCGATGGGCTGAGCGGATCGCGCTAGCATTGCAGAAGCGCGTCGGCTCAGATGCGGTGATGGCACATCATGGCAGTCTTGCGCGGATTGAGCGGCTACAGGCTGAGCAGCGTCTCAAGCGTGGTGAGCTGAAGGCGATCGTCGCGACCTCGTCGCTGGAACTTGGTATCGATGTTGGTGCGGTCGACTTGGTGTGCCAGGTTGATTCGCCGAAATCGATTGCGGCCGCGGTGCAGCGCATCGGGCGCTCCGGCCATCACCTTGGCGGTACCCCGAAGGGCCGTTTTTTCGTGCTCACGATTGACGATTTGCTGGAATGCGCGGCCGCGGTGCGAGCCGTCAGGCACGGCCATTTGGATGAAGTCGAAATACCTGCCGGATGCCTCGATGTGGCGGCGCAGCAGATCATCGCGCTTGTCGCTGACGAGGAGGAAATCAGCGAAACGGAATTACTGAACATGCTGCGCTCGGTTCAGAATTTCGCCGGCCTCGAGCTCGCTGCTCTCCGACAACTGCTCCGCGAAATGTCGGCGCAACTGCCGGAACGCATTCAAGGCGCCAATCCCAAGATTTTCTATGATCAGGTGAACGGACGAGTCCGTGCACGCCGCGGCGCGAGATTGGCCGCTATCACTTCAGGCGGCACCATCCCCGAAAGTGGCAATCTTGACGTTGTGATCGCTTCAGAGAGCCGCAAAATCGGCGATGTTGAAGAGGATTTCGCGCAGGAATCGTCGCGCGGCGACATCTTTTCGCTCGGCTCGATGCCGTGGCGGGTGCTGGGTATTTCGAAGAATCGCTTCCTGGTCGAAGCGGCCCCCGGGATGGCTCCCAGTCTTCCGTTCTGGCAAACAGAAGCCGCCGGGCGCTCTCCCGCGCTCTCGACCGAACTATGCGACCTGCGCCGGAAAATCGCGGCCTTCATCACGAATTCCGGCGACGATGACGGCGCGAGCAGTTGGCTCGAGTCGGAGTGCGCGCTCGAGCCAGAAGCGGCCAAGCAGGCGGTTGCTTATATACGGCGTGGATTAGCGGCGTTGACGGCGCTTCCGGATGAAAACACGCTGGTAGTGGAACGCTTCTTCGATGGCCTGGGCGGGACTCAGATTGTTATTCATTCGCCGTGGGGAATTCGGCTTAATCGTGGCTTCGGCCTCGCGTTACGCAAGCGTCTATGCCAATCCTTTGACTTCGAAATCCAGGCGTCCGCGATTGATGATGCTATTCTGCTGGCGCTCAACTCGCGGCATAGTTTTCCGCTCGAGCATATTCTCGCGATAGTTAATTCGCGGAACGTTCGCGAAGTTCTAGAACAGGCGCTGCTCGATGCGCCGATGTTCGAGGTTCGCTTCCGCCACGTGGCGACGCGGGCGTTGTCGATTATGCGCTCGGGCCGCGGCAGCAAGGTGCCGGCATGGATTCAGCGGCTCCGCTCGCAGGAACTGATTACCGCGCTATTCCCCCAGCGGAACGCATGCTTCGATAATCGCCCGCCGGCAGTCATCCTGCCTGACCATTTTATAGTCAACGAGACGATGCGAGAGTGCCTCGAAGAGACCGCGGATATCTCGCGCCTCGAAGCATTGCTGCGCGGCCTCAACGACGGCTCGATCAGGTCGGTAATGGTGGATAGTATCGCACCCTCGGTCTTTGCCCATCGGGTGCTGCTGGCATGGGATTACTCTTTCCTCGATGATGGCGAACGGGCCAATCGCCGCAGCCGCACGGTGACAATGAATCGTGCGATGGCGGAGGACGTTTTCCGCAGCGAGAACCTGGCCGAACTGCTGTCAGCGGAGGCGGTCGAACGGGTTACCCAGGAAATTCAGGGGAGAGCAACATCGACGCAGGCCCGGAATTGGGATGAACTTTACGAATTGATTCGTACGCATGGATGGATTTCGTGCGGCGAAATAAACGAGCGGACCGTGGCCGATGGAGCGGCCATGCTCGCGGCGTTGGAGAGTGATGGCCGCGTATGCCGGATTCGCGCTGGCCACCACGATTCGCCTGAAGTGGCAATCGCTACTGAGGATCTAGCCCTGGTTTCGGCTGTGTATCCGGATACCTTACCTCCCCTTGGCTGGGGCGAGGGCGCTGAGGCAAGCCGCTTTACATCCTCCGACGAGCGGCCTGATCGCCACAGCGGGGTGCGGGAGATAGTGAGACGGGCGCTGGTCACATCAGGACCGACCCTCGCAGTTGACCTTGCGCAGCGGCTTCGTCTGCCGGTCGACGATATCTTACCGGCGCTGATGGCGCTCGAAGCAGGGGGATCGATCTTTCGCGGTCATTTCACAAAAGTACGGAGCGGCAATGGCGGCAGTTCCGAAGCACAAGCCACAGGCGTTCAATGGTGCGACCGCCATGTGCTGGAAAGAATTCATCGGCAGACGCTGAATCTGCTGCGATCAGCAGTTGAACCTTGCAACGATGCCGAATTTGTCGCATTTCGTCTGAAATGGAATCGGATCGGTGGTGCGCATCAGGGGGCGGGTGTCGATGGCGTGCGGCGCACGCTCGAACAGATGAGTGGCCTTGCGTTCGCACCGGATTTGTGGGAGCGCGTGATCCTTCCCGCCCGTGTGGCCGACTACCGTGCCGAGCATCTTGATCTGTTATGCATGAGTGGAGAGTTCGCGTGGGTGGCAGCACCCTGCCAGGACGAATCCGAGCTGAATCGCGAGTTCCCCGCCACTATCTCATTTCTGCCACGTCGAGCGCGCTGCTATTGGCCGCCGAGCGAGATGCCAGCCGATTCGGGCGCACAGATGGTGGTCGAGGTACTCAGCCATTTTGGGGCCCAGCACCTCGATCAAATTGCCGAGCGCGCCAATCTGTCGGAGCGTGACACCTTAACCGCCTTATGGCGACTTGCTGCTGCCGGCATGGTGTCGAACGACAGCTTCGCGCCCTTGCGTTTGCTAGCGGTCGAACCCGACGCAGCAAGGCTTATCTCCAACCGGCCGTCTCAACGCGAGCCAAGCCGTCGCGACGCCGCCTTACGGGCGCGGCTCCAGTCCAGCCTAAGCGGTCGATGGTCCATCGTGGCGCAGCTCAAGCCGGGGGCGACACCCGCAAAAGTGGCCGAGACACACGAAGCTCACGGCCCAGACATTGCCCGCGAAATCGCCTTAATCCTGCTTCGGCGCCATGGCATCCTCGCCCGCGAAATGATGGCGTTGGAACAGTTCGAGATTTCGTGGCAGCAAATTTTGTTCGCACTTCGCCGGCTCGAGTATGCAGGCATAATCCGCCGGGGATGGTTCGCGCGAGCCCTGTCGGGCGAACAATATGCCCTGCCCGAAGCACTCGAAATGTTGCGCTCTGAGCGCCAGGCCAAAGAGACAGGACCGCCGACAGTTATCAGTGCGGTAGACCCGGCTAATCCCTTCGGTGTGCTGTTGCCGGGATGCGGTGTCGCGCGCGAGCCCGGCAATCTGCTGGTCGTTCAGCATGGACGCGTGATTGTAAGTCTTGCCGGCCGTGCGTTAACGAGTTCGGCTACGCTCGATCAAACTGCTTTCATCGGAGCTATTGCAGAACTGAGGAAGATGCAGCCGCGGCTGCTATTTGATACCATCAACAGCGAGCCGGCACTCGAATCCGCCCACGTTTCCGCGATGGCTGCGATGGGGTTCCACTCGGATGGGCGTGCGCTAGTATACGACGGCTTACCGGGGCCGATGCCACGACGCGCAGTTGTGAGCCATACCGTAGCCGATCAGAACTAGTCTCTACCCGATGAATTGCTTTTTCTCTGCTCCGCTGTCTACGACTTTCAGTTCGTGGTCTTCTTAATCTTTCGCCAGCGGTCATCAAGGTGACGCAGCCTGAAATCGAGGAACGTTTCGAGGAAGGAATGCGATTATTCAATCAGGGGAACTTCTTCGAGGCGCACGAGGTGTGGGAGGAACGGTGGAGGGAAGCGGCAGGTGCAGAACGGATATTCTACCAAGGGATGATTCAGGCGGCGGTCGCGCTGGCTCACGTTCAACGTGGGAATAAGGCGGGCGCTATTTCCGTTTATCTCAAATCGTCGTCAAAACTCACTCAATTTCCCGCACTCTGGATGGGAATCGAGCTTGGGCAGTTTAGTTCCGAGTTGACACGGTACTTTGAGGCGCTACGAACCTTTTACGATGCTCGCTGTGAATGCCTGCCGCCGGCTGAACAGCCACCTACCATCAGATGGGCGCGCGGGTGAGCCTTAGAAGGGAATGTCTTCGTCATCCACCGGGGGCGGAGCATCAGGCCCCGCGTTGAAGTCAGGAGCGCCATCGTCAAACCCGGCGGAAGCACGCCCGCCCAGAAACTGTACACGTTGGGCCACTACCTCGGTGCGATAACGCTTGCCGGTGCCGTCTTTGGCTTCATATTGATGGGTGGCTAGACGACCTTCGACGTAAACCTGGCGGCCCTTCTTCAGATACTGTCCGCAGAGATCGGCTTGCTTCCCCCAAACCACAACATTATGCCACTCAGTTTGGTCGCGCTGCTGGCCGGCACGGTCAGTAAACCGCTCCGTCGTGGCTAGCGAAAAGTTGCAAACGCTCTGACCTGATGGCGTAGCGCGAACCTCGGGATCGCGCCCCAAATTGCCGACCAAAATGACTTTGTTGACCGACATCCGCTTACTACCTCAAAAAATAGGGTAGACGGTCCCAATGACAGAGGCAAATGGTGCCGTGACGCCTGTCAACAAATGATTTGCTTGGGCTTGAGGGTAAATTCGCAACGGGGATGGGAGCAGGAGACCACTCCCATCCCCGCAGCAGCAGCACGATAGCTTTGCGGCGGCTAGCTGAAGTTCCAGGTTTTAGATCGGGGCACGCATGGTAGCGGTACAAGTTCGGGAGAACAGGTTCGAGGTACATGCAGCAGAGTGCGCTCCGATCTCGGGTCAGGTTTCGAGGGCCGCATTGCTCGGGCATTCTACGTGAGCACCGATCGTGCCGACAGTTGAATTATGGTTAGTCGTGCTTTACCTCCTCCATGCTCACCTCCGACTAGCTGTATTGTGGAATGAGTGTAATTTTCGCTTGGCCGGCATGAAAAAATTGCGAGATGAAACCCGCGAGCGCTTCCGTCGGCGGTGGGATTCTCGTCGTTCCATCCAACTCTCTCGGGCCTAACTCAGGGCTTTAGTAGTTCTGCGAGCCTGGCTGTAAACTCGCTACGGGACAAAGTCAAGTCGAACCCCGCACTCCGGGCGGAGTTCAACGCTTTGAGATCGACGTGCGATGCAAATCCAATGAGGCGAGCCTGTGGTGCGACCGCTCGAATTTTCTTGCAAACGTCCGCCGGCGGGAACGCTGCATCTGACAAATCGACCAGGACGGTTATCGGCGTGATCTCGCTACAGCGCTTTTGCGCTTGTTCCAAATCGGAAGCGTAGGCCACTTCACTCCGCAGGGTCTGCGCCGTGGCGTCGATTCGCGAGCGGAACAGTATATCGCGGATCAAAGCAAGGGTGCTGACCTTCGGCTGGTCAGCGAAGCGATTTGGTGAAAAGGGCGCGACGTCAATCGGCGAGTTCCCGGTTTGGATCAGATCGGCGACAATTTCACCGGTAATCGCTGAGAGCAAGATCCCACTTCGGAAATGACCAGTTGCATAAAAGAAATTGGGCGCCGACGGTGAAGGTCCCAGCACCGGCAGGAAATCTCTGGTCGCCGGACGGAGTCCCGCCCACGCCTCGCGAAACGGCAGTTCGTTGAGGTCGGGCGCCATCTCCACCGCCGCCCGGGTAATCTTGGCGAGGCCAGCAAGAGTGACACTCTTGTCGAAGCCGGCCTCTTCCATGGTTGAGCCGGCGAGGATTCGCCCGTCACGACGCGGCACCAGATAACCGCCGAGCGAAAACACCGCGGAGCGAAGGCGCCCGGGGCGCGTCTCGAAACAGGCGATTTGCCCCCGCACCGGGTAGGTTTCAACCTTGTCCGCGATACCTTGAATTTCACCTGACCATGCCCCAGCCGCGTTGACAACAGCGTCCGCCTCGAATATGCGCCCGTCATAGGTGCGAACGCCGGTGACATTGTTTCCCTTAACGAGCACTTCTTTCGCGGTCGTTCCCTCGACGAACGTGGCGCCGTTGCTGATCGCGGCGGTTACGTAGGCCAGCGTAAGCCCGCGGTTTTCGACGCGGCGTTCCAAGGGCATGTGCAGCGCGTAAACGGCTTGAGGAGAGATCGCAGGTTCCATCTGCCGTGCCGCTGCAAGCGTTAATTCTTCCACTGTGCCACCGGCGTCCGCCTGCCATTGTGCGCGCTGCTCTAACTCGCGGCGTTCCAAGTCGTTCAGGGCCAGATAGAGAATCCCTACATGGTCGTACTCGGGATCGACATCAGTGTCGGCGCGAAGCATTTCAAGCGTCGCTTCGAAAGTGTCTCTGGCCCGCAGACAAAGCTGGAAGAACGGCCCGGCAGCCTGCGCTTCAGCCTGCGGCGCAATCATACCGGCACTTGCCCATGAAGCTTCTTTGCCCAACCCGTCTCGCTCTAGCACCGTAACTGCAACACCTTGGCGCGCCAGACGCCATGCGATCGAGCTGCCGATCACGCCCCCGCCTATAATAACGACCTGTTTCTTCACGTCCGCCGCCCTCTTGTTTAATGAATGCCGGTCGCGCGACTGACCCAAGCTTAATCAACCCAAGCTTAATCACAAGCTCTCATCTGTGAAACCTTGTGAGGCAGCATTGGCGGCCGGGTAGCACGACGATCAACTGAAACTTTTATGCGATTGTTGCTGGCTTAGGTTGAGAAGTGGCTTCAAATTAGTACTAATAACATCCCTCGGCACACAATGTACCAAACAGACTTGCTGGAACCGCATTTGCATGCTACCGAACACGAAGCCGATACACGGAGTAGAAGCTGGTATCCTGCGGTCACTATCGTTTCTTCTCTTCCAGTAAGATTCTCCGCCGGGCGCCTTCTCCAACTAAAGCACAACTTTGATGGCACGTTATCAGGTTCAGAACTCGCTCCCGAGCAACTCAGCGTCAGGCCCGCAAGTTAAGCCAACTTTGGACCCGTCCTCAGACCTCATTGACGAGCGCGATACGTTGATTGAGCGCCTTCGTGAAGCGGTCGCAGCACGGGACGATTTCCTTGCTGTTGCAGCGCACGAGCTTCGCAGTCCGTTGACGGCTATCCAGGCGCGAATCGAACTCTTGCGGCGCGCCGAACGCAAGGGCGACCATCAGCAGATAGCAGCTCAGCTTGAACCGCTCGCGTCAGTGCTCGAGCAGTTCATGAAACGAACGGAACTACTACTTAATACGGCACAGCTAAATGCGGGGAAACTTCAGCTTGAGCTGTCGAGGTTCGACCTATCAAGAATGGTAACAGAAGTGCTCGACGGTCACGCCGCGCTATTGATGCGTTGCGGGTCGGGTCTTTTGGCAAATATTGAGCCGGACGTCATCGTATGGCTTGATATGGTCGCCACTACTGCAATTATGGAGAACCTGCTTTCCAACGCAATCAAATACGGCCAGGGAAAGCCTATTGAGGTGACATTGAGGTCGCTCGAAGACAAGGTCATCATCGAGCTACGGGACCATGGTATCGGCATTGCCGCGGCTGACACTGAACGCATCTTCGGCCGTTTCGAGCGCGCAGTGGCGCCTCGTCCGCGTCCCGGTTTCGGTATCGGTCTTTGGGTCTCACGCAATTTCGTGCAGGCAATGGGTGGCTCAATCGACGTTATGAGCTCAACGGAAGGAGGCTCGGTTTTTACAGTGACGCTCCCAATAGATGGCAGAAGAACCAATGAGCGGTGATGCACAAAAACTGACACGCGTAGAATCGGGGATAAAAGGTCTCGACCGGGTGCTGCATGGCGGTTTTATCAAAGGCGGTCTCTACATTATCGAGGGCGTGCCTGGCACCGGTAAAACGATCTTCGGCAACCAGTTCTGCTTCAATCAGGCCAAAGCCGGAGAACAGGTCCTCTATGTCACCCTGATTGCCGAAACAGTTGGCCGGATGTTGCTCAACATCCGAAACCTGAGCTTTTACGAAGATGCGGCGATCGGGGTTGGTATAGTTTATTTAAGCGGCTTTAGCGAGCTCAAAAATGGTGGCCTGACCGGCCTCTTACATCTGTTGCGACGCGAAGTAGCGTCCCGGCGCGCCAGCATCCTGGTGATCGATGGTTTCGCCGCAGCCGCGGATTTTGCTCACTCCCGCGAGGAAATGAAGGTGTTCGTGCAACAACTCCAGACGCAAGCGGATGCGGTGGATTGCACGGTGTTGCTCTTGACTAATCCAAGTGAGCAAACACCCTCGTCTGAGGAGACGATGGTGGATGGAATAATCAACCTAACTAGCTCTTTGTATGATTGGCGGCCGTCACGTGAATTATACGTCCGCAAATTCCGCGGTAGCAGTTATTTACTCGGAGTCCATAGTTTCCAAATAGCTGACGATGGTTTGACCGTTTACCCCCGGCGCGAGGCCCTCTCCAGTTCAGTAGGCATTGACAATGGCGAACTGCAAAGGGTACCGACAGGAATTGCACGGCTTGATCAAATGCTCGGTGGTGGTATTCCCTCCCACTCAATCACAATGGTGGTAGGCCCATCCGGTACCGGCAAGACCACCTTCGGTATGCAGTTTTTAGCGGAGTCGAGCGCACAAGAGCCTGGTTTGTTATTCGGTTTCTACGAGACACCGGCCCGCATTCGAACCAAAGCGAACGCGGTTGCCACGCGGTTGACCCGGGCGCTGGATGCAGGCGATGCGCAGATTTTATGGATCCCACCCAGCGATCAGCTGATCGACGGTCTGGCCGATCGTATGCTGGAGGCTGTGCAAGAGAGAAATGTTCGCCGGCTGGTAATTGACGGCCTCGGCGGCTTCAAAAAAGCAGTCCGCTCGCGTCCGATCGAGCCCTTCTTTTCCGCGCTCACACACCAGTTAAGAGCACACAAGGTTACCATCGTATGTACAGCAGAGGTTCCGGAGATAATCGGTCCTACCATGACCGCGCCGCTGCGCGGATTATCTGATGTAACTGAGAATCATATCCTATTGCGGTTTGTCGAGGTCGGAGCGAGCCTCTACCGGCTGTTATCTATCTTGAAGGTTCGAGATAGTGATTTCGATAGCGCACTGCGTCTATTTTCGATTACCAGTAACGGCATCGATATCGCCGAAAACTCTGAAAGTGCCGAATCTATTTTGTCGAGCTTTTCCAGTCATGCGCGAAGGGCAGACCCGGTAAGAATCGCTCAAGAACCGGGTAGATGATCCGCGTGTGGAGCAAACCCTAGTGGCCGATGGCCGGGCCAAGACGGTACTGATTGTCGACGACGAATTGGGGATCGTCGAGGTCCTTGAATTCATCCTGGGCGACGCGGGTTTCACCGTCATCTCAGCACTGAACGGCGAAGAGGCACTGGCGCGGCTCAAACAAGATACTCCCGACGTTGTTATACTCGACCTGATGATGCCGATAATGGGCGGCGCAGAAGTGTTGAAGGCAATGCGCCGTGATCCCAAGTATTCTGCTATACCGGTCATTCTCACCAGCGCGCTCTCCGAAGATACCGTGCGCGAGCAGTGCGACGGCGCATATACACTATTTATGCGTAAGCCGTTCAAAAGCCAGCAGGTACTCGACGCAATCGCACGCTTCCTGCCTTCTAATTCCAAATCGACCCATTGATTCGCTGAAGTGACGGACGAGCGCCGGCACTCTCACGGAGGACTATCCGCGGGTTCTCAACCGCAATACAATCGTCAGCATTTCAACCCGCCGATACGCAAGATGGAACGGCGATGGAAAAGATTAGCCACCAGATCGATACGAAGCTGATTCATTCCGGAGAACCTTCCCCGCGGATCGAAGGGGCGGTGAGTATGCCCATCTTTCAATCAGCGACTTTCGAATATCGCGGCGAGCAGGATTATCATACGCTCCGCTACATTCGCCTCAATAACACGCCGAACCACGATGCGTTGCATCGCAAGCTTGCGGCGATCGAAAATGCTGAAGCGGCTTTGGTTACCTCGAGTGGAATGGCAGCTATCTCGACGGCTTTGCTGACTTTGCTCGGGGCTGGTGACCATCTGCTAGCGCAGAACTGCCTGTACGGTGGGACTCATGCGCTGCTGTTGACAGAGTTTCCGCGCCTCGGTATCGAAGTAGACTTTATTGACGGTAATACCCCGGAAGCCTGGACGCGAAATCTAAAACCGCGTACGAAGGCGATTTATTTCGAGACCATAACCAATCCACTCATCGGCGTGGGCGATCTTCGCGCGGTGGTTGAATTTGCAAGGGCTCATCGCCTGATTGCGATGGTCGATAACACGTTCGCCAGCCCTATCAATTTCCGGCCGGCCGAATGGGGCTTCGACCTGTCGTTGCACAGTTGCACCAAATACCTCAACGGCCACTCTGACATAGTCGCCGGAGCGGTAATTGGGCGCGCTTCCCTGATTGACCAAATCAACCGGAAATTGGGTCACTTTGGCGGGTCGCTTGACCCGCATGCATGTTTCCTGCTGCAGCGCGGGATGAAAACACTGGCCGTTCGCGTACGCCATCAGAACGACACGGCGCTGAAGTTGGCGCGTTTTCTGGAAACTCATCCGTCAGTGGAAATCGTGAATTACCCAGGCCTCGAACATCACCCGAATCATCATCGCGCCCGTGAGCTGTTCGATGGATTCGGTGGGATGGTCAGCTTCGAACTCCAGGGCGGCATCGATGCGGCGGAGAAATTTATTTCGCAGCTGACTCTGCCGATCTCAGCGCCGAGTCTGGGCGGGGTCGAAAGTCTCATCACGCGCCCGGCGGCCACCTCTCATTCCGGGATGACGGCGGAAGAACGCCGCCGCGCCGCAATTGCTGACCACCTGATTCGGCTGTCGGTCGGGCTGGAAGCCGCAGATGACCTAATCAAGGACCTCGAACAGGCGCTCGAGGCGTGAACAGGTCATCACCAAGTCATTAAGAAAGTTCGCCGGTTAGATGGCTCATAAAGGTTCGTCGGGTGTCGAAATCAGCATTTTGACACAGAAGAGATGTTCCGAAAGTGACACAGTTTTCTTCTGATCCAGGACTCTCGGGTATATCTCCGGCTGGCATGCTCCTTGCTCGGCAAGGCGGGAGATGAACAAGCTCATTGCTCAAGTCGACCCGGAGCTTTGTGACCTCATTCCTGGATTTCTGGCACATAAGCGTGGCGACACGCGTGCTATTCTTTCAGGTGTCTCGGCCGAGCACATCGACTTCGAGGTGCTGTCCGGATTGGGCCATAAGCTTAAAGGTGAAGGGGGTAGCTACGGGCTCGACGCGATCAGCCTTTATGGGGCCGAAATCGAGCAGGCAGCGCGGAATCATGATGCAGAAGCGATCCGCCGCTACGCCAATGAACTTGCCGTCTATCTCGAGTCCGTCAAGATTGAGTACGCATAGATCACGCTTCGCCAACCACCCAGCCGCCCTATCGCCCGCCGGTTCTTCTGAATCGGAGGAGCAGTTATCACCTACTTCACTACGGCAATCGCTTCAATCTCAATTAGCAATTGCTCCACGGCCAGCGCCTGGACGCCGATCAGCGTGGAGGCCGGCGGGTTCTGCTGCTCAAAAATGCGCGCTCGCGCTTCACGGATGATCGGATAATCAGCCGGCCTGTAGTTGACGACGTAGGTATTCACCTTCACGACATCGGCCGGCGTAGCTCCTGCGGCCGCCAAAGCGGCGACGAGATTTTCCATCGCTTTTTCAGTCTGCATGCGCAGGTCGCCTTTACCGACTAAATTGCCCTCTTGGTCGAACGCTACCTGGCCG
>Ga0185299_10004391_pt1 | contig 17099 bp, 18 predicted proteins | sample PaiPotPPA55metaG_FD_128002 | JGI IMG/M metagenome (GOLD analysis project Ga0185299, IMG submission 128002) | Iron sulfur acid spring bacterial and archeal communities from Banff, Canada, to study Microbial Dark Matter (Phase II) - Paint Pots PPA... ...
TCAATCTGTTGCCATGCCGGTCGCAGGCCTGCACCACATTGTCCAGAACATGTCCCACTACTTCGTGCGCCAGATGCCCGATGATGTGTTCCGCGCCATGGTTCCAAAAACGGATCCGCCGTTCCCGGTCCACGATATAAATCCCCACCGGCAAGTCTTCCACCAAATGCCGGAACAGCTTCGGGTTATCGAGGAGATTTGAAGACATGACTGGCCGCGCCGCCTTCTAGTTTCATCGGCAGCCCAGGCAGGGAACTTCAGGGGCCAGAAGGGCAAAAGGCTAGCCTGTCGCACACTGCCTATCGCACACTGCCTATCGCACACTGCCTGTCGCGTGCCCGCATTTCTGGATATCGGCGCGATAGGAGCAGACCTTCAGGCCCGGCTTGCGAGTGCTTGAGGATTCAATCCCATAAGCGCCAACTTAAGCTGCTTGGGCTGGAATTCAGCGTTCAATCGGGAATGGCGCAAATTCCGGGCTATAATTGCGCGCACCATGGCCCTTGCCTCCGGCACAAAACTCGGTCCCTATGAAATCATCGCGCCTCTCGGCTGCGGCGGGATGGGCGAGGTGTACCGGGCGCGGGACACGCACCTGGGCCGCTGTGTCGCGATTAAGATTCTCCCCGCCGCCTTCTCCGCAGACCGGGACCGGTTGCACCGCTTCGAGGAAGAAGCGCGCTCAGCATCCGCTCTCAACCACCCAAATATTGTTACCATCCACGAACTCGGACAGGATGGGTCAACTCACTACATTGCGATGGAGCTGGTCGAGGGGAAGACGCTGCGCGACCTGCTTGCCTCCGGCTTTCTGCCAATGCGAAAAGCAATTGAAATCGCGGCGCAGGTTGCGGAAGGTCTGACCAAGGCGCATGAAGCGGGCATCGCGCACCGGGACTTAAAGCCCGAGAACCTGATGGTCTCTCACGATGGATTCGTCAAGATCCTCGACTTTGGCCTGGCGAAGATCACGCCGCCGAGCGGAGAGCATTCGGATATGTGCGCCACATCGACTACTACACCGGGTCTGGTTCTAGGAACGCTGGGATACATGTCACCGGAGCAGGCCAGCGGCGATCGGCTGGATTTCCGGACAGATCAGTTTTCGTTCGGCCTGGTGCTCTACGAGATGGTGGCCGGAAAGCGCGCTTTTCAGAGAAGCACCGCAGCGGAGACCCTGGTGGCCATTCTCCGGGAACAGCCCGAACCGATCGGAACGCAAAACCGCGATGCTCCCGCTCCGCTGTGTTGGGTTATTGAGAGGTGCCTGGCCAAAGAGCCCGATAAGCGCTACGTCTCTACCCGAGATCTGGCTCGGGAACTTGCAGCCATACGCGACTGCTTCTCGGAGGAGCCAGTTAGGCAGGTGGAGACCCGCCCGACGAATCTTCCTGTGCAGCGAACCGGATTTGTGGGGCGGGAGAAGGAAGTAGCCGCCGCCAAAGAACTCCTGCTGCGTCAGGATGTGCGCCTGGTCACGGTCACGGGTCCAGGCGGGATCGGCAAATCGCGCCTCGCGGTGGAGGTGGCGAGTGGCCTTGTCGAGCGCTTTCCAGGTGGCATTCAATTTGTTCCGCTCTCCTCACTACGCGATCCGGACTTGATCGCTTCCGTGATCGTTCAGACATTGGGGATTCGGGAGGCGGGAGGGCAGTCGCCGTTCGAAATACTCAAGAAGCATTTACAGGATTCATCGCGAGCACCAATGCTGCTCCTGCTGGACAATTTTGAGCACCTGGTTCAGGCTGCTCCTACTGTGGCGGAGCTCCTAGCCACCGGTCCCAATCTTAAAATCCTGGTGACGAGCCGCGCAGCGCTGCACTTGTACGGAGAACATGAATTTCCGGTGCCACCGCTGGCGCTGCCGGATTCGCGGTCCCTGCCTCCGGTTGAGGCCCTGTCGCAGTACCCTGCGGTCGCGCTGTTCGTGCAGCGTGCCGCCGCCGTCAAGCCAGATTTTGAACTGAACCGGGAAAACGCGTCCGCCGTCGCCGAGATTTGCGCCCGGTTAGATGGTCTGCCTCTCGCGATCGAACTCGCAGCCGCCCGGGTGAAAGTTCTTTCGCCCTCCTCCATGCTGACGCGCCTGGCGAGCCGTTTGCAGCTATTAACGGGCGGCTCGCGGGATCTGCCGCAACGGCAGCAGACGCTGCGCGCCGCCATGGATTGGAGCTACGATCTGCTGAGCGCTGCCGAGCAGAAGCTTTTCCGAAGATTATCGGTGTTCGTGGGCGGATGCAATCTGGAAGGCGTGGAAGGTGTGTGCGACACCAAAGGCGATCTCGAATTGGACCTGCTCGACGGTATGGCATCCATGGTGGACAAAAGCCTGGTGCAGCAGGTCGGGCAAGCGAAGAGTGAATCGCGGTTCGTGATGCTGGAAACGATTCGCGAGTACGCTCTAGAAAAACTGGAGGCAAGCGGGGAGGAGGCGCCGACGAAACGCGCCCATGCCGCCTACTGCCTGGTGCTGGCAGAAGAAGAGGCTACGGAGCAGAGCGGTACGGAAGGGGCAGACTGGCTGGAACGCTTCGGGTTCGAACACGACAATTTTCGCGCCGCGCTGGAGTGGCTGACTAAAACTGGAGACGCGGAGTGGGGTTTGCGTCTTGGCACCGCCCTCTTTCGTTTTTGGGAAATTCGCGAGCGTCTCGCCGAAGGCAGGGACAGCTTAGGTAGATTGCTGAGGCTCACAGGAGCGGCAGCCCCCACGAAGCTGCGCATGCGCGCGCTTTTTGCAGCGGGCGTGCTCGCCGGCGAGCAGGGAGACTACGCCTCGGCGGATGCGCTTATCAGCGAAAGTCAAGACATCGCGCATGAGTTGGGTGACAAAACGGGTGTCGCCGTCTCTCTGAACGCGCTGGCGGTCTTTGCCCGCGACCGGGGTGATGTCGCAACTGCGCATATCCTGTTCGAAGCAAGTCTCGGGCTTTGGAGAGAACTGGGCGACCAAAAGGCTGTTGCTCGGGCTCTCAGTAACCTGGCGAATGTCGTCAAGTTGCAAGGTGACTATGCCCGTGCGCGCTCCCTATACGCGGAATGTCTCTCAATCTTCCAAGGACTGGGGGATCGCACAGGTGTCGCCTGGTCCCTGAACTACCAGGGGGATGTCGCGCGCGATCAGGGTGACTCCGCAGCCGCGCGGACATTGTACGAACAAGGCCTGGCAATTTTTCGGGAACTCGGTGACCGCTGGGGCATCGCCGGCACGCTCGCTGATCTGGGGAGCTTGGCGAAAGAACAGGGTAATTATCCTGCGGCCCGCTCTCTGTACGGGGAAAGCATAAAAAGCTTTCAGGAGCTGGACCACAAACGCGGAATCGCGCGCCTGTTGGAGTGTTTCGCGTGCTCCGCGGCTGCTCAATTCGAGGCAGAGCGTTCGCTGCGGCTGGCAGGCGCAGCGGCTGCGCTGCGCCAAAACATTGGCGCTCCGCTGACGCCCGCGGAACAGGCCAAGCTGGAAGCCGCTCTGGAGCCGGCACGGCAGGCATTGACCAACACGGCAGGCGTGACCGCCTGGTTAGAAGGCTGGGCTTTGCCGGTCGACAAAGCTATTGAAGAGGTGCTGATGCCCGCGGCTGCATCTCCCTCGTGTCAGCGTACGGGCTGATGTTGAGAGCAAAGGAAATCAGCCAGCGCTTACCCCGCCATTGTCGGGTCGATAAGTCGGCGCACCGCGGAGACGCGATTGGCAGGAAGGCCGACGCGCCTGGCGTGTTCCTGGATGGTCGCCTCGTCCGGCGCGAGGTACACGCAGTAAACCTTGTCGCCGGTCACGTAGCTATGGAGCCACTGGATCTCGGGACCCATTCCCTTCAGAACGCTGAGCGACTTTTGGGAGACTTCCCGCAATTGGGCGTCGGATAGATTTCCGGCTCCCGGGATTTCGCGCTCGATGACAAATTTGGGCATGGCCCCCTCGATGTCCACAGATGCTAGCATGCAGATGGAGCGGCTTCAAGACGGCTTAGCCGAAGCTCTCCCGGTGAGCGAAAAAATCGCCAAGTAATATCAAGAACGAGGTTGCCATGAATATTCGATCGCTTCAGAAGCCGCTGAAAGAGCAATACCGCAACGACCCGAATGCCTCGCAAATCACTCTGCGGGCGAAAGGTGGGCAGACGGATGTTCCGGTGACATGCTCGGTTGATCTCGGACGCGCCATCTATCAGGCCGAGGCCCACAAGGGAGTCGGAGGCGCCGGTGCCGGTGCCTGTTCCGGTGATCTCTTGCTGGGGGCTCTGGCGGCTTGCGCGCAGATCACCTGTCAGATGGTGGCTGCGGCTATGGGCATACCAACCGAACGCATTGAGGTCACGGTGGAGGGAGACTTGGATCTCCGAGGCACCCTGGGCATATCAAAAGACGTGCCCGTCGGCTTCCAGAGCATTCATCTCAATTTTGATGTGGCTGCGCCCAAGGCAACACCTGAACAACTGCGCGGATTGCGAGAGAAAACAGAACAGTATTGCGTGGTCATGCAAACTTTAATGCGACCGCCGAGTCTGCAGGCCGAATGGGTTGGTCACGATTGAATACCCGGTTGTAGCCGGATCACGGGATACCCGGAAGGAACTCTACCCAAATTAGTACTTACGGGAGTCAGCCCCGGGGCATTCCACCCGCGTCACAAGATTCACGCTGCCCATCTCACGCCGCTGGACGCGCCTGCGATCCTACTGTGCGCGCCAGTTCCTGCGCATCGAAAATCGGCGGCTGGCACGTGAAGCCCGAGCACACCACCGCAAACGATCGCCCTTCGCCCAGCGCCGGAAGATTCGGGATCGTCTCCGCCAAAGCCGGCGGCAGATTCTGCGCGACAACCTTATCCGCGTCTAGACGCAGAACCGCCGTACTCAAGCCCAGCGGCCGCACCGCAGCCCGATACAGCTCCGCGGCAACTTCATCCTTTCCGACGACCACCACTTGTGTGTGCGGCTGGCTGAAGTGGATCACCGCCAGCCCGTAAGTCGCCGCAAAAATGCCGTGCTGTCCTGCGACCCCGGCATACACCTCGAGCGTCTGTTCGGCCTTGTCGCGATACGACGCGCCCTTGGATGACACATCATTATCGGATGCATTGTTGGCATAACCATGCAGACGCAGCAGCGCGATCGCCGCCGCCGAATTTCCCGCTGGAGTCGGCGAATCTTGAAACGGCTTCCGACGCGTCCCCAAAATGCCGAGTGCGATTTTTTTGTCTGGAGCTCCGTCCGCCGCTCGGCCCGATGTCCCACCGCGCGTATCAAAGAATCCGCCATCCACCGGATCGAAGAACCCCGCCACCATCGCCTCTCCGATCGACCGTGCAAAACGGAAGTAGCTCAGGACCGCAGTCGCCTCATAAGCGTCGAGACACGCAATCACCGCGAAAGCATAATCATCCAGCACGCCAGGGACAGAGACAGAGCCAGAGCCAGGGACAGCGACTTCGCGCTGCTCCGCCCTCGGATCCGAGTAAGCAATCACATGCTTCATCCCGCGCTCCGCATTCCATCCCTCGGCTAGCAGCCGATCCAGCGAGCGCAAAGCAAAGTGGCGTGCCTCCTCCAGATCCAGCACCTTGGCCGCTTCCAGATAAGCCGACACGCACATCGCGTTCCAGCCCGCATAGACCGTCTTGTCCACATACGGCGTCGGACGCAGCAAACGCGCCGCATACATCTTCTTCTTAGCCGCATCCAGCAGCGTGCGCGCTCGTTCTTCCGTAATGTTCAGCCGCCGCGCGATTTCCCCCACCCCCGTCCGAATCGAGGTTCGAATGTGAAGAACATTCTTCGCTGGATTGTGATGCATGTTCCCGACTTCGTTGATGTCGTAATAGAGCGCCGCCACCGCAGCTTCATCCTCCGTCAGCGCCGCCTTCGTTTCCTCCAGGGTCCAGGTGAAATAATCGCCGTCATCGTCCATTGAGTAGTCGGCGTCCTGCGAAGCGTAAAAGCCGCCGTGAGCGCGGTCGCTAAGCCATTCGTCCATCCAGCGAATAATGTCCCGCGCCACCTCAGCGAAGAACTCATCCTCCGTCGCCTGATAGGCGTGCACATAGTTTTTCAGCAACTCCGAGTTGTCGTAGCACATCTTCTCGAAGTGCGGGACGATCCAGCGCTCGTCCACCGAGTAGCGATGGAAGCCGCCCGCCAACTGGTCATAGACGCCGCCGCGCGCCATTTTCTCCAGTGTGTGGACAAAAATAGTGCGCAGTTCCTGATTTTCCGCACGATCATTGCTCGATCCGGTGCGAACGTACTGATCCATCACCAGATCAAGCGCCGCCGGATGCGGAAACTTGGGCGCCGCGCCAAAACCGCCGTTGACCTCGTCAAACATCTTCCGCGCTGACTCGACAATCGCGTCAATTACCGTCGCTGATACCTTCCCGCCGCCCCCCGAAAAAGATTCCGCCCGCGAGATCGCGCTCTCGACCATCTTCGCCTGCTCCAGCACCTCGCCGTGCTTATCGCGATAAGCCTCAGCAATCGAGAGCAGCACGCGCTTGAAACTAGGCCGCCCGTACGCGTCCGCCGGAGGGAAGTACGTCCCCCCATAAAACGGCTTGCCGTCGGGAGTAAGAAAAGCGGTAAGCGGCCATCCACCCTGCCCGGTGAGCGCGCCGACCGCCGCCTGATACCGGCTGTCAATATCCGGACGCTCATCCCGATCGACCTTCACCGCGACGTAATGCTCGTTGACGATCGCCGCCACCTCGGCATCGTCATACGACTCGCGATCCATCACATGACACCAATGACACCAGACCGCCCCAATATCCAAAAGCATCGGTTTGTTCGCCAGCCGAGCCGCCGCAAAAGCCTCCTCCCCAAACTCATGCCAGTGGATGGGCTGATGCATCGCCGACCGCAAATAGGAAGAAGAAGCGCGAGCCAGAGCGTTGGGGGAAGAGTCAGTCATGAGCCTAGTTTAGCTTGGCAGCGAGAAAGAGTGCGGTGCGATCTGTTTTAAGAAAAATTGGTGGTCATGCCGGACGAAAGGCGTGCGGCAGCAGGGGCGGAGAAGCTAAACGGTCTAAATAATCTTTTTGAGGGATGGCGCCCCGGGCTTGGCAGCCTTTGAAGGGAATTCATGGATTTTGCCGCACTTCGGGCATGTTGTAACCTTGGCATTCTGGTCGGCCATTTCATGCAGGAAGTCTGAAAACGTCTGGCCGCAGTCCTCGCATAAAAGGTCAATCTTGTCATCGCTCATATTGGTTTCCACACCCCATTTGATGCCCCAACCTCAAGAAAGGAAGCCGCGCCACTAATTGGCGTTTGACGGTATTACTGCCACAATAAACAGGATGGCACCAGGAAGGCAACAGCTCCAAAGTCCACGGACGAGGGAAATGGGTACCTGCCCAAACGATCAAACCAACCCCTAAGAAATTCTTCTGACGGACTGCGCCCCCGCCACAGGCTCGGCAGCCTTCGGAGAATTGCAGTCGCGGCTCGCCCGGCAATTTGGGCATACGACCTTCGCATTCTTGTCGGCCATTTCGTGCAGGAAGGCGGAAAACGTCTGGCCGCATTCCTCGCATAGCATATCGATCTCATCGCTCATATTTTGTTCTCGCCAATTGTTCTCGCCAAAACGTATATCACAGCCTCTTCCATCAGTCTCCGCAACAGTCCGTCGGTTAATGGTACCGAAGGCCGATATGCTTCCCGATAAGCAGGAAAATGAGGCCTATCAGAATAAGCAACCCGGCGATGCCGAGTGTCACACTCCACAACCGGCGGCCCGTTCGCGTGGAGGTCTCTTTATCCAGGGAGGGTGGCTGCTCCATAGAAGGCTAATTTACATCCGCGCGTGAGCGGATTCAAGCTGGCGTCCGGTCTTTGACATCCACATCGACCAAACCTTCGCGGGATGGCGCTCACACTTTCCTCGCGCCGAGGGTCAGCAGTCCGTCGGCAGACGGCGTCCCATACAATAAACACAGTATGCCCCTCGGCCTCTACATCTCGGTCCCCTTCTGCCGGACAAAGTGCAGTTATTGCAACTTCGCCTCCGACGTGTTCTCGAAGTCGGCTTACGAAAATTATGTTGCCCGCCTGCTCGAAGATATCGCCAACTCGCGCCAGCTTGCGTCGGAACTGGAATGTACGCTCGGATTTACGCATGGATTTACGCAAGACGACACTGCCGACTCCATCTACCTCGGCGGAGGGACGCCGTCGATTCTCGATGCCTCGCAACTGCAGCGCATCTTCGCCGGCGTTCGCGATCAATTTACGGTTACGTCCGATGCCGAGATCACGGTTGAATGCGCTCCGGGCACGCTTACGCCCGCTCTCATCGAAACTCTACTGCAATGTGGCGTGAACCGGGTGAGCCTGGGCGTGCAGTCGTTCGTCGATCAGGAAGCGCAGTCCGTGGGACGGCTGCACAAACGCTCGACCGTTCTAGAAGAGATCGGCCGTCTGCGGGAGGCTGGCATCGGCAACATCAACATCGATCTAATTGCCGGGTTGCCGCACCAGACCGCGGAGAGCTGGGCCTTCTCGGTGTCGGAGACGATTGCGACCGGTGTCCCGCACGTCAGCGTTTACATGCTCGAAGTAGACGAAGATTCTCGCCTGGGCAGGGAACTGATCGCCGGAGGCGCTCGCTACCACGCCCACTTTGTCCCTGATGACGACGCGACCGCGGATTTTTATCAGCAGGCATGCCAGATGCTGGCCGCGGCCGGCATCGCGCAGTACGAAATTTCCAACTTTGCCCGCGTCGCCCCGAGGTCTCCCGGTGACGAGTTACAAAATAACGAGTCGCGCCACAACTTGAAATATTGGACCCGTCAGCCCTATCTAGGTTTCGGAGTCGATGCGCACTCGATGCTAGAGCCGCTAGTGTGGGGACGGGCGCCCACGCCCGTCCAAGCCGAGCGCAGCTCGGCAGCTGCCCGCGGCTCAAGTAACCCCAGATTCGCGATAGCTGCCGACGGTATCGAGACCGAGCATCACCAAGCCATCCGCTTCGCAACCCCCGACTCGCTCGACGCCTACATGAATCGCGAGCCGCATACGGTAACGCCGGTTTCCGCGCAGGCAGCAATCGAAGAAAGTTTTTTCCTCGGTCTGCGCCTCAATCGCGGTATCGATCTGGAACGCCTTCGGACGGAGAGCAGGCTTTGGCAAGGGCACGACTTTAGTCGTGCCATGAACGCAACGGGAAAGACGGCTTTAGCCGCTGAGGCCACCTGCCGCCGGCAGCAACAGGCGAGCTGCGAGACTATCGCTGCCTGGGATTCCGCGATCCAGCAAAGCATGCGCGAAGGCCTGCTCGAACAGGACGGCACAACCGTGCGCCTCACCGCCCGCGGCCGCCTCTTATCCAACGAAGTATTTGCCAGATTCCTAATCGAAGAAACAAAAGTGGGAACCGGTCACGTGAATCCACGTTAGTTGACCGATTAGTGCCGTTCGGCTTTGGCCTATCCGGTCCCCACCATCTCAAAAATTTTGGGGAAGCCGGTGCCGATGCCCATGCTCATACTAAAGACAGGCGGCTCCATTGCCAGAGCCTGTATGCCGGCTTCTCCCGAAAGACTCAACCACACAATGCGAAACTGCGCCCGCGCCGCGCCATGTTGCACGTCCAGCACCTCTCCAGTCTGCACCTTCGAGCGCATGCCGATCAGAACTGCACCGTGGTTGCTGATGTTTCGCACCCGAACCATCTCTGCGAAAGGCCGCGCCATCCTGTCCACTCCCCAGATCCGTACCGGCAACTCCAGGTTTAGTCTGCGCTCTTTTCGCCGATCCATTTCCGCTCCGAGTTCCGCTGCGCTGTCCGATTCAAACGGATCATAACCATGCGCGCCCGGAAGCGAAACGTCACGTCAGTTACACGCCAAAGAGTTCCGGAAGTTACGTTGCGTTAGCGAGAAAATAATCGAGTAAATACTTGTTTCCTGGGTATATCTTGCAGCGAATATAAAACGCACCTATGTTTCACACGGGACACGTTCGATCGCACAAGGACTTAGTCCAGATCTTTGAGCGAGCACGCGCCCGGCCCGCGAGCGTCGCCGCACGACCCACACGGTCCCGCCGACTCCGGCATCGACGGCTGGATCGCCGCTCCGCTCTTCGCCGAAACGGCAAATACTGACAGTTGCGGCTCCAGTTTCTTGCTCTGGCACTTCGGGCACTCGGCCTTTTGTTTGCCGAAGACCAGAGCCTCAAACTCGTGCTCGCATTCCTTGCAGACGTACTCGAAGATGGGCATGAAGAAAACTCCGTGAAGAGAATTGCTGTCTTCAATTTAAACTCAAACCGTGGCTACTTCGCAAACACACGAGGAGACACGCCCCTTCACACCACGCCGCTGGTTGCGCGGTGGGCACGTGCAAACGCTTGCCAGCTTTTTAATCGTGCGACGTTTTCATGTGCCAGCACCCGAGGAGCGGTTGATCGAAGTAGAGCCCGGCGTCCAAGTCCTCTGCCACTGCCATTGGCAAGCGGATCGCGCGCACGCGCTGACCGTCATTATTGTGCATGGGCTCGAAGGGTCGAGCACCTCGCAGTACATGCTTGGCGTCACCGAAAAGGCGCTGGCTGCCGGGATGAATGTGATCCGCTACAACCAGCGCAACTGCGGTGGCACGGACGCGCTCGCCCCGGTGCTCTACCACTCGGGCCTGTCGAATGATGTTGCGGCAGTGGCGCGGGAGATTATCGCGCGCGACAAAGTTTCGCGGCTGGCGCTGGTCGGCTTCTCAATGGGCGGCAACATCGTGCTGAAGTTGGCGGGAGAGTGGGGAGCGCAAGCGCCACCGCAGTTTCGAGCTGTCGCTGTCTGTTGCCCGGCGATTGATTTGGCAACGTCGGCGGATACGCTGCACGAACCCGCGAACCGGATTTACGAAAAGTATTTTCTATGGGCGCTTCACCGGCGGATGCTTCAGAAGGCGCGGCACTTTCCCGATCACTTCGACGTGAGCCGTCTGCGCGGCATCCGGAGTCTGCGCGAGTTTGATGACAAGGTGACGGCTTACTATTGCGGCTTCACGGGCGTCGACGATTACTATGATCGCGCTTCGGCGGCGCACGTCGTCGAGCGCATCGCGGTGCCGGCGCTGGTGTTGCATGCGGCGAATGATCCGTTCATACGCATCACCGCGGAGACGCGGCGAAAGATTTCGGCGAACTCGAACGTCACCTTCGTCGAGACGCCCGATGGCGGGCACTGCGCGTTTATCGGCTCGCCTGTCGGAGAGTCTGCTGGATCTTCCGCCAGATCGGGCGCTGGGGTGGGGAATGGCAGCGATGGTTGTTACGACGACGGTTATTGGGCGGAGCATGAGATCGTGAACTTCCTGCGCGCGTTCTGATGGACTCTGATGGATGCTGACTTCTCGATCGAGCTGGGGCGGGAAGATCCAGTGTTGGATTTTCCCTGGAAGGATCCGGCGGGCAAGCTTGCTTATGTCGACTTGAAGCGGCATCCGAAATTGATGGCGCGGATCAAGGAGGCGGAAGAGTTTCCCGAGCTGAAGGAATTTCTTCGGGTGATGAACTCGGCGCGGAGCATGGTGGAGACGGCGAAGTGCGATGCCTGGGCGACGACGGAGCTGAGTCCGGAGGAAGAAGTCTACGATGCTTCGCATAAGTTCGTGAGTTATGTGGACGCCGTGTTTTCTAACATAGATGTGCGTCAATCTTCCTTGCGCGAGTCTTCGTTGCTCCAGTCGTCGTTCCGTGAATCGTTGCCTGCTCACGAACGGTTTGCTCGAAAGCTGGTTGAGTTGCTGCGGCGGGTGCCGGAGACTCCATCGGCAGCGGAGGTCTGCGTGCGGCGGTGTTATTTCGGGGAGGATGGCGGCGTCCGGGAAGGTTTTTACTGCACCTTGTATGTGAGCGGCTACGGGAACGACAGTGCCAGCGCGCGCCAGAATTGGGGGGTGGCGCTGAAGCTTACCGGGAACGCGATTGTGCAGTTGTCAGCGAGTGGGGTCGAATGAAGGACGGTGGTGCTCCTCTATTTCTACAACCATCGGGGTCGAATTTTTGGGGAAACGCCCCATCTGTCCTCGGGTTTCCCTGACGAGCGAGAAGGGGTCAACGTCACGCACCATCCTCAGTACGCCGGGGGCAGCCCCATCTTTCTTACGATGGCGCGATAGCGCGGATCGGAATGCACGAAATCAAAATTTGGATCGTTCTGGACGTCCACCAAGCCAGGCGAGCGCTCCCGGTAAGACTCTTCCAGATAGCGGATGGTCTCTTCCTTACGTCCGAGTTGTCCATACTTACCCGCGAAATCCATCGGCGAAACGTAGTGTTTTGCGGCTCTTCGCTTGACCACCTCCACTCTCCACGCGAGCACCGCCCGGTATCCCCCTTGCTGGTAAACTTGGACGTGCTCCGCTAGCAGATCCTTTTCGCCCGCGAGCTGCAGGGCGCGTTCATTTTCTTCCTCCGCTTCTTTCTCCATACCTTTGTAGAAATATGCCTGGGAAAGTAGATCGTGTAGGTCGGCGTTGTTCGGTTGGGCGTCGCTTCTTACGCGCGCTTCATTCAGCGCAGCGTCAAACTGGCGAGCACGAATGAGCGCATAGCCCAAGCCCCATGGCCTGGCAAATGGTTCCAACTCTGTCGCCTTCTTCTGCTCCTGCAATGCTTCGTCCGTGCGATTCAGAGTCCACAGCACGTACGAACGCAGGTGGTGAGACTCGGCAAGACTGGGACTGAGTTCCACCGCCCGTGCGGACTCTCTGTCGGCGGCCGCCCAGTCCCACCGATAGAAAAGCTGAATGGCGGCCACGGCTCTGTGCGCTTCACTGTCCAAATCATCGAGTTCCACAGCCTTTTTGGCAGCTGCCTCCGCTTGCGCCATGACCGCCTGCGGACGATAGTCCCCTTCCACCACAGTTGCGGTATAGGAATCGGCGATACCGCCCCATGCGGCGGCATAATCGGGCTGGAGGTCAATCGCTTTCTGGAAGTATTCCCGGCTCTTTTCGTATTCGCTCGCGAACCAGTAGTACCTCCCTAATAGGTAAGCGTCGTGCGCCTCTGGGTTGATTCGTCGTTCCGGTCTGCCGGAGCCCGAAGTAGTCGCCCCAACTTGCTTGGCGATGGTTTGCGCGAGTTCGTTCTGCAAAGATCCCACGTCGCTCAAATTGCGGTCGAAGCTCTCTGCCCAAACGTGCGTGTCGCTGGCAGCATGGATCAACTGTGCCGTCACGTGTACCCGGTTCCCCGAGCGGCCCACCGAACCTTCCAAGATTCCATCCACCCCCAGTTCCTGCGCGATCTCCCTCAGCGGTCGGTGAACTTTCTTGTACTGCATCACTGAGGTCCGCGAGATAACCCGCAAGGAGGGATTCTTCGCCAGCATGGTAATCACTTCGTCGGTCATACCGTCCGCGAAGTACTCCTGAGCCGGGTCCCCCGACAGGTTCTCCAGCGGCAGCACAGCGAGGGACTTGATGAGCCGGGCTTGCTTGGCGGAACGCGCATCCTGCATCCGTCTGACAATCGGCATGGCTCCCAGAAACAGGGCCATAACCAGGACTGCCAGCAGAGCGATTCGTCGGCCGAAGCCACTTGCCTTTGCGGTTGCCGGCGCTTGAGAAGGTTCCACTCTGACAGAGGGCGGGATTTCTCCGTCGGAGCCCTCGGCCTGACTTTCACCGCTGGGTTTAGAAAGTATTTCGGAAGAAAAACCCTCGTCCGACCATTCCACTTGACCTAAAAAGCGGTAACCACGGCGAGGTATGGTCTCAACCCAGCGTCGTTTTCCCGCAGAGTCGGAAAGGCAGTCCCGCAGCCGCTGCACGGCGGAATTCAAGCCATGATCGAAGTCGACAAACGTGTCGTCGGCCCAGAGCCTAACCCGCAGCTCTTCCCGGGTCACCATTTCCCCCGGGCGTTCGAGCAACATAAGGAGTATCTGAAAGGCCTGCTCTCCCATCTTCACTTTCGTCCCGAACTTCCGCAGTTCGCCGGAGCGCAGATCGAGCGCATAGGGGCCGAACAAGGCGATTCGCGAGGTGGTAGTTTTCATGTCCGAAAGCCCAGGGGAGGGGAGACCTGCGACTGCAGCGCAGCCGCACCATTCTGAGGCCTGTTCAAGCTCCAGTCAAGAAACTCCCATCCCTACCGCTTCTCTACGACATAACACGCTTAGTAATGAATAACCTACACAGTGTTCTCGAACTGTTCGAGAGGTGATGCATTTTGCATTGCCGGACTCCCGGCGGTTAAGCGATAAAGAGCCGCCTTGGAATACCCGATGCTTCGCTATTTGCGGCACTTGGGGTGTAAGCGGTCTTTCGGCGGATCCAGGCATAGCCCGGCCCGCAGAAGCGAGGCATGGCGGCCAGATCGCCGCTCACTTTCACAAGGAGGAACAATATGAAATCGACTCAAATTCTGAACTTCGTCAAGTTCGCTGCCTGCATGGTTCTGGCAGTTGGACTCAGCGCCAGCGCTTTAGCGTCGTGCGGCGATTCCCTCTCCGCGATGGCAGCACAGGCTGCTTCCGTACAGAGTCAATCCCGTCCGATACAACAAAACTCTCAGTCTGCCGGAGACGACGCCCGCAAATCGACCATCGTTGGCCTTTGGCACGTCCAGTTCGCGGTCGGCGGTCAAACCATCCAGGAAGCGTACCAGCTCTGGAATGCCGGGGGCACCGAGATTCACAACCCGAATGTTGATCCGAGATCGGGCAACGTCTGCCTGGGGGTGTGGAAGCATGCCTCGCACGGGACTTACAAGCTCGCGCACCGCGTGTGGAACTATGACGCGAACGGAAACTTCATGGGAACCATCCACCTCAGTGAAACGCTCACTCTGAGGGACGGCGGCAATACGCACACCGGTTCCTTCACCTTGGATTTCTACGACCCTTCCGGCAACTTCCAATTCGAGGTAGCCGGGAATGTCACGGGAGAACGCATTTCGGTGGAGTGATCCGATGCGTACGCGTCTCAGGAGAGCCGCAGCAATTGCGGCTCCTCCCTGTGGCTTCTCGACCTCGTTTGATTTTGGGTGGCGCAGCGGTTCACCGCTGCGATATGCGGCCTCTTTTTCAGTGCTGGCTTTAGCCGCTGAGGGCGAGTGCCGCGCGCACAAAGAGTTTTTCAGCAGTCTGTGAAACCGGTCTTGTGGAGGGTACTGACAGCACGGCTGAAGCCATGCCATTCCCAAAACCAATCGGCCTGACCGCCGAGCCATGTTGTTTAGAACTTCTTCCGAAGAAATTCAAAAAGAACATAACCGATGAGCGCCGCGATCATGGCAATTTCAAAATTGGCAGCGGTAAAAACATCTCCGATTGCCCAGGCCAGACCCCTCGTCTGCCCCATGCCTGAGCGCTCAAATTCTCCCATCAAAAGGTTGGAATAAAACAGGAAGATAATAAAACCGACTTCGATCACCGCTCTCCAGATATTTTTCTTCATGCCTCACCGACTTTGATTTTTTGGCTCGGGAAATCAAAATCAACACCAAGATCAAGGGCGGCGGACAGGAGTGTCCACCCTACCTTATCCCATCAACAACCCTCCGTTGACGTTCAGCACATGGCCGGTGATGTAGGACGCTTCCTCCGACGCCAGAAAGCAAACTGCGCTTGCAACGTCGGTGGGAGCGCCCACGCGCCCCAGCGGAATCGTCTTCACCGCACCCTGCTTGAATTCTTCGCTCAGAGCGGCGGTCATGCTGGTCTCAATGAATCCGGGAGCCACTGCATTGCACGTGATATTGCGCGACGCCACCTCGCGCGCCATCGCCATAGTCAGCCCGATCAGCCCGGCTTTCGACGCTGCGTAATTCGCCTGTCCCGCTTGCCCCATCTGCCCGAAGACGCTGGTGATGTTGATGATTCGTCCCCAGCGCTGCTTGAGCATCGAGCCGATCACCTGCTGGATGCACAGATACGCCGACGTCAGATTCGTGTTCAGGACCGCGTCCCAGTCGGCGCGCTTCATGCGCATTACCAGTTGGTCACGCGTGATGCCGGCGTTGTTGATCAGGATGTCGATCTTGCCGAATTGCGCCAGCGCCGATTTGATCCCCGACTTCACCTGCTCTTCCTCCGCCACGTCCATGACGAAAGCCGAGGCCTTGCCTCCCGCGGCTGTGATCTGCGCGACCAGTTCGTCGAGTTTCTGCTGATTGCGCGCCGCCACCGCGACGGTTGCGCCCTCCCGCGCCAGCGCCAGCGCGCAGGCATGACCGATCCCCTGCGACGCTCCGGTAACCAGCGCGACTCGCCCCTCGAGTTTCATGAGTGCTCCTGAGAACCAAACTTAGGAATCGGATTTCTGAACGGAAGCTACGAACGGAGGATTATAAACGTCGCGGAAGCCCGCTGGTTGGCAAAGCTCGTCGGTGGAGCGCCGGGCGTCCTCGCCCGGCCGCCCAATTGCCTAAATGACGGGCGAGGGCGCCCGTCTCTCCACCGTATGATTTATCACGCAGTCGCGGCACTAGCCGGCTTGCGACGCCGCCCGCACCGGCGATACCGCGCTCAGAATCTTTTCAATCTTCTCGACCAGGGTGCGCCTGGAATACGGCTTTGCGAGAAAATACGTGCGCGACCCGGGCTTTTCCGTCACGTACTCCAGGTTGCTGTAACCGGACGTCACCAGCACCGCAACCTCTGGTGAATGCTGCCGCAGATCTTGGCCCAGTTGCTCGCCCGACCGTCCCGGAAGCACCATGTCGGTCATCACCAGATCAATTGCTCGCTTGCACTCTTCGTAGACCCTCATCGCATCTTGCGCATCTTCGGCCGGCAGCACTTCAAAGCCCGCGCTTTCCAGAATGCAGCACGTCGCCTCGCGCACGAAAGGCTCGTCCTCAACCAGAAGGATGGTGCGCCGACGTGGCCGATCGTTTGCGAATACATGGGGCTGAAGAGTCATATCATCCTGGATTTACGTTCCTGACAACTCTTCTTCAGCAAGCGCATGGCCTCGCCGCCTTTCGAAAAGCGGCGCGCTTCCTAATAACGTCTCTATTAAGCGGAATTTACTTCGGTGCGGTAAGAATCGTCTGCTTCGGATCGAGCACAATCTTGCGTACGTTGCTGGGCGCGATCAGCCGAAACCCGGTCTCCGCGCCGTCTGCCAGCACTTCGCCGAG
>Ga0185299_10004393_pt1 | contig 17097 bp, 23 predicted proteins | sample PaiPotPPA55metaG_FD_128002 | JGI IMG/M metagenome (GOLD analysis project Ga0185299, IMG submission 128002) | Iron sulfur acid spring bacterial and archeal communities from Banff, Canada, to study Microbial Dark Matter (Phase II) - Paint Pots PPA... ...
CTCCTTATTTCGTTTCAACCAAGCTCGCCATCGAATTGTCGGATAACCGCGTAGCACTCGCAGGCGGAGTCTTCAAGTTTCTTGCGGTTCACGATCTTCACTGCGCCACGGTTGTACTCGATGACGCCCTTCTGCTGCAAAACACCAGCTGCCACAGTCACGCTAGGTCGGTCTGTCCCGAGCATGGTTGCGAGAAAATCATGCGTGATGAGCAGCGACCCTGAATCCACTCTATCCTGAGTCATTAACAACCATCGCGCCAGGCGCTGCCCAATATCGTGCAGCCGATTACACGCGGCGGTTTGTGCAACCTGCATGCCCCGAATTACGCCATAGCGGCTCAACATCGATTGCAGGCGGGGAGCGGATTCCAAAGCGTTTTGCAAAGCTCCGACCTCCACCCGAAACCCATCCCCCGTGATCTGCACCACCGCTTGAAGCGATCCTCGGCTCAGGCCAACAGCCGCAGGTGTTCCTGTAAAGCCCTCATTTCCGACTATGCCAGCTTCGGCGGTTTTTCCATCTTTCATTACGACCACCAGAGAAATCAATCCTCGATTCGGGAAATACGCAAATTCCAGCTTTCCACCCGCCTCATGAAGAATTCGATGGTTTGGCAAGCTGACGTATTCGAGATGAGGGCGCAGTGAGCTGTATTCGCTTTCGGAGGTCGATAGAAGTATTTTGTTGCTGACGGGCTTTCCTACGGCATTCGTCCGTTCGCCGGACTGCACGACTTGGCGCTCTTTGCTTTCCACAAACCATCCTTTGATTGATTCCGCTACTTCAACCCAGGCTCTGAAGTCGGCGGCGCGCACCAACAATAATCTTCTGCATATGTAGGATGCCCGACAGACCGTCCAAATTGGCGCATGTAAACTCCGTCGCCTTACGCACTTTCCGTCACGCCCGACCGGGATGACGGCTTTCGCTGGCAATCAGGCAGCACGCCGCTACGAAAGGAGAATGCGTCGTCCCTTGACGGCAAACTGTTACTAGGCTTGCGGTCAGACAACGCTGGGGCGAAGCGACATACGAAGCCATGAGCCGGAGTCTGGTATGGATTGATCAAAAGCATTTTCGGGGCTTTGGTTGCTCCGAATGTAACTGGAGATTCAAGCCTTCGAGCACTCCTACCGGCGCATCTTTCAATGAGATGATGCGCAACTTCGAGTTGCAGCGCGACAAAGAATTTAGATCGCATGTTTGCGCCGATCACCCGGGGGCCGAAGACACATAAGCAAAACTCCACCACCGATACAGATACGTGGCCTTCCAGCGGGACAGTAGCCAGAGCCGATACCCACTAAGCAGGGAAGTGGGATATCCTCCTGCTGCATTAGAGAGCCCCGTGCCTTCACCGGCCGTTATCGTTTGCCGGTTCTTGTTTCTACCGCCTCGGCTGCAGAAAGTTTCCGGTCCCGGTGGGGTTCGCTGCGTGGGGCGCCGGTGTGCAGTTCGCAAGGCTCCTGGGTCGCTGCTCCGCAAGTAGGACAAAGCACCGATAGTATCTGTTGCGGTGTGAGTTCCTTGCTTTTCACCATCACATAATGCGCCGTTCCACGAGCGAAAAATGCTCTGTATTGCACACTTTTCGACGCTTTAGCCAAAGCCGCATTTGGCTTCGCCCAGCGATCCTTTTACGATTGTGAGCAAAAGTGAACACCTCGGTGATCGCCGATCTGAGATAATAATTTACGGGTGTGGTTCCCCGCCATGAGAAGCCAATTGGTGCCAACAACCTTGCCGGCAAAGAAAAAGGTCGAGTTCGACCCGCGGAAGTTTCTTGCCACGATTGGCGAGGGCAGAAAGGTCGTCAGCTTTCCCAAGAAACAAACCATCTTCGCCCAGGGAGATGTGGCTGACGCAGTCTTCTTCATCCAGGAAGGCAAGGTCAGACTCACAGTTGTATCCAAAGTTGGCAAGGAAGCGACCTTGGGCATGTTGAGCGAGGGGGCGTTTTTTGGGGAAGGGTCGCTCGCGGGCCAGGCGCTTCGCATGGGTTCTGCAACCGCAATGACGGACTGCGAGCTGCTGCGCATTGAAAAAAAGGCAATGATGCTTGCGCTCCACCAGCAACATGCGTTTTCCGATCTGTTCGTGGCATACCTGCTGGCACGGAACATCCGTTACGAAGAGGACTTGGTTGACCAACTATTCAATTCCAGCGAAAAGAGACTGGCGCGCATTCTGCTGTTGCTGGCTCACTTCGGCAAGGAAGGCACGCCCCAGGCTGTGATCCCCAAAATCAGTCAGGAAACCCTGGCGGAGATGATCGGGACCACCCGTTCCCGCGTAAGCTTTTTCATGAATCGGTTTAGAACGTTGGGATTCGTTGACTATGACGGCGGCAGTGGCCTGCAAGTTCATAGTTCGCTTCTGAATGTCGTTCTCCACGACTAGGTTCCGCGCTGCGCCAAGCACAAAAGAAAACAGCTTTGAGCAAATCAGGCACGTGCCGGCTCCAATCCCGAAAACGGCGTTATTTTCGTGGCCACCAGCACCTCCAACAGAGTTGCCGTGCTGCGAACGCTTCCCGAGATGGTGAGGAGGGCTTCCAAAACCAGGGGATGTTGTTCCGCCAGCGAATCAAGACGGTCACTGACGTTGTGGAGTTGCTGAGCTTCGTGCAGGAGCGCACTCGAAGGCATGGGGCACCCGTTTTCCTGAGAGCCTAAGGGAGAGAGAACTTCAGATGGGCTGACTTAGTTCAGGAAACCTGAAAGAGGAGAAGGTGTTAACCACCTCAAGGAGATTGTATCAGGTGCGCAATTTGCAAGGTCAGATTCCCCCGACTGGCCTGAAAAACTGCGGTCCACTGAGCCAGCCTCGCTTGGTTGATTGAACATGAAAAAGCGCCCCGCTGGAGAGGGGAGCGCCTTTCTTGCAAGAGGTTTGGGCACCTCAGCTTCGCCACTTAACTGCAGATTAAACCCAGCCGGCGGTCTCAGGATGGTCAATTTTGAACAGCTCGAATCTAAATCCAGAGTAGTTTGGTGTCTGCTCAGCAGGCCACCATGTCCCACGACCAATCAAAGTCGCGCGAACTGGCCGAGAAAGTGTCAACAGAGCAAGACCCCGAGAAACTAATGGCCCTTGTTGAGGAACTCACGGGGGGCCTGTCACGAAGCGGTTGCCAGGCGGCTTAGGTACCGGTCACGTGGCTGAGGAGTTCAACTCGCTGCGCGTCCAGGAATCCTACGACACCATTCCCGTCGCTTAGTAGATGGCGTAGTTGGTGCCCGGGATCGGAATTGAACCGATACGTCCCTTTCAGGACCCGGGATTTTAAGCCGCCCGTGCTGCTAGGGGTGCCAAAGCCTGCCCAGTGGTCCCTAGCAATGCCGCGCCTGGTAAGGAGTTTGCCTGCCGCGCGATGCGGCGGGATGCGAAGGGGTGCCATGTGGTGCGGAGTTTGGCCTTAAAGCAGCCTCAAACTTTCCGCGTACACTTTAGGTCTTTTCAGGCCCGGCCACCGATACCTTCGGTTGGCCCCTCCTTCGTGCCATTGACAGCCGACAGCTAGAAAAATATCCTGCGATGGATTCCCCGGACTCGAAGGACGCCACTCACGGGCAAGAGCGCTGAGCTTGATGGAAAGGATCAAACCATGTCTCTTCGCATGAGTTCGTTAGTATTGGTGTTGCTCGCAACCTTGTCATTCGTACGCCCTGCTAGGGCTGACAGCCTATCCGTGGTGTACAACTTCATTATCAATAGCGGCAGTGGGGATAACGCGTCGGGTTCAATTATTGGCCCAGGTACATCAATTGGCACAGGGGGCGGTACCGGATGCAATTGGTGCTTCATCGGCACGCCATTTAACCCCGGCACGACACTGAATCCGTCCATCTACTACTTAGACTTCGGTTCCTATTTCACGGGGGTGTTTAAGGGGACGATCATCGATCCGTCTAACTTTTCTATAGGAAGCACGACCCTGACTGCTGGTAGCTTCACTTTTCCCTCGTTCGTAAATGGCGGGACGTTCACTATTACAGTGCCGTCATCCATGGGAATAATTCACATCTTCGACGGGGCTCAAACCAAAGCCTTCGAGGTAAAGCCCGGACAACTGACACTAACTTTCTTGTTCGGCTATGAATTCAACAATCAAACCCAGCAGTTCCTTTTCGAGAGTGCGCAATACACTTCGACGCCGGAACCGCAGACGCTTCTTTTGCTCGGTAGCGGTTTGCTGATCACAGCAGCTTTGTTTCATCGCAAATTCAGTGAGCGCGGAAGTCATCGGGCGTAAGGCTGCTACCCAGAGGTTTTGAACCCGCCCCGCCACCGCAGCATTTTACTGGCGGTTTTAAGCGATGCCCCGTACCGCATGTGGTTAGGTTTTACCTTCGTTTTACCGGCGGACGGGTTCTTAGTCCATCGAGAAATCCCCTTAGAGCGGCGAAAGCAGCGCAACAAAGATCACGTTCCCCGTTGTCCTTCTCTTAGATTGGATTGGCAAAGGTCGTAGAGCTGCTTGTCAAGAGGGTGTGCGCGAGGCGAAGCGACGCTGGATCATTCGAAAGGTGAAGGCGACACCTCACGAAATAAACTTCCTCCAACTGGACAGGCCCGTCATTGTAGTAGACGTCGCAGTTGGTAGAGATAAAATGCTTGTACCGGAAGCCGTCCAGTTGCACCGAAGTGCCCTCCATAGAGAGAAATTGCGATGCGTGGTACAAGCTGTGCGTCCGGGCAGGCCTGGGCAGCTTCGTCTGCCGCAAGTGCAGCAAAACCGCTGAACTGAAATACGAAACCGCGTACCAGTGCCCCCAGTGCAGAACCGCGCGGCGCGACGACCTGCGTTACGAGGGCCTGATTCCGCATGACATGCGCCGCAGTGGGGCCAAAGCTCTGCGCGCCGCGGGCGTTCCGGAATCCGTGATTATGTCTATCGGTGGCTGGCGCACGGCTTCTATGTTTCGCAGGTACGCAATTGTCAGCACCGCCGACAACATTGACGCGATGGAGAAGCTCGAACGGGCGCGCGCACAATGTGCGAAAGAGAGCGAACCGCTTCCCGGAGGGCGCTTAACTAAGTTGTACCTGCTGTCGTTGATGCATACATAACGGCCCAGCCGACCCTGACCGCTAACCAGAGGTAAGCAACGGCAAAGCAGATGAAGCCGCCGAATCCGAGAGCCGTCACAAAGCCATATTTCGATGGCGAGTAGGAATTCCTTTGGTAAAGGAAGCCTTCGTAGAAGTACGTAAGCAAAGCCATGAAACTGATACTGTAAAGGGCAGAGAACCCGAGCAGTACCAATGCGAAGGCGCAAGAGTGTGGATAAGTATTAGGCCGGGAGTTAGGTACGAAAACCAACGAAGCTGATGCGAGAGCCGTTACTACCTCGGCGACTTTCATATAGCGTTCATGGCGAGGTTCAAACTGAACGAACTCGCCAGTTGGAACCTGCACTAGGTTTCGCTCCGAGTCATAGCGGAGCTCCCCGTTTTCGTCTAATGCTGGTTTGTAATCAGGCGGTGTGAACGTCATCGCAGCTGTCTTGCCGAATAATCTGACTGCGCTATTTGTGACTACCCTCCAGATAACGATGAAGACCCCAAGCGCCAGAACGCAAGCGAACACGACCGTAATCATCTAAAGCATGATACTGCGAAGAGAATTGCCGCATAGCCTTAATTCAGCCTTAATCCCGTGTTGGGGCGGAGGAAATGGCAGCCAGCCGCCTAACGCAAAACCGCAGTAAGTAGCACAAGAGATGGGAGTTGGATGGTGCCCGGGATCGGAATTGAACCGATACGTCCCTTTCGGGACCCGGGATTTTAACTCCCACCCGTTCAGTTCCTACTTCTCCCATTTAGTTTTGTTTGCAATCACGACTGTCATCTTCCGAGTGTCGTCCTGTGCGGTTCGGTCAGGTCCTGTGAGGCCCAGTTGGGCAGAGTTTGGGCAGAGCAGAATGCGCCAGGCAAAGAGTGCAACGAAGAGTCGAACTCGAACATTCAGCGAAATGGCTCTTCGGTGTTGTGACGGCATGGGTTATTTCAGGTGCTTATTGACTGCCTTGGTCATCTGAAACATGTCCAGCTTTTTTCCGCCAAAAATAGGCTGCAACTTGTCGTCGGCGAGGATTTCACGCTTGTTCTGCGGATTCTGGAGTTTGTGCTTCTTGATATGGGCCCAAATCTTTTTCGTGACCTCGCTGCGAGGAAGCGGCTCTGCCCCGACAATTTTGGCTAGGTGCTCTGAAGGCTGCATGGGCTTCATGAATCCGCTGTTCTTCTTTGCTTCACCTGCTGCTTTTGCCATTTGGCTCTCCCGTCTTACGTCAGTCGAAGGTAACTCTTAACCTGTACGCTGAATCACACCATATTCGCCAGTGCTTGATGATGGGACCGGTTTTCACGCCGCCATCTTGCTTGACCGCTCTTGCTCCGCTTCGTTGGCGGATGAGAAATGCTGGCTGCACGCCCGGATCAGCGGGTGAACTCCCATCCTGCGATGTAACCAGCGCGCGACGACGGTGTCACGCATTATGTGAGAGCTAAGTTGCTCAGGAGTGAGCCGGTACCACCGATTTTCCTCGTCCGAACTGCCTTCGGTTGCCGTGTACAGAGTACGGCTTTCCACACGGTCGTCTTCGATTCGATAGTCCGCTACAGCGCAACCATCATCGCGGGTAATACGAAGCGTGTTGCATGCCAGCATATATGCCACCTTCCATACTCGACATTGCAAGTTCTCTTGTCACACCAAAACCGGAGAAAGTCTCATTATCCGTGGACTCAAGTTGGGGCCAGGTTCAACTGGATCACCTCAACAATGATGGCTACTCACTTTTCTGAGCCGGGAAGGCGGAATCAACCGCCTTCCCGTGGGAAGCGCTCACAGTTCTAGGCTGCTACAGGAACGGCGATTTTGTGCAGGGTCGAGGTGACAACGTCAGCGGTGTGAACCTTGGGCGTGCCCTCGATAAACCTCGCCATCGTCCTCAACACCTCTGGATAGGTATTGGTGTTGTAAGCGTCGGCGTCGGCCTTGTTTTCCCACAGACTGATTGCTGTCACATCCACTCCGCCGGAACCAGCGAATGTGATTTCGTCCTTAAACCCGTTCTGTTTACGGAGCAAAGGAAGGATGTCCTTCTCAAATGTTCGCGTGTAATCGGAAAGCTTACTATTGGATTTCAGATGAATCGAGACAGTGCGTGCAAACATATAAACCTCCTGGGTTGGGGTTGCTAAGAAAGAAAACTTCAGATGAGCTGACTTAGTTCAGGGAACCTGAAAGAGGAGCAGAATGCTTCACTCCACTCTTCCTAGTGCATTTCAGTGGCCCTCTGGATGGGCCGTGCAACTTACTGCATCGATACGTCAGAAAATCAATCCGGGCACCGCAGAGTCTTGGGTTCCGTCGAGTACTTTTGGCGGAAAGCAAGCACAAATCGGCAAGGAACAACACTCGCCCGTCAGCGACTAGAATTGACGCCTATGCCGACCCCTAGGAAGCGTACTCAAGAGCCCAAATCGAAAGATCAGCCTGTTCCGCTCAAAGGCTGGCACCACATCGCGGCGTTCTTGGGCCACCCAGTCTCGGTGGCTCAACGTTGGGCCAAGACTGGGATACCGGTCACGCGCCAGGGACGACTCGTAGTGGCTTCACCGGAAGAACTGAATAAATGGCTGGGCCTTGAATCAGGCGAGCCGGTGCACACGTGGCGACAGAAGAGGCCGACCTTTGTTCGGAATTGAAGCGCGGTCTGGCGTATGTTCGTGGCGGCAAGCATCCAGCTCACGCCGACAGGAGAATCCACAAGTAGTTGCGACTGCCGAGGAGGCTCGATGCTTTCGATCCGCACCGCCGAACCCCGCGACGTAGGCGTGCTGAGGACGATGATCCATGAAATGGCAGAGTATGAGCGCCTGCCTGTGGTCATAACTGACGATAGACTTGCCCAGGACGGGTTTGGCGCAAGACCGGAATTCCGCGCGTTGTTGGCCGAATGGGACGAGCAACCAGCCGGATACGCTTTCTTCTACAACTGTTATTCCACCTTCCGGGGCCGCGGACTCTTTCTGGAAGACCTCTACGTTGGTACCGAGTTTCGGGGGAAAAGAATTGGCGACGCCCTGTTGGCTCGCGTCGCAGGCATCGCCCTGGTTGAGAACTGCTTTGGCATCATGATGAATGTGCTGGAATGGAATCGCCCTGCCATTGGGTTCTTCCGAAATCGCGGGATTAGGTTTCTGGATGATTGGAAGACCGGATGTCTCGACGGGGAGGCGTTGCGCGCCGCAGCGATGGATCACTGAATAATAAGGATAGTCCAGGTTTCGCGGGCTGCTCGTTGCTTGTCATTCTCCTCGTGCTGGGGTTCACTGACCCTACACAAGAGAAGGTGATAAATTTATTTCGTCACCTCGGTGCGAGGAGAATTCTCAATGGCGATTCCACTCTCCCCTGAAATCAGAGATTTGCTCGATGGCCCAAACTTCGCCCATCTCGCCACCCTGATGCCCGATGGTTCACCTCAAAGCGTACCCGTTTGGGTGGGACGTGAGGGTGATCGCGTCGTGATTTGCACTGGGGAAACCTCGCTCAAAGCGAAGAACACGCGACGCGACCCGCGTGTCTCGCTCTCCATCGTCGATTTCCACGACCCATACCAGGAAGCGCAGCTTCGTGGTCGCGTGGCAGAGCGCCGCCCTGATGATGACTGCAAGCAAATTGATTCCATCTCGCGCAAGTACACAGGCAAGCCATTCCCGTTTCGCAGCCCCGAAGGAAGAGTGGCGCTGGTGATCGAGGTCGAGAAGGCGCGATACACCAAGCTCCCTTTTGAACATACGCCGCCCGCGTAGTTCGGCTTCGAGAGCGGCTCGACGGAGCAAAAAGCCGCACATGGTCCAACGCCGCCTTAGGATCGTCAAATGGCTGAGCACCACTCCGGCAGTCGGAGTCTGCACCCTTTGCAGCCGGGAATTTAAAGTTCCCATGAGTGCCCTGAAGAGAACTGCGGACGCGCAGGCTAGGCTTCAGGAGCAGTTCGACAGGCATAAGTGCGAAGCCGCTAGACTCCAGCCTATCCCTGTGCGGGTAAATGCCGATGCCCTGCTTCGCCAAGAGCCCGGCGCGGACGATGACGAGGACGAGGAAGAAGAGGAAGACGACCGCAAAAAAGAAGATGACGACGAATGTGACACGGACGACGGCTGCTCAGAGTGACCACTGGCGCTGACCCGGCGTGTCCTGTTGTTCACTTCCAGTACGCGAGCGGGCGGGAATCAATCTCGTGCAATTTCCGCTCCCCTGACTCCCGAGTCCAGACCCACACGGAACGCTTCGTCCAATTTCCACGTTGGTCGAATTCGTACTCGTAGTCAGCAGCCATCTGAACCTGCTCAGCGGCATCCCGCAGCTCGATCCTCGTGGGGTTCCTTCTTCTCTCATCCGCGTAAGTCGCCACTGGGGCATGAAAAAACCAGAATTGAGCAAAACTCGCGCGAAGAATCTCAAGTTGTAACCAACATCAACCCGCCGCTTCACCTGTCCAAACGGCCTGCCAGGCTGCAAACTCGCTCGGCCTAATCTGATAGCGCGCAAAGTTTCCTTCATGCAGGCTCAAAAGCTCGGTCTCAGCGGCCTCCCTGAAATGCTCGCGCTCGTCAGGCGCAATATTCTCTCCGACCCAAGAAACAATATGGGCGCCTGCCGCCTTCCTGTCCATGCGGCCGCGTACCACATCGCTCACTACCTGCCGCAGGGCGGCGCGGTGCCGAAGCCGGAATGGATCGGGCTCGCCTAGCGATTGTCTGACAGCAACGTAGCGCGCGGCCGACCGCTCATAAGCCCAGATGAACACATCCTTCAGGAGATCGACTTTATTTAGTTCGTAAACGCCCAGAATCGCTGCGGTGTACGTGGAACGCGGAACGTCGGTGAAAGACAGCGGCGACAGATTCTTCTTGATGAAGGGGATGTTGGCTCCAAGACGCGAGACGCGCTTGTTGACATCGTCGAACGGCTGCAAGTAGGGCAGTTGCACCATGAAGAAGAGAGCCTGCTCGAACGGATCTTGAATAGCTGCCGCCGTTGCCAATATCTGGTTGAAGGACTCTTCGATGAGTTGCGGCAGTTCAAGTGGGTGAAACGTGGATTTCTCGATCCCGACGGCAATATGTCTCAACCGCCCCACCGCAGCTTCATCCGGCAACAGGTTGTGAGCCAAGATCCCGTGGAGATTCAGGATCGTGTACCGGTTGAAGCCGATATCCTCTGCGGCGCTGACAAGAAATGCGATGGCGTCCTTGTGGTTAATGATCATCTGGGCTTCGAGGCGATCCCGGCCCGCCGCCTCCTCGCCGAATTCGATCAGGCGTCTGGTGTCGAGCAGCGAGTAGGTATTGCCCTCAAGACGGCTTGAGTTCCATGACAGGTCGATGAGAAGCCGATCAAAAATTTGTTTTGCGTAAGTGCCTGCCGGCTCAGAGGCAAAAGTCGGCCTGCCCATTTCCGCAAGATGCGCACGCTCCGCTGTCGAAAGATAGAAGCTGATATTGGGCCGGTAGGAATCAAGGAATTGGGGGTCATAACCAGCCGGCCTCCGGGCCGCAGGTGGTTGACGAAGATAACGCCGGATTTCGGCGCTGGCGGGAGAAAGCGGCACGGAAACCTCGCCTTCCCCTTCGGCCGGTGCGGCACCCTGGGCAGGCTCTTCGGGACCCTGTGCTTTTGACAGACTATACTTCGCCCAGCGACCCTCACCTTCTCTGAGCAGGCGGCCTGCATCCACGAGATGCTTGAGCCGGTATTGAAGGGTGCGGAGTGGAACTTGGGTTTTCAGTGCGTCGGCGATCTCCCGCACCCCGGCGCTTCCGGCATGGAGACCTACGGCGTTCTCTATGGCTGTCAGTTCTTTCTCCGGTATTTGTTTCGCCAACGTCCTCTCCTTAGTTGCGCTTATTCCTATTACGCGCAATTAAACCACATATACACGCAATATACAAGCATACGCGCAACCTTAAGTTGCGCGTATGGCCGATACCTGCGTAGGGATATTCACAATTGTCCTCAGAAATTCACACTTGACGAATCAAGGCATCTTGTTCCCGCGACCGGCACCTGCCGACTCCCTGTACGAAGCCATCGCCCAGGCCCTCGCCGCGCTGAATGGCGCCCTCAGGTCGGCGCTTCGGCCCTTCCCCGCCTGACGGCCCGCTGTTTCTGAGCGCTGACGACTTACTTCTTAGTACCAATGTTTTTCCCTACATGCCCTTTAGTGAGTCGGTCTGGGCATTGGACAGTTGACTGTCGGTCAATCGAGGTGTGCAGCACTCGGGCATCGCGGAAAGGGGCTGTGTGCCTGCTGAATGGTAAGCGCCGGGGAGGGAACTGCCTGAGCAGAACGTGGTGCGGGCGGAGGGAGTTGAACCCTCATGGGCCGTTTAAGCCCTGCGGATTTTCATACCGTCTACGGCTTTCGCCGCCCGGATGCTCTAAAGCTTCTGCGTCCGGTTTGCGGTCTGGACTATCCCTTCACCCTCCTCCGGAAGATCCGGAGCTTAGGTGCTGCCCGTCTAGTCTCTACACCTTCCCGGCGGGAGTATCCTCCGGGCTTGGCTCGGGATTGCCATTTGAGGTTTCCCCGAATTTGAGCAGTTCTACATCGCCGGTTTCCCAGGCGAGCACTCAAGTCTGCTTAAGTCCGCTGCGTATGCCATTCCGCCACGCCCGCGTGGTTGTCTGACTGCCTTTCTATAATAGGGCAGGTTCGACCGGATTTACACGTCCGAATTCCTGGTTAGCAGGCTGCTGGAGTGGACGTCTTCAAGCTACCAGCATTTGGATTTTCTTTTTCTTCGGCCGCATGACATTAATTGCAGCGGCGTCGAGCGAGGTCTTGATGTGCGCCGCGTAGTATTTCTCGATCATCTCGACACTGGTGCGGCAGTTTTTAGCGAGAGAGGCTCTCTTCCTTCGTGGTGCTGGTGCGCCGATTTTTGCCCGCGAAATAGCTTGAGCATTGCCAGAGGGCGCTGTTCGGACGCTTGTAGACGTGAACCTTGCCGCCGAGGATCGTTTGTTGTTCCGGCATTTCAGACCTCGTTAAAGCGCCGGATTTGGCGAAATGTGTAACAAATGTGTAAGGTATGCGATGAAAAGCGACAAGGCCGGCGCAGCCCCACACGAGGGCAGCATGAGAGAAATGAAAACATTTGGGCGGCGGGAAACTGACGCCCGCCGCCTCTTCAGGCCTTGCCTTAAGGTTTTACGGTTTGCGAGTATTGACCTCGATCTGCTGCAAGACCTCCTAGCAGATTAGAAATTTGGCTTCCCCAAACCGCTGGAAGGATACACGGGAGGTATCGGCGTGCTCACAAACTGATGCCAGCAGCGTTGCATTCTGCCGATTTGTGATCCAATCCAAGCTCGTTAGCATGGACACGAGGACAGCCGATTGCACTCACTCGTGAGTTCTAGCCTTGTTTCGGCGTACCGCCCCTTTTCTTCATCACTCGTTTAAACAGTGGAGCGCCCCAGGTGCTCGCCGCTAGCACAGCGCCGAAAAGAATAACGGCGTCGATACTCGCCCGACCCTCGTGGGACCAGTAGACGTCTCTCAGGTTCAACCAGAGAGCAAATTCGTCAAGCGTAAGAGCCGCGCCCACGCCATAAAGGATCGACATAAGCCGGCCGAGAAGAATCGAAGAGTCGTCGGCTCCCGTTCCGATCTCAGAGAGCCACCCGTATCCCACCAGCAGCAGAATCATGATCCCAAACACTAGATGGTGAATATGTCGACCACCGATTTCGATGAAATGAAACGGCGGAATCTGGTGCTGGATGGCATATACTACCCCCCGGACTCCGGCGAAGGTGAGAAAGAAACTCACTGAAGCCACAAAGAGCCGTCGCCGAGGTCGGTCGGGAATGCGTTCGCGGAGAGTGTGCCCTAGTGACGTTCCATGGAGCAGCACTAACATGAGAGCGGTCGCTGTCACCGAGAGCAGGAGGATGAACCAGGTGTAGGCCATACCACATTAGATAGCATTCATCGGTGCGGGCGCCATTACCTACCGGGCTGGTCGTGAGGCGATGTTTCAACAGAGAGAAGATCAATCCGTACTCATGCCGCTATCTATGCGTTGACGATACCTGGATCCGAGGTAGATACTTGTGTTCCCGCAGTGGGTTAGGACCACGAGACCGGCGGCTCGGGGCAGAGTAGGTGGCGGCTCGGCCGAGCGCTGAGACGGAGAGTCGGCATGACAGTGCAAAGCTACCAACCGCAGATCAATTTAACTCCCTTCGAGACTGCTCCCAAACAGAAGTGGCTCGGTATCCTTCTTCTTGCCTTGGCTGTGCTCGGGGCTTTCGTTCTGGTCTCGTTGTACTTTGGCTGGTTCCGAAATATCGTGCCTGGCGCATCGAACGAAGCGCACGTGAGCACGTCCGGGACGACTGTAGAAAAACCGGGACACATCAGGCTCGCCACGTCCCGACGAACCAGCTCAAAACATCGCGCCGATGCCGTCGTTCCACCGGCATCTGAGGCACAGTTGACATTCGCTCCCGGCATCACCGAATCCGCAATCAGGTCTCCACTCGCGGTGGAAGTGATATCTGGTGGCGGCCGCCATCAGATAATCGGCACCCGAGATGACGCCATTTACCTCGATTTGCGCGACAAAACTGTTGCAGCTCCTGACGTCGTCAATGCGAACGCCGGATATGGGACAAGCGAGATCAAAGCTGCTGAACAGATTCGCCTTTCGTCCGGGGTCGTCGAACTCTCATCGCTTCCGGCAGGAGTCGCGGATCCTCTACTGGCGAAACAACAGACGATGGAAGGGGCGGTGGTGTTGCTGGCCCGAATCGACAAAGATGGGAACATCCAGAACCTCCAGGCGATCAGTGGTCCAGAGATTCTTTTTGCGGCCGCGCGTGAAGCCGTCAAGCAATGGCGCTTTAAGCCGTATTACGAGTCGGGACAGGCGGTCGAAACCGAGGCCCAAATTACTGTGAAATTCGCCATCTCCGCTCACTAATGCCAATCGGACGTTATCACTCTTTAGCTCCCGCACCGTTCTTTCGGTGGATCTGCCTCAGGGCGGGTCCCATCCTCTCCTCGACAATCCGGCGGAGACGGTTAGCAATGTCTTAGTCCGTTACTCAACGAACAAGAAGCTCCTACACCTCGCCGATATAGGCATCGTCTGTGCTTCTGGTTCGTCTTGGATTCCGAATCGGATCCCAACACTGCATTGATACTCGACAGATTTCTAATGCATCATGCAAGAGTAGATTGAGCGGGTTTCTACCGCCATGCGATCCGCACCAGCGACAGCCCTTGCCGGGGCAGAGCAAACTGCACGTGTACGACGCCTTTCGCGATGGGTATCCATTCCGGCGTGCTGAGAAGCTGCAACTGTCCTGCATTTTGCAGCAGTTCAAGTTGTGACGCGCTGGGCGCCTGAGGTGATCCCATTTCTTTCCAAGCAGTGAATGCATTGCTGTGATGGTCGTCAACGCGGAAATGCTCCAGCCTACTTCGGCTCACAGCTTCAGGCAGGCCTGTAATCACCAGATCAATTGCCGCCGGAGTCGCGGGCAGGTCATCGTCGTGATAGTTCCAGATCAGGACTTCCACCTCATGGTCTTTCCGAGCCGCGATAGCCGCGATGTCAGGCTGGGCGCGCACTCCAGCGCCCGCAATCTGGTCCGTGGGCAAAACTCCAGAACTGGTTGCCATCACTCTTTGACGCCCCAACATTCCGAACATGCGGAAGGCATTCAACACGGGTTTATCGATACCGTTAGTGGCCAGCTCGCGAAATCCTTCAAACGGTGGCTGGTCCTCGAACTCAAATGCCCAAGTCACGGCACCGAGAAAGTTGATGTGCTCGGCCCTGGCCATGGCGAGAATGTTGTTCAGGACTTCAGCAGTGTAGGCGGCGTACAAAGGGCCATTGCGATACGAGTTCTGCGGGTTGGTCTTTGCCGAACAGGCTGCACACCCTTCGGGGTCCGACTCGCCGAGGACAATCGGAGTGCCCCGCCATTCTGGAAACGAGGCCACGATCTTGAACCCCTGCTCGATGGCGGCCAATTGATGAGCAATTCCCATCTGCACATGATCGCCCTGCCAGGTGGGGGCTCCCTTAGGATGGAAGGAAATAAAGTCGAGATGCGAGCCAGTTTGTCCGCTCACGTAGTTGGCCTGGTGAGCGCAATGCTGCAAAAACTGTCGCAGGAATTCTGCGGCTTTCGGGGATGCGGGGCCGGTTGTATCAGGACCGCCGATGCGGGCCTCGGGTAGTGCCCGCAAGATCGCGTCCGCAGTGTAATCGTAAAGTCTGAAATACTCTTCGGCCGTTCCTTGCCAGTAAGCAATGTCCGGCTCATTCCACACCTCCCACAGCCAGGTTTTGACCTCGGTGTCGCCGTAGCGCCCGCGCAAATGATGGACAAACTGAAAAACAAGCTCTGACCACTTGCGATAGTCCTTGGGCGGATAAGCCCATCCCGTGAAAATCTGGCTTTGCGGAAAATTGTGGCGATAGGGTTCGGGATGGGTCGAGAGAGCCTCGGGCATGAACCCGATTTCAACCAGCGGCTTGATGCCGGCCTCATGGAAGCCATCAAAGATGCGGTCTACGATCGTCCAGCTATAGCGAGGATTCCCGGCCGCGTCTTCGTTGTAAGCATTCGTCGAACCCCACTTTAAGGAGGAGGACCCGTCGCCCGTAGTCAGGAGGTTGTGCACGCGAACATAAACCGGGGTTGGGCTGAGTGCCGAGAGTTCGCCGAGCAGTTTCCGTCCGTTAGGGGCATAAGTGTAATTTGGTTCGTCGTATCCGAAGAAGCTCCAGATGGGTGGAAGAACTCCGTCTGGTTGATCCGCCTGCACGTGAATGCTTACGTTTGGCGCCTGTGCCGATGAGTGTGGCTCGGTAAGGCATAGGAATCCGAATAGAACCACCCACGCAAAGCGCAAAGCTATGCACTTACGGGCGAACATCGATTCGGTGAAAGCCGGAGCAAAAGGCATTCTGGCAGAGCTCTGAAGTAGGTTACTATGGCGGCCAGCAAACGTGTACTTTGAATTGTGGTAACATTCCTGCCACTCAACCTGTGCCTGCCCCTATCGATATCCGCGAGATTGCCAAACGAGCCCGGGTCTCAACTGCGACCGTGTCGCGCACCATTAATCGTGTGCCCACGGTGGATCCCCAGCTTGCCAAGCGCGTATGGAAAGTCGTGGACGAACTCGGATATTTTCCCAACACTCAGGCCCGCGCTTTGGTTTCTGGCAAGAGCCGCATCTTCGGCTTGATCGTCTCCGAGATCACTAACCCTTTTTTTCCGGAGATCGTGCAGACCTTTGAAGACTTGGCGGTGGAAAATAATTACGAAATTCTGCTGACTTCCACCGTGCACGATCCCAAACGCATGGAGTCCTCGGTGCGGCGCATGATCGAGCGCCGGGTCGATGGCGTCGCCATTCTCACTTTCGGTATGGAAGAGTCGTTGCTCGATCATTTGCATTTTCGCAAAGTGCCACTGGTTTTTGTGGACGTCGGCCCCGATGCTCCGGGAGTCAGCAATATTCGAATTGACTATGAAAACGGCATTCGACAGGCAGTGCAGCATCTGGCAGCGCTCCGGCACACGCGCATTGCCTTCGTTGCCGGCCCGCGGACGCTAAGATCGGCGTTGGCCAGGAAAGCAGCCTTTCAGCAATCCATGAGCGAGATCGGTCTGGATCGCGATCTGATCATCGAAGGCGACCACACCATGGAAGGTGGCATGCGGGCGCTGGTGGAGCTGATCAAGCTTCGAAATCCGCCGACGGCGGTGATGTGCTCCAACGATATGACGGCCATCGGGGTAATGCGCGAAGCTTACGATCATGGCATCGCCATCCCGCGCGATTTGTCGGTTGTGGGTTTCGATGACATCCGGCTGGCGCAGTTCATGATTCCCCCGCTGACAACTGTCCAGATGTCGCAAATGGAACTGGCAAAAATTGCTCTGCGCGCACTGCTGACCGAAACCGCGCGCAAGACCCGCAACCCCGGCCGCACGGACTATCCGCTGATCACCAGCCTGGTCCTGAGGCGCTC
>Ga0185299_10004394_pt1 | contig 17093 bp, 16 predicted proteins | sample PaiPotPPA55metaG_FD_128002 | JGI IMG/M metagenome (GOLD analysis project Ga0185299, IMG submission 128002) | Iron sulfur acid spring bacterial and archeal communities from Banff, Canada, to study Microbial Dark Matter (Phase II) - Paint Pots PPA... ...
CGGCGTCGAAAACAAAATCGACCCCGGTCAGCCGCTCGACAAGGACATCTACGATCTTGGTCCCGAGGAGTTGGCGAAGGTTCCTTCGATGCCCGGTTCCCTCGAAGACGCCTTGGAAGCGCTGGAGAAAGACCATGCCTTTCTGCTGAAAGGCGACGTCTTCACCGAGGAACTCCTCAACACCTACATTGATTACAAGAAGTCCAAGGAAGTGGACGCAGTCCGGCTGCGCCCACATCCGTATGAATTCGCCCTTTACTACGACATTTAAAGGCAGCTTTTAGCTTCTAGCTGTTAGCTCTTGAGTAGGCCCGGCGCAAGCTGGGCCTTTCTGCCAATCGTGTTTTGCCTTTCGCTTGCTGTGTATGGTCAGCAAGCGGGTACGGCAGCGGCCTGGCAATATGTCCTTCTGAACGACAAGAGTGGAAGAACTCTGCGGCCAGGAGGCATTGAACAGCAGGCGAACGCCGCCGCTCAACTCTTGAAAGAGGTCGTGAGGCCCGCCTCGGATGTCGGCAGCCTTGATCAATTTCAGCGAGGAGTTCCCCCGTGAGGTCGAGAACTCAACCGATCCTGACGAGATGACCGCGAAACTGGCGCGCACCGGCCACCACGCAACACGGCTGTACGACGCCCTCGTCTCAGCGGCACAATGGCTCGCAAAACAAGAGTCCTCCGATAAACGGAAATTGATCTTCGCATTTTCTGACGGAGACCACAATGCCAGCCAAACCAGCTTGCCGGAAACCATTGCGGCGCTGCAAAGAGCGCAAATTCCCGTAATCGTGGTTGCGCAATAGTTGTCGAGCACAAGGCACAAGGGAAGAACCTCAGGCAGCTCGAGACCCGCACCGGTGGCCATGCCTACTTCTTGCACCAGAACAAGGACTTTGATTTCGCTCTGATCAAGCGCGACTTGGCTCGATCAGGTGGCGCGCGGGATGACGGGGGTGGCCAGCCCGCAGCCTTTCTTAGCTCCTCTGCTATGACGCTAAAGCATAAAGGCCCGGCATTCAGCCGGGCCTTGTTACTTGCGAAGGAATCAGGAAGTTAACGCTAAAGGGACGCCTTCATCCGCTGAACCGAGGGATCTGGCATGCTATGCAGCCGAGGCAGGCTCTCAGAAGGCATCTGGTGAAGCTCAAAGTCCTTCATGTCAGTCAGCCCATCGCAGATGGCCTCCAGCGTCGCATTCGATTTGGCCAGCACCGAAAGCAGATGTTTGCGAGCAATCGGCCGGTCCGCCGGGTGAATCAGCTTCCACCACCGCTTCATGGACTCCTGCACGTCCCCGGTGTTCTTGGCGTCTTCGACCAGGCTGTCAATGAGACGATAGACTTTGCTTTTCACCGCTTGATACGAGACTGAAATTTCCTGGCCCATTGTCTTGGATTACTCCTGGCCAGACCTAATGCAATAGCCTCGCCAAAACCTTTTCTCTGATTCAGCGGCACTTAGCGTTTTCCTCAGTGAATGACTCTCCAACTTGTTGGAGAAACCGAGCCGTCCGCTATGGTTTTTCGTAGGTGCGTAGCCTGCAAAAACGATTGTCACGCAGCCAGCGAGGGACAGGGATGTACAATGCGGACTCTGAATTCCGCGCAAACATCGAGAAACAAGATCGCGCGGGACTGGGCAGGGGAGGAATGGAATGAAGCTAAAGGTGTTTTATGTTTTCTTGCTGAATGTTTTGGTCGCCGCAGGCTCACACGCCCAGCAGGCGAACCCCAAAGCCCAGGAGCGGATGTTCCTGCCCTCGGACACCTTCTATGGCTATGCCCAGTTCGACCTCGCGCCTCCCCACAACGAGATTGACCCTAACCTGTGCCGCTCGGATGCCGGCAGTTTCGGAGGGGGCAATGCCCCCTGTAACGCCTTTGCCCGCTATATGTTCTCCGGCTTACTTGAAGTGCGGCCCTTCGGCCGTGGCCAGTTTCGTCGCTTTATGCTGTTTGGCGAGCCGCGTTTCCTGTTCGGCAAGAACCTGCCTCAGACTCTCTATACCTGGTCTTTTGATGCCATTGGGGTGGAACATTCATGGGGTGCTGCAATTTATCTCGGCAAGGGGTTCGAGATGCGAGTCACGCAGCATTTTCTGTTCGATCGCTTCGGTGCGCGCGACCGCAATCTGGGCGCCGCCGATCTTGGTCCCAACGGGCCTTGGGGCCGATATAACGCCATCGGCGTCCGCAAATCGTTCGGCACCCGTAGATGGTAGGCGATGCGACGTAGCCCCGACTCCGCGCTGGGCACAAGTGTTAAGGTTTTCCTCATAGCTCACAGCTAAAGCCAAGAGCCAAGAGTGCCAAGAGCCAAGAACTAAAGACCTGATGCAATCCTCCGAACACCCCGAAAAACCCTGGATGTACCGTTTCGAAGCTGTCGCTTTTCATGACCCGGAGACCGCCCGGCGGAATTTTGAGCGTATCTCGCTCAAGCTATCTGGCGCTCTGGTACGGCCCCTTCCTGCATTGCTTGGCGAATCGCCGGATCCGGATTCCGCGCTTCTTCTTTTTGACAGGCTAGTGAACGAGGTTTCGCCGGAAACCCTCCGGCTGATCGAGAACCATCCCTTTCTGGCCCACTATGCGGTTGCCCTCTTCGGCAACAGTTGGTATCTGGGCGAGGCCCTGATCCGCAATCCCGATCTCCTGCAGACATTCCTTCGCGAAAAGCATCTTGATCGCAGTTTCTCCCGCGAGGATTTCTCCGAAGCGCTGGCCCGCTTCCGCTCGCGCTCCTTCGAGCGCGATGGTTCGCCTCTGCTCGCTCGCTTCAAGCGACGGGAGTATGTCCGAATCATGCTGCGCGATGTCCTCCGAATTGCTCCTCTGGCCGAGACCACCGCGGAAATCTCAGCTCTGAGTGATGTACTGCTTGAAGCTGCCCTGCGCGACGCCGAAAGCGCAATGGAGCACCGTTTCGGCCTGCCCCGGCACCTTGACCCCGAAGGCCGCACTGTCAACACTCCCCTCGCTGTTCTTTCCCTGGGAAAGCTGGGTGGCAACGAGCTCAACTACAGCTCGGATATTGACCTGCTGTTCCTATACGGTGATGGTGAAGAGCCGCCGTCTGCCCCCATCTCCAACCGTGAATATTTTGTCCGCCTGGCCCAGCAGGTGACCGAGATCCTCTCCCGACCAACCTCTGAAGGCGCGGTATTCCGCATTGATCTCCGGCTACGGCCGCAGGGAAACGAAGGCGAGCTGGCGATCAACTTGTCGCACGCTCTGCACTACTACGCGGTCAGTGCCCATGACTGGGAGCGGCAGGCGTTAATTAAAGTCCGCTACTCAACTGGTAATGAAGCTCTGGCACGGGAGTTCATCCGACAGATTCAGCCCCAGGTCTATGGCGAGAAAGTCAATTTTGCCGCCATCAAGACCGCCTTGGTCTCGCGCGAAAAAATCGACCGCAAACGCCGCCGCCAGATCGCCGCCGATCGAAAGGACAGGCCCGACGTAAAGATTGATCGCGGCGGCATTCGCGATATCGAGTTTTTAGTGCAGTGCCTGCAACGCGTGTATGGCGGCGCCGAGCCGTGGTTGCGGTCAGGCGGGACTCTGTTTTCGCTGCAAAAACTCCACGACAAGCGCCACATCTCGAGCCGCGATTTCCACGAACTTACCTCTGCCTATACCTTTCTGAGGCACTTGGAGCATCGTCTGCAATTGCGCCAAGGACAGCAAGTGCACCGCCTGCCGACGTCTGGCTCTGAAATGGAGGTCCTGCAGCGTGCCATGGAGAGCTTGGCGCCGGGGGACTATCGCATTGCCGACCTTACCGTGTCCGTGCAAGAACGCATGGCTTCGGTCGCGGAAATCTACCAACGCGTTATCTATCATCAGGAAGCGCACCGGCCGCAGCAGGCGGCGGGCGAGTTCCAACTGCGAAGCTTGCTGGAAGCCGGGGTCGCAGACCACTCCAATCAACAATTACTGGAGCGGTTGGCCGAGGACGCTCCTGAGCTTTCCCGGACCCTCAAGAGTGGAACGTCCGGCTCCGCGGAACGCAAAAACCTGCTCCGCTTCCTGAGTTCAGCCTTCAGCAGTTCAGAACGATACGCTGCTGTCCTGCGCCACCAGGATGTTGTGGCTCGCTCGCTGCCCCTGTTCGAATTAAGTGAATACCTGGCGGATACTCTGGTCCGTCACCCCGAGGAGGTATTGGCTCTCGCCGAGATTCATACCGCCGCTCCCCGATTGACCAGCGGGAACTTATTCAATTTATCCCCCGACGACCGCTTCTCCGGAGGCGACCCCGTGTTCGCGTATGTTGCCAGTTCGGTGGCTGAACACCGGGAGAAGATCGCCTTGCTGCGGCGGCATTTCCGCCATTGCATGTTTGCCTCCGGTGCCCGCGACATCGCCGAGTTGCGGCCGATTTACTCGTCGCTGGCGGAAACTACTGCCGCTGCCGAAGACGCAATCACTGCTGCGTTCGGCATTGCAGGCACGCCCAAGGGTCTAGCGGTGCTCGCGCTCGGCCGCGTCGGCAGCAGGGAATTCGATGTGCTCTCCGACGCCGACCTGTTATTTGTTTGCGATGAGTTCCAAGACCGCCGCGCGCTGACCAAGGCCGCTGAGCAAATGATGCAGACGCTCTCCGCCTACACCCAGGAAGGAATGGTTTTCCCGGTGGATACTCGCCTGCGTCCACGTGGCGCAGAAGGAGAACTGCTCGTGACTCCTGCGCACTTGGGGGATTATCTCGCCTCACAAGCCCAACCCTGGGAGGCGCTCACCTACACGAAGCTGCGCCCAATATGCGGGGATGTAGAACTCGGTCGCCGCGCCTTGGCCGTGGCTGAAATCTTATTCACCAGATTTGCCGGCGATGCGAGCTTCGCCGGAGCAGTTCGCCAAATGCGTCAACGCCTAGAAGACGCCAGCGCCCCCAACAAGAGCATTCGCACCTCGCCCGGCGCGCTTTACGATGCCGATTTCGTCTCCAGCTTCCTGCTGGTCAAACATGGTATCCGACCCAAGCTCGGCACTCTGCGCGACCGCCTCTGGAGATGCGCAGCCGCCGGAGTGCTCGACAAGAAAGATGCCGCCCTTCTCGATCACGCCGCCGAACTCTGCCGCACCGTCGAACACGTCCTGCGCCTGGTTGTTGGCAGAAACACTCGCTGGCTCCCCTCCGCCGAACACGCCCGCTACGCCACCGAAAAACTAACATCGCAAATTCTGAATCGCGACTCCCCCGAAGGCCTGGAGCAGGATCTGCTCCGCACCTTCTCGCAGGTGAGAGTCATCTACGACCGCGTAGTCTGTTGAATCTTCAAACAAGAAGTGCTGTCATTCCGAGCGAAGTGGATCGGTCGCGAAGCGAATGATCCACGCAGTCGAGGAACCTGCTTTTTGCTGGCGGCGGCAAGGGTGCGTCACCGATGCCTGGCCTTCAGCGAATAATTCGAAACCACGCCCACCCCGGTGACGCTGATATGCCCGATCGAGATCCATCGCTCCATCTTGTGATGCCCCGTACGATGAAAAATGTATGAGATTCCAACCGATGTCGCGGCTCCCGCCGCTTCCAGAGCGGCAAATCCCGCCGAGTTGTTCACTACATCGTCCGGGATTAGCACTTCGTTATTGCCGCGCGCCAGAAAGTGCTGGGTTGAGGTGTAGTCCAGCCCGCGAGATAGAGCCACGCCAGAGAATAGCAGAATATTGGTGCGGTCCCAAAAGCGGTGCTGCGGAGGGGGGGCCGGAGGCGGTTCAGTGGCTGAGCCGCTCGACTCGGCCATTTGCGCAGTGAGGGGAAGTGAAAGCAGCAGCAAAACTGACCAGAGCCTCAACCAAGCCGGCATGAAAGGATTGTACGGTAATGGTCCGTGACCGTCGTCTCTCACTCGCGCTACCGCGAAAGCATGAAAAGATCAAGGATCGAGGAGCGGTGGAGGGCTTACGGAGTCGTTGCTGATCATCACGGGTACGATGGGTGCCGGAAAAACAGCTGTTTTGGGCGAGGCGTCGGATATTCTTGCCCAGCGTCAGATCGTCCATGCGGCAATCGACTTGGATGCGCTCGGCCTTGCTCGCCTTCCGTCTGCAGTCCCCAGCGATGGCGTGATGTACGAGAACCTTCGATCTATCTGCAGGAACTATGCCGCCCTAGGCGTGCGGCGGTTCTTAGTGGCGCGAGCAATCGAAAACGAGGCTCAGCTAAAACTGTGTCGCGACATTATTCCGGCTGCAAACACGGTCGTCTGCCGTCTCGTGGCGAGCATCGAGGCGATGAAGCGACGCGTACAGATGCGTGATTTAGGGATATCGCAGCGGGAATATGTTGCTCGGGTTGCAAAATTGAATGTCATCCTTGATCGCGCGCAATTAGAGGACTTTGCTGTCACCAACGAGGATCGCCCGTTGACCGAAGTTGCGATTGAAGTGCTGGTCCGAGCGGGATGGATCTCAAACTAACCCATACCGACTGTATCGGACGCACCGCCCCATCCTTCGCACCGTTTATAATTGCTGGTTTCCCATTCACTTCGGAGGTAGTTAATGCCGGACTCATACAATGGCGTGCCTGTGCCTGTTGACGGCGCGCGTATCACCTACAAAGATGGCCGTATTCAGGTGCCGCACAATCCCATTATCCCTTTCATCGAGGGTGATGGCACCGGCCGTGACATCTGGAAGGCGTCAGTGCGCGTTTTCGATGCCGCAGTCGAAAAAGCCTACGCCGGGAAGCGCCACGTGGTCTGGTACGAAATTTTCGCCGGAGAAAAAGCCAAGGCCAAATTCAACGATTGGCTTCCTCAGGAATCGATCGCGGCGCTGCAGGAGTTTCGCGTTGGCATTAAGGGCCCGCTGACTACGCCCGTCGGCGGTGGCATCCGCTCGTTGAACGTCACCCTTCGTCAGGTCCTCGATCTCTACGCCTGCATCCGCCCGGTGAAGTATTACAAAGGCACGCCTTCGCCAGTAAAGAATCCTGAGCGCATGAACGTCGTTATCTTCCGCGAGAACACCGAAGACGTGTACGCCGGAATCGAATGGGAGCAGGGAACTCCCGAGGCCGCCCGCCTGATCGAATTCCTCAACAAAGAAATGCTGAAAGGCGGCAAAAAGCAGGTGCGGACGGATTCCGGAGTCGGCATCAAGCCGATTTCTGTATTCGCCACCAAACGCCTGGTGCGCATGGCGATTCAGCATGCGCTCGAAAACAAACTCAAAACCGTGACCCTCGTCCACAAGGGAAACATCCAGAAGTTTACCGAAGGTGCGTTCCGCAAGTGGGGATACGAAATCGCCACTGAAGAATTTCGCGATCAGCTTGTGACCGAGCGCGAAAGCTGGATCATCGACAACAAAGACAAAAACCCGAATCTTTCCGCCGAAGAAAATGCCGCTTTGGTTGAGCCGGGCCTGGAGTATGCTCCGCCCGAATTCGGTAAAGCCGTAGCCGACGAAGTCCGCTCGGTACTGGCCGCTATCTACGCCACCCACGGCCACGGCGCGTGGAAAAAGAAGCTGATCATCAACGACCGCATCGCCGATTCGATTTTTCAACAGGTGGTCACGCGCGCCGACGAATATTCCGTCCTCGCCACGCCCAACCTGAACGGGGACTACATCTCCGACGCCTGCGCCGCGCAGGTCGGCGGCCTCGGCATCGCCCCCGGCGCCAACATCGGCGACGGATTCGCCGTCTTCGAAGCCACCCACGGCACCGCCCCGAAATACGCCGACAAAGATGTAATCAATCCCGGCTCAGTCATGCTCAGCGGCGTAATGATGTTCCGCTACCTGGGATGGAACGAAGCCGCCGACCTCATCGAAGGCGGCCTGGAACGTACCATCGAACAAAAGAAAGTGACGTATGACTTCCATCGTCTGATGGAAGGCGCAACCAAAGTCAGCACCAGCAAGTTCGCCGACAGCATTATCGAAAACATGCAGGTTGCCGTCGCTGCAGACTAACAGACGATGATTGGAATGAAAGTTCTCATGATCCAGAACTCGCAACGTCGAGTTATAGAAAAGGAGATACTGGCTAGGCTGGGGGAATCCTGGTTGCAGTTTGGATTCGACCCAAAGGTTTCGAGGCAATCATTCCGCCAACCCTTGGCTCGAGAGCTGTGGGTTTTCCACGTTAGCTTTATCCCACACCAAACCGATCTCGATCTGACCGCGGACGTGGCGATTCGGATCCAGGCCATTGAAGACCTGGTTAACGAGTACGACACGAAACTATCGCCCGCAGAAAAGCGGCAGAGTATGACGCTTGGAGGCGAGATTGGCAATATCTGGTTAGGCCGCCAATTGCGCTGGACTGTTGCTGATCCCAATGATGTTGACCACGTCTGCAAGGACGTGGTCAATGCTTTCGAGCGTACCGGGCTGCCATTGCTTAAGAGGCACTCCGACGTCGCAGTCGTTCATCGAGTACTGACGAGTTCGGATTCCAAAGAGACTCTTCTATGGCCGATCCTTGGGCGCGCGCTATGAGAGCCGTTGCATCCGCCTACCTACTCGACAAAACGGACGAACTTCCCGGGCTCGCGCAGCGGTTGGAGAACCGGCTGGTTGAAAAGGACGAGCTGTATTTGGAAGACTTTCGTTCTATGCAGGAGGCGCTTCTGGCAGGACCCGCCCGACATTCACAAGATTTGCAGCGCGGCTAGCGATTTAGTCACTAACGTCGTCATGGAAAGGAAATCATGCGCAAGAAAGTAAGCATCGTAGGTTCCGGCAACGTCGGCGCCACCGCCGCCCATTGGATCGCCTCCAAAGAACTCGCCGACGTCGTCCTCATCGACATCATCGAAGGCGTCCCGCAGGGCAAAGGCCTCGACCTGCTCGAAGCTATGCCCATCGAGAAGCGCGACTCCTACGTGATTGGCACCAACGACTACGCTGACACCGCGAATTCCGACATTGTGGTTATCACCGCCGGAATTCCGCGCAAGCCCGGCATGAGCCGCGACGACCTGCTCAACACCAACTACAAAATCATGGCCGATGTGGTCAGCAAAGTCGTAAAGCATTCGCCGAATTGCATTCTGATCATCGTCTCCAATCCGCTTGACGCGATGGCCCAGGCCGCCTACAAGCTGAGCGGATTCCCCCGCGAGCGCGTGATCGGCATGGCCGGTGTCCTAGACTCCGCCCGCTTCCGGGCGTTCATAGCTGATGAACTTAAAGTCAGCGTGGAAAACGTTACCGCCTTCGTCCTTGGCGGACACGGCGATACCATGGTCCCCCTGCCGCGTTACTCCACAGTCGCCGGCATTCCCATCACTGAACTGATTGCGCCAGATCGGCTGGCACAGTTAGTTCAGCGTACCCGCGATGGCGGCGCGGAAATCGTGAAGTATCTAAAGACCGGCAGCGCCTACTACGCGCCCTCCGCAGCCACAACCGAAATGGTCGAAGCCATATTGAAAGACAAGAAGAAAATCCTGCCCTGCGCCGCCTATCTCGAAGGCGAATACGGAATCAAAGGACTCTATGTCGGTGTTCCGGTAAAGCTAGGAACAAAAGGCATCGAGCAGATTATCCAGATCAAACTCACGCCAGAAGAGCAGGCCGCGTTGCACAAGAGCGCGGAGGCGGTCAAGGAGTTGGTGGGAGTGGTCGGGGTTTAGCCCAACGGACTCCTCGCCTCTATCCCCCCAAATCCACCACCACTCGGTACACCGACCCGTTCTTGACCCCCAAAAACCGGTACGTGTGCGAGTCCAGAAACCGCGCCACGTTCCGATTCACTTCTAGGAAATCGTCATAAGTGGGCCCGGCTTTCCCGTCCACGGAAAGGGCATAGGTTTTCCCGTTCCAGTTCATGGTGGCGAAGCGTTTGCTGTCGGGGCTGAAGGCAGGGAACTCGAAGAGCCCGCGGCCGTGCATAATCTCCTGCCCGTTGATAATAATGACGTTGCCGCTGACGCCATCCGGTTTCGGCCAAGCGTAAACCATCCGCGTGCCGTCGTCGCTGAAAAAAATCGAGGGGAAGTCGATCGGGGGCCGCGCTCTGGTAGTGAATGGAACCAATGACGAGACGTTCGTGCCCACACCATCCACAATTACCTGGCATTGCGAATAGTTGGTGCAGGCGGAGTAAGCATAGTGCTTGCCATCCGGGCTGAAGGTCAGCGAGTTTGCAACTATCTCGTGGAAATTCGGACTGTCTTTCCCGTCCACCACCACGTGGAAGCCAGTCTGAGGTGAATATGCCTCATAGCCCAGGCGTCCGCCCTCTTTGCTGTAAACGAAATTCTTGACAGTGCCTGTCCCCGGCAGTTCCTGCCCATCCACTACCATGAAACTCAGGGTGCGGTTGCCCACATAAAAATCGTGCTTGGAATCAGGACTGAACTGTAGGACGCCGATGGTGTCGTAGGCGCGCCCCACTTTTCCGTCAATTACTGCGGCGATGCCTCCGGGCACTGGCTTGGCGTAGGCGAACCTTTTTCCATCGGGGCTGAACAGCATGTATCCGACAAGAATAGTTGATTTTGCGGTTGGGTCCACGACCGCGAAGGCGCTGACCTCGGGAGAAACTTCTTTTTCGTCAACGTACAAAATCTACTTGATAGGATCGGAGTGCCCGTTGGGTCCACTTCCCTTGTACGCCAGGTACGCGACACGACCATTCGAAGCGATGCTTAGATACGTAAGACCATTGGCGACCTGCATACGGACCGGTCCTGGAACGCCGTCAGTCACGACTAGCTGACCGCCTTGGGTAGAAGCAATGAACGCGTAGTGCTTGTTGTCTTCGTCCAACTGAAGCCAACCCACTGCGTCGTACGCCGGACCCGGCTGGTTATTCACCACCATGTGCCATTTTTGGTCCTTTGATTGAGCGGCATAGAGAAGTTTCTCCCCGACAAAAGCTATCTGGTTCAAGTCAATCGTGGCGTAGAGAGGGCTTTTCACTCCGTCCAAGAACAGGTGAAAGCCACTCTCGGCGCTGGCCTCTACAGCCGCGGCTTGCTGGGCTGCAGTACTGGTAGCGGAATGCTCGACCGACTGCGACCCCGATGGCCGGTGGCTTTCTGAGCTCACAACGGCGATATGCGCCCCACTCGGGCTGATCACGCACTGCCCCACCAGCCCCTCGTTCCGGTTATGAATCCGGGATTGATTGATTTGTAATACGCTCCCGCCGATCTCAAGCTTCACGCTCGTAATCACGAACGCATCTTTTCCATCCCGGACCTCAACCAGATCAGCCGCGCTGGCCCACGTATGCCGAGTGCTTGCCATCGGAGCTGAACACAACGTCAATAGCGGCCCCGCCCCAGGCGTGCGCCGCGTGGTCGAACTCGGGGCCATCCACTCCGTCCACAATCACCAGTTCGCGACTCCCGTGCATGGAAGAGACGGCGTAATGCCCGCCGTCAGGACTTACCACAAATAGCCCGGACTGCTTGCTGGGACCCAGCAGCGTTTCCTGGATCTTGGCGGTCAGCGCTCCGCCTGTCACTGGTTCACCGACCGCGGAAGAATTTGACGCCACAGCCGGCTGTGCTCCTCCGCTGGCGCTGCCCGGATGCAATGGCCCGCCCGGATGCGGTACCGCGCCGCTGGAAGGCATTCCCATGGCAGACGGCGTTCCCCCGCCGCTGGGCGCAGAAGCCCCGCTGAGTACAAATTGGACTTGCGTTCCCGGTGGAAGCAATACGCGGTCGCCAGTTGCAACCGCTTCAACTCCGGAAGGTTTAGGCGGCTTGTGTCCGAATCCGCCAAAGCTTCCCAGGGCAGAGGTCACTGTGCTGGCCGCACTGGCAACGGAACCCTGCGCCGATCCCATCACGCTCGCCGGCCCGCTCGCCACGTTCACCACTTGACCTTTAACCATCACCGACTGCAAATGCGCAGACCATCCGCCTTGGCTCTTCATCAAGGTGACCATCGCCATCGATCCCGCCGGAATGGTGGTGCCGTTTCCCGCATCCGCCGGTTTCAGCACCATGCCTCGATACTGCTTGCCCGCAGGATCCTTACTGGAATCCACCGCTTCAAGGATTCTCACGGCCAGCGTCGTCCCTACCGCCGGAAGATTCTGCGCTTGCTCTGCTGCTGCGCCTTGGCCGGATCCACTTCCCGCACCCGCGCTTGAGCTCGGGCCAGCGCCACCGATAGCGCTCGAGGCAGGCGCGGAAGCTACCGCGGGTGCCGAAGCCGCCGGCTCAGATGCGCCATTCCCCGCGGCCGGTGCCCCGTTGTAGGTCCAGCCTGTCTCGACCACCTTCCACTTATTGGAGGCGCGTGCACCGCCGATCCTCTTTTGCTCGCCCGTCTGCGCTGCGTCGAGAGTTTTGAAATCCCCAAAACACACAACAGGGCCGTCATAGCCATACTGGTCGGCAAGGGTTTGCTTAAAACCTTCCCCCATTTTTCCATCATCAATTTTGGCCGTGCCTGGGGCCGCGGTGACATCGAACGCGCCGCTGAAGTACAGCGTATCGCCCTGGTTCGACGTGCAGTAGTAGTGCCAAGTGCCGCCCGCGTGACTTCCGTTGCCAGCGGTTCCGGCCAACGCAATCTGTGCCGAAAGCAACAGGCAGCAAAGTGCAAGTCCAAAGCTTGTCAGGCGGGTGATTCGTTGCAGGGTGTCAAGCGCATGGACGATGAATTTCACGATCATCCTCGGCCAGAGAACGTTGCAGGATGTCATTGGGAGTACCTCCCGGGATGTGGCCGGATTATACGCCGGGGACGCGGCGGTAGCTATCGCGTTTAGGAAGGCTAAGTTCTCGGAGAGGTTTCCGCGCCACGACTTACGTAGGCCCGGACGCCCTCGTCCGGGCGGCGAGCTTCGCTCGCAAAGGCCCCGCCAGCGCGGGAGGCAGCCGGAGGCGTGTCCCTGTTGCCTACGTGACAATCCCCGGATGATCAACCGGGAAGGGCCCGAGTTCCACTGGTGCCGATGGAGGCGTACGTGATAATCGGCTTTAGCCCCTGAGGTGGGATTCCTAGTCGTGGGAACTTGGCTGACCTCGAAGGAGTTTTGAATTCTCGCGAAGCCCGGACGGGAGTTGGAATAGTGACGGACTTAACGGAGAATCGGAGAGGTCTTCGACTATCTCTTCGCTGGTGAGCGTTCGAGCTGGCGTGCTGTTGCCGTTTCCAGCGAATTTTATGGTGCGCGTTACCTTGACTGCCAATCCCGTAGGCAGCGGTCCGCTGTGATGGAATTGGGCAACCTTGGGATACGTGGAAAGCATTGTCCCTATCACATAGAATGGGTCCCTTCTCGTGAACTCCGGCGAACAGTTATTGTCGGGACGTTCATGATCAATGTACCAACCGTCGGTGACTTCTTCACCACCGTTTTCGTTTCCTGCAGGCTTTATGGTTGTGATGAAGTGCTTAGCTTCATGTCCGAAGAACGTCTTTCGCTCGCCGGTTTCGATCGTGCGGCTTTCGACTTGAACCACGTTCTGGGGATGTTTCTGCACGTATTCCGGTATCTGATTAGCCGAGATGAATTTCGTCACCTCGTAACTTCGGTATTCACCAGCACTCATGTCGATCAAAAAACCTGTTCCTGTCTCGCAATTTGCGATGCTTGAAATTGAGGGTGTCCCATCCTCGCGAAGACTGTCCTTCCTGCGCATTCCTTCACGCCTGTAGTAAACGGACCGAAGTGCGACCGGGTTCTGCGCGTTGGGACTGGGTTTGCTGTCCGCGATGACCTTCCGGACCTTTTCGGTCATATCGGCTTTGCAAATGATCGAAATTACGATCATCAATAATAGAAATGAGCGTCTCATGATTGTGATTTTAGCTGGGTGACGAAGTAGTGCGAGTTACGTTAGAGCGTGGCCTCTGTTGAAAATCTGACCGCGCCCTATCAGAGCTTCCGCAGAGCGTTCAATACTTCCTCGCCCGCGGCGGAATCAACGACACATCCACTGGCTCGAACTCAAACTTCGGCTCATCAGCATCGGGGGCGAAATATGCTTTTGTCGTCTTCAGCCAGTTCTTGTCATCGCGCTCGGGAAAGTCGGGCTTGTAGTGTGCCCCGCGCGATTCATCTCTCATGCGCGCGCCTTGCGCAATCACCCGCGACAACTGCAGCATGTTGTAAAGCTGCCGCGTAAAAGCGAATGACGTATTCGCCCACTGCGAGCGATCGCTCAGGTTCACGTGGCGGAAGCGCTCAAGCAGCTCGACCAGCTTAGCGTCAGTCTGCTGCAAATTCTTGTTGTAGCGGATAACCGTGCAGTCTTTCGTCATCAACTCGCCCAGCTCGCGCCACAGCCGAAATGGATTCTCGTCGCCATCCGACCGCATCAGCCCGGCATTGATCTCTTCCTGCCGTTTACGCTCGGCTTCGAAGTGACCATTGCTCGTGGCCGCCTGCTGCGTGCGCGCGTAGCGCACCGCATTCGGCCCCGCAACAAATCCGCCAAAGATGCATGACACCAGCGAATTCGCCCCCAGGCGGTTCGCGCCATGATATTGATACTCGCACTCGCCCGCGGCAAAAATTCCGGAAACGTTCGTAGCCTGATTGAAATCCACCCACAGCCCGCCCATGGTGTAGTGCATGCCGGGAAAAATCTTCATCGGCGTAGTACGAGGATCGTCCCCCACAAACTTCTCATAAATTTCCAGGATTCCTTCCAGCTTGTGATCGAGCGTAGCGCGGTCAATATGCGTCAGGTCGAGATAGACCATCGGCTTGCCGTCAATGCCAAGATTATGCTCGAACACCACCTTGAAAATGGCGCGAGTGGCCACATCGCGCGGTACCAGGTTGCCGTACTTCGGATACCATTCTTCGAGAAAATACCAACGCTCGTTTTCCGGAATCGAAATCGAGTCACGTTTGTCGCCAGGGTTCTTCGGCACCCAGACCCGTCCACCTTCCCCACGCGCTGATTCCGACATAAGCCGCAGCTTATCTTCACCCGGAATGGAGGTTGGGTGCACCTGAATGAACTCGCCGTTCGCGTAGTAGCATCCTTGCTGATATAACGCAGATTGCGCCGATCCCGTGCAGACAACCGAGTTCGTGCTCTTACCAAAAATCGCGCCGATGCCTCCGGTTGCAATGATGACCGCGTCGGCAGGAAAGGTGCGAACTTCCATCGAACGCAAATCCATCGCGCAAATTCCGCGGCACCGGCGATTTGAATCCAGCACCGCCGAAAGAAACTCCCACGCCTCGAACTTCGCTACTTTCCCTTCCGACTCATATCGCCGGACCTGCTCATCGAGCGCGTAAAGAAGCTGCTGCCCGGTAGTCGCTCCGGCAAACGCTGTTCGATGATGCAACGTTCCACCAAATCGGCGGAAATCGAGCAGCCCTTCAGGGGTTCGATTGAACGGCACTCCCATGCGATCGAGCAGATCAATAATTCCAGGCGCCGCGTCGCACATAGCCTTCACCGGAGGCTGGTTAGCGAGAAAGTCTCCGCCATAAACCGAGTCGTCGAGATGTTGCCAGGTGGAATCGCCCTCGCCCTTCAGATTCTTAGCGGCATTAATTCCACCTTGCGCGCAAACCGAGTGCGATCGCTTGACCGGAACAATGGAAAACAAATCCACTTGCCCGCCCATTTCCGCGATCTTGATGACCGCCGAAAGCCCCGCCAGCCCGCCACCCACCACGATAATCTTTGGATTTGCCGCCATTTGTAAAAACCGTTTTCACCACAGAGACACAAAGTCACCGAGAAAATCGATAAAAATGTTCCTCTGTGACTCTGTGTCTCTGTGGTGAAAGTTCTTTTAACGCATCGTAAACGACTCAGTCCCGCCGCCCGCCGGTAGAAACGGCTGCGGCGGCGTCGTCAAAAACGAATACATTGTCACCGCGCCCACAGCCACAAATACCACCGCGATCAGGAAGCAAACGTATCCCCAGCGCTGGCGCGCGATCGGTCCTTGCGTGATCCCCCACTTCGCTGCGAACAACCAGAGTCCATACGCAAAATGCCAGGACGCGCAGAAGATCCCGGCCGCATAAAACGCCACCGCCCACGGATGCCCCAGCATTTCATTCTGTACCTTACCGAACGCCAGATCTGGGCGACTCAGAAGATGCGTTCCGCTAAATCGCAAGTGCCAAGTGTGCCAAACCATATAGAAGAAAGCGACGGCGCCGGTCCAGCGCTGCGCCGAGTACATCCAATTGCCCGCCCAAGGGTAATCGGCAACGTTGCTCTCCCCGCGCCCCCAGATGTAGAAGCCGTAGAGTGAATGGTAAAGAATCGGCAGCCATATGCCGAAGAGTTCGAGGCCGACGACGAATGGAAAACTGCTGAGAAATTCAACCTGCTTGGTATATGCCCCCGGACCCTTGGTGGCAAAAGCGTTCGAGACAAAATGCTCGATCAAAAACAGCCCAATCGGGATGATGCCAGTAAGAGAATGCAGCCGGCGCAGAAAGAAAGTATGCCCCTGACCAGCCCGCAGTGGGGCTACACCCTCTTCGACGCGAAGCGGAGTCGTACTGCTGGGAGGAGATGCCACAAAGTTCCTTGCGAGTTCAGAGATGGCGAGAGAACTTTTTATTATGTTGGCGCAAGAGAAGGGAAGTCAAGGAAGGCGTCTGCGCCGGTGGTGTCTTGACTCGTTGGACAGATTCGATAGCGCCGGGCTACGCGAGAAAGGCGATTCAGTATCCCGCCGCCGCGCTCTGTTTGTGTCTCGCCGCAAGGTCCATGATCCAAGGATCGCTTCGAGCGCTTTTCTTTGTGGACCGATTTTCGCGACGTGACCCCAGAAGCATCCGCACTCCGGCTTGCGGCATTGGTCGACAATCATCACTCCCTGATTCTATTTACTAACGATGACCGTGTAGGCTCGATTATCTCTGGACTTCCGGAACATATCGCGGTCAGGCAATTAGCCTCCCAACCAGAAGGCATCGCTTAGGACGAGGCGAATGTTGCCTTTTTGTTTCAAAAGGTCGAGTGATTGCTTTTTTTCTTGGTTCTCAACAGCTCAGAGAATCGCTTCGCGTATTGACTGCTTCAGCACAATACCAGTCCAGCAATTTCCGGAACGCCGCGCCGCGATGGCTGTATTGGGCTTTTTCTTCCGCGCTCAATTCAGCAAACGTCTTGTCAATTTGCGGAAAGTAAAATAGCGAGTCATACCCGAAGCCATTGAATCCTC
>Ga0185299_10004395_pt1 | contig 17092 bp, 23 predicted proteins | sample PaiPotPPA55metaG_FD_128002 | JGI IMG/M metagenome (GOLD analysis project Ga0185299, IMG submission 128002) | Iron sulfur acid spring bacterial and archeal communities from Banff, Canada, to study Microbial Dark Matter (Phase II) - Paint Pots PPA... ...
CTCCCATTGGTCGTCTCGCAATCCAAAGCGCTGCATGGTCGGCCTCCTCAAAGCCGACTGCCCATGAATCACTCGACAACTGATTTGGGAATCCCCAAAATAACGCCAAGCTCCGGATCATAGAACGATGTTCCGCGTTTGATTCTGTTCCGTTCCCTGGCAAACTCCGCCTAACTGAATACAGGCCCTAGTGCAGGACGAAAAAAACCCTCCCGAACGGGAGGGTTAAATGTTCCGACGCGGAACATTTAGGTCGCCTTAGTGCCGCGTGGCGAGCATGTCCTCTAGCGCCTCCCAAGCGGCTTCCTTGTTCCTGTGCTTGCCGGGGATTAGGAGCCAAACCTCACGCGCTATGCGGCCTTCATGGGGCCGGTATTCGTTCGGATCAACGTAGAGAAACGCAGTCTTGCACCAGCAGTGCTTCAAGTCGTCGTGGTCTACGTCGATCATGAGCGCACACCAATCCCATTTGCGCTCTCCTTTTCGCAGCACGTCGAGCACAAACCAGCCGGCCGGCGGCCGATCAACATACTCGATCGCCGTCATGACTGCACCTCGCCGCGGTTCGATTTGCGCGTCGGGTGCGCGGCGAGGAATGCGATGTCGTTTTTGATCACATTTTCGACCCACTCCCTGTTCGTGCCGATGAAGGTCTTGCTCAACTGGTGGCGTTTCCAGTTCACCGTTGCGATATCGGGGGCGGGAGTGAGGAGCTGCTTGCCAAGGGCCTCCCGGTATCTGTCCAGAATTTCCCAGCGGTCCTCATGGCTCAGCTTGGGGTGCTGGTGCGCCTCCTTCACACCCGCATCGCGCGCGCGGGACAGTTGGTCCGTGAAGTCGAGATAGGCCCGCCAAAAATAAGTGACGGCATCGGCCCTGCGCCACGTCTCGCGGCGCTCTTGCCGCAGACGTTGATTCTTGCCCGTGGTCGTCAGTGTTCGGCCGGTAGCTTCACCGGCGGCACTCGGTCGGCGGTACCCGGTTTTGAGTTCGATGATTTCGGCAGACATGGCTTTAGCTCCTGGGTTGTGTGGATGACTGCACACGCCAAGGCGGGAAGCCGCGCGGATTCATGCTATTTGGGGAATCGGTCATCGGCACTCGTTTCGGCGTGTGCGGGTGGCAAGTCCCGGCGCGTCGTTTGCGCGGCGCGTCGGGGCGCTCTGAGAATTTCGCATTAAAGGCCGTTGGCGTCAATTGGGCCAATTTGGGCCAAATATCTTGCTTTCTACACGTCGAGCTAGCGTCATGCAGTGGTCGATATAGCTGGCCGATTTTGCAAATCTCTTTTCGGCGGCCGCCTTTGCTTTCTTCAAAGGCGTGCCTTGGGCGACTAACGAAAGTACCATCATGCCGGCTTCAACCTTGGAGCCGAAGGTCTGAATTGACCTGTGCAGCGCCTTTGATCTAACAAGTTCCAGGCCATCGACGTAGTGCCCGGGCCGGCGTCCAAGTAACCCTCCCAGCCACGTACGGACTTCGAGCGGTATCGATGGATTGCTGCTGATCAGGTCGCCGAGCAGCTTACGATTGCCGTTCTCCCAGGCAAACATGGCCTGAAACCATTCCCATTCTTTTTCGGGGTCCATGTGCGTTGCTGCTCAATTCGCATAGCTGTTTCGTGCAGCAGTTTTCTATTTCACGCACATGCGGTTTTCAATACATGGTCATGAACACATCAACACCTTTGAAGGGTTATGCACATGAGCGAGCCAAAAAAGCACTATATGCGCTCCGACGCGCCATGCCAAGCGCGCCTTGCATCATAATCACGTGCAGCACGAGGTTTGGTCAGTCACGGGCTGGTACGGATTCCGCGCATGGTTTTGCGACAAGCCGCTAGCGGGCTTTGTCCTTTGCCCGTGCGGCTGGCGCCCGGAACTCGGCAAGCATTATGCGCACCGCGATCACGTCAAATGGGTACGCTCAAACGGCAACAGCGCAATAGACGAAGATTGCCGGCGCGCGCGTGCTGCTCAATTCGCATAGCTGTTTCGTGCAGCGCTTTCCAGTTCTTTGCTCCTGCAATTTTCAGTATAGATGCATGCATGGAAATGCATAGCAACGTGATCCCGGCTTACAAGCTCGTCCAATTTCGGTTGCCGGTCTCCCTCGCCGCCGATCTTGATCGAGCTGCGGCCGAGACGACGGGAACGGCGAGTAGTTATCTAAGGCGAGCGCTCTTCGAGCAGTTGCTCCGCGATGGATTCCGATTCAAACAAACCAACTCATCGGAGTGAATTCTAATGCCAGACAACAACACACCACCAACCGCGGAGCAGCTCGTTGCAGAGGCGCAGCGAATCCAGCAAGCCCAGATTCAAGAGCACGCGAGGGAGGTCAACGAGATATATGAGATGGGCGAACAAGAGTACGGGGCTGCGCCCTTTGCCGAATCGAGTCAAATTTTTGCCGACAAGACGGGGGACCGGAAGCACGAATTGCTAGCTATGATGAGATCTATGGAAGATCCGGCCGCCCTTATCACTCACCTGGCGAACAACGAACAACAACTTGAAAGACTGGCTAAGCTATCACCCGATAGGCAGCGGACCGAGCTTTCGAGGATCGAAGCGCAAATGAGTTCTCATGGGCACGTTTCAACCGGCCCCGCGCCGCGATGGAAGCAGCCCGCCGCGCGCACCGGCCGGGTCTCTGATTCTGACTGGAAGACAACCTATGGCGCGAATCTGACCGACGCGCAGTGGCACAAAGAATTCGACCGGCGTATGGCCGAAAAGGCGAAACGCCGATGATCGATTTGGATCGCGCCAACAACCTGATGGATAGCGTCGAATGGTTGGCCGGCCATGCGCAAGAGCGGCTCTATGATGAACTTCGCGGGCAGATGGAGCATTTGCGCCGCAACGGCGACACATTCTCAGTTCCAAGCCCGGCGCATCCGTATGCTTGGCGCGCGGCGTGGAAAATCTTTGTGAGGCTTCGCGAGCGCGAGCACAACTCGCCCCAGCGCATGGACGATGTTTTTTTCCCGCAGACTTCGCAGAACTATGCCGACTATCTCCGCGATCTCAATGAAATGATGCGGCTGTTGCGCTACAAGAAAATCACGTCACAAGAAGCGGCTTACCTCGGGCTTGAGCGCGGCGATCTTGACGACGTGAAGCCGGATGACCGCGGCTTGATTCCGATCGACGCTTGGGCTGGGGCGGCGGGGCGAATTAGCCAGGTGCTCGGCAAATTTCAAAGTTTCACTGACGAAGGGTGGGCGCAAGAGCGGCTCAAAATACCGCACGCGATGGAGCTGCGGCGCCTTGAAACCGCTCGGCGGCGCGCCGAGGAGAAAGAAGCCGAGCTTGAGGCTAGGCTAGCAGCGCTCGAATCTGTACCGCGTACAAACACCAACGAAACGGAGAACGCAGCATGAGCAAGTTCGGCAATTCGATCGGCGGCGTCGGCGGGAGTGGCGAAATCAATTCCACATCGATTGGCCAGTCGCGCGCCTCGGGCGGTCCGGTGGCCGGTTATTCTCCTTCGAAGGGCTGGGGTGCGGGCGGTGCGCCGGCCGCAGAGTACGGCGCGCAGGGCCACGTAGCCGGCACCGCAGCCCCTACCAGCCAGCGAGCGAGCCGTCCGGAAAAAATCGAGAAGGCGAAGCCATGACGGAAAATCCAAAAAGGCCGGTGCACACGTTCCCGATGCGCACCGCGATCGAACAAGATCCGGCGCTCGCCCGCAGCTTAATCGCCGCAGGTTTCGACCCGCATACATGGGGCTCGCACGATCCGGCCCCGTCGTCTGGCGCGCTTCCACCAGTCGCGGAGGACGCGCGATATCATCGCTGGCGCAAGCATGCACCGGGGTCCGATCCCTTCGGTAACGCAAAGTGATTGAGCTTGTGTGATCGCGCGCGGCCGGAGGTTTCTCCAGCTCTGGCCAAAGGTATGAAAATGACACTCGCGGTCAAACGAGTCGGCCCCGACGCCAGGCGAAGCCCTCATCAGGCCGGCGCCGTGTCGGGGTCGAGTTTTTTGGTGGTGAACAAAATGCCCAACAATAACTCTCCGACCGAGCCCGACCAGGATCAGACCGTCGCGGCGTTGGGCCATTTCTGGGTTATCTTGAAGAAGCTGGACGCCTTCTTGCACGATCCAAGAATCAGCGACGAGCAACGAAGGTGGGCCGCGCAGCAATATGTGCTGACCGTCGCAGCACAGCATGCCGTGCTCGATCATCACGCGGCGGCCTACGGCGTGCCGGAAGACGTGGTGGCGGCCACGTCGAGCAAGGCGCATCCCGACGCAACGAAGCACTGATAAGCCCATGCCGGATAATCCACTCAGTAGTCTCTACCCTCCGCCGCCGCAACAGAGCCAAGGCAGCTTACTGACTGGCGATCCGTCGAAGGTCATCGATATCGCGCGCGGCGTTGGAGCGCTTTCGTTGCTGCCCCTGCAAAGGCAGTATCTGCAAACCACAGTTCAAGGGCAACAAATCCAGAATGAGACCGGGCTGCTCGCCCTGCACACGGGGCAGAATCAGTTTGTTACCGATAGACTCGGTGCCTTGGCCGACATGCCTAACCCAACCCTCGATGATGTCTACAGTTTCATGGCCACCGCTGCCAGGAACAGCAACATCCCTACTCCCGTTCTCACGGCCTGGATGAGAACCTTACCGAGCGACCCGGCGGGATTGAAGCGAGCGCTAGTGACACTGCGGAACATGTCGATCGGCTCGGCGGGAGTGTCCACGCCCGATGTGACGGGCTTCGATGCCAGCGGTGCTCCGATCACTGGGACGCGCGGACAGGCGGGTTATGAGCGCGCGGGTGTTGGTGCGACTGCTGCGCCTGCTCCCACAGAACCGCAAGCGCCTGGCGTCGTTGGGTTGTCGCCGGGATTTGAAACAGCAGCGACCGCCGGCGCAACTGCGCTCGGCGCCGCGCGCGATGCGGCCGGCACTTACCAGGAGCGCGTCAACCCGGTGCGCTCGGCAATCTCGATCCTGGGGAACATGCGGGAAACCGACATTGGCCCGACGAGCGAAAAATGGAACGAGCTCAAGTCGGCTGCGCAGACCTTGGGGCTCGGCACCATTGCCGGCATCGATCCAAACAAGATCAAAGACTTCAACGAACTAAAAAAGTATCTCACGCAATATTCATCGCTGCGCGCGCAAGGCCTCGGGCCTCGCACGAATGAAGGATTGGCGACGGCTGTAACGAGCAATCCAAACGTATCGATGGATAGGCTCTCGGCACAGGAGCTTTCCAAGGTTGCGCTGAGCTTGGAGCGCATGAGGCAAGCACAAACGCTGTCGTTCGAGGACGCTGTTGCGCAGCGGCGAGCATCGCCGGGCCAATACGGGGCATGGACCGCGCGCTGGAACACACAAATGGATCCGCGCGCCTTCGTCTACGACTTGTTATCGCCCCAGGCGCAGCAAGCGCTTCTGAAATCCTTTCGCAGCCCGATCGAGAAGCAGCGCTTCGAGCAGAGCATGATTCTGGCGGAGAGATACGGCCTGCTCGGTGACGTGAGAGAGTAAATGGACGACGTTGTCGCCAAATATACTAAGGCACCAGACAGCGAGACGCCGAGCAGCGAACCTGCGGCGCCTAGCTTCTCTCCCTACGATCAATCGATGATCGTCAGGACCGTGATCGGCGAGGCCGGCGATAACGGCGCGGCTTATCCCGGCATCGTTCGCGATATCCTTGAGCGTCATCGATCAACCGGCGCAGCGCCGAGTGATGTCGTTCTCTCCCGCGGCGTTTATCCATCGTGGGACACGCGCGCAAAGGAGTTGATGAGCATCGATCCGAATTCCGACCGCTACAAGCGCGCTGCGGCCGTTGTCGATCAATTGCTGTCAGGCAACCCTGCGCCTTCTAGCGTCCCCATGTCCAACACGATCGCGAAATATACCAAATTCAGTGAGGATGGCGGCGCCCCAACTGCCGGCATTCCCGCGCCCATCATTACACAGCAGCTCGCAGCGCCTTACACACCACCGACCACGTTGGCCGGCAGGCTGTGGGATGAATTTCAGGCGCGCACGCTCGGCGGCATCTCGCGCGATGTACCGAAGATCGCGGGCGGCGTTGCCGCGCTGCCGGGCAACGTCCTCGCATCGACGGCTGAGAATTTCCTCGGCGGTGTCGGCGCTGTCAGACAGGGCGCCGAAGAGATCCGCGCCGGCAATGTATTGCCTACTTTCCCGTCAAGCGATCCTCGCACCTGGGAGGCTGGAGGGGCGCTGCGCACGGTCGGCGGAGGTCTCGCAACTGCCTTCTCTCCTCTGACTGCGATCACACAGCACGCGGTCGAGGAGCCGGTAACCCAACTGACCGGGAATCCAGAAGCCGGCTCACGCGCCGGCATTGTGGCAAATGCCCTGTTAGCTTCGCCGAGTATTCTAGGACAGCTCAACCGATTCCGACCGAGCGTGCAAGCTACGCAGGGCGTATCGGGCGCGCTCCAGGCCACGCAGCAACCCTCGGAAGCGCTCGCCCGACTGGAATCAAATCCGCGCCTCACCTTGGCGGATGTAGATCCGACCTTGAGGCAGCGCGCTATGGGCATCGCAGCAGAGCCGGGGCCGGCCAAAAACATCCTCTTCCAACGGACGCAGGAACGCATGGCGACGGCGCCCGGTGCGGTGCGCGAAGCTTATGATGAGACAATGGGGCCGGCGCCGAACGTGCCGGAGCTACTGCGCTCCTACGAAACAACGGCACAGACAAACGCACAGCGAGGCTTCGGCGAGGCCTTCGCGGGAGCAAAGCCGGTTGACATTACACCTGTAATAAATCTCATAGATGCCAAGCTACGTCCGGGCATCAACCAAATGGCCGCGAATACTCCCGGCCTCGCGTTGACGCCAACCGAGCAGCGCCTGCTCGCTGTCAGAAGCCAGCTCACCGACGGCCGCAGCATGCAGACCGATCCGCAACGGTTGCACTATGACGTGCAGATTCCGCTGCGCGCGGATGTGCATGATCTCGTCACCAGCGCGACCGGATCTGATAAGGCGATAGGGCGTGCGCTTGGCGACGTTCAGCAGAAGCTCATCGATCAGATCGATGCCTCGACCGGCGGCAAGTACCGCCCGGCGCGAGAGCAATTCAGGAGCGACAAGGAAGTGGGCGACGCCTTCGACAAGGGCGCGCAGATCCTGCAAAACCGGCAGACGGCCGCGGGCTTGCGCGAGGATACACCGGACGCCTGGCGGGAGTGGATCGGTGACGCTTCGCCGGAAGAGATCCAGGCGGCGCAGCTCGGCGCCCGCGCTATGGTCGAGCAGAAGATCGGCGGCCTTCGTTTTGCGGCGCGGCAAGGCACATCACTGCCCGAGGTCGATTTCAATATGCAAAAGTTCGGGATGCTCTTCGGCACGAACGAGGCGGCCCGCCTCGCAAATCTGTTGCGCGACGAGAAGGACATTGCGGCCACGAACAGCAAATTGTTTGCTGGTTCCGATACTGCCGAGCGGCTTGCGGGGCGCGAAGCGGTCAAGGTGCGCGATGTGAACCCGCTCTCTTACGGCGGCTTCCTACCGCCGGCGCTTGCGGAGCTCGGCGGCATCGCCGCTGGATTGCCCGAGATGGGCCATGCGGCTGCGCTTGGCACCGGACTCATGTCGGCGCTGCGGTTCGCGCAAGGTCGCATCGGCAGGCGCGCGGACATGGCGAGAAATGCGCTCGAGGCGCAGATGTTTCTGGCGTCCGGACCCGAGCGCGCGGCCGCTATCAATGCGGTCCGGGCGCAGATGAATAGATCGGGTAACCCGCTGGCTGCCGCGGGGCCGCGGCTTCCGCTCACCTATGTGCCGCACGAAGGAGAGCGTCAGTAGTGGAAAAGTGCCGCAGCCAGCGCAAGCCAAGTCTTGCTGCCGCCATCAGGCAGGCACGCAAGGCAGGCGTCGAGGTAAGCGGCGCGACTATTGCTCCCGATGGCAGCGTGTTTTTAAGATTCAGTCAGCCGGGAAAATCTGATAATGTCGAGGCGCCCGACAATGAGTGGGACGTGAGACTGGCTGGCGAGGCCCGACAATGAAGCTTCCGCGCTACATCAACGCATACGTCGATCGCAACGGAAAGGCGCGTTTCTATTTCCGGCGCGCAGGGTTCAAGAGCGTAGCTCTGCCTGGACTGCCTTGGTCGCCCGATTTCATGCAGGCATATGAGAGGGCAATGGCGGGGCAGCCGGCCGCAATAGGTGCAGCGCGCGTGCTGCCCGGATCGATGCATGCGCTTGCAATCAGTTACTACGGCTCGCGCGAATTTTTCGAGATGAAGCCAAGCTCGCAGCAAGTGCGCAAAAATATCATCGAGCGGTTTTGTCGCGAAACTGACGTGAACGGGCTACGCCACGGCGACAAGCGGGTAGTGACCATGCAGCGTGAACATGTAGTGCGCTTCATGGCAGCCAGGTCGCGGCAGCCGGAAAGCGCCAACGGCCTGCGCAAGGCTATTCGGGCGCTCATGCAGCATGCCGTCGAGATCGGACTGCGTGCCGATGATCCTACCCGCGATGTGAAGGCTATCCGCGTCAAATCGGACGGCTATCACAGTTGGACGGAAGGCGAGATCTCGGAATTCGAACAGCGGCATCCGATTGGCTCGCGCGCGCGGTTGGCGTTCGCCCTGCTGCTCTTTTCCGGTCAGCGGCGCTCTGATGTAGTCCGTATGGGTCGCCAGCATATCCGCGATGGCAGGTTGCACGTGCGGCAGATCAAGACAGGCGCCGAGTTGGCGATCACGATGCACTCGGACCTGCAGGAGATCATCGCCGAGACAGTGGTGGGACAGATGACGTTCCTTGTCACCGAACTCGGCAAGCCGTTCACTGCGGCAGGTTTTGGAAATTGGTTCCGAGAGCAATGCGACAGTGCGAACCTGCGCCATTGCTCGGCACATGGACTGCGTAAGGCTGCGGCACGGCGGCTTGCTGAGGCAGGTTGCACGCCGCACGAGATTGCTGCCATCACCGGCCACGCCAGCCTGAGAGAGATCGTCCGCTACACCGAAGCGGTAAACCGAAAGGGTCTCGCCGACGCGGCAATGGAGAAAGTGGAAAAGGCGAAAAAGAGAACAGCAAGTGCCTAATTCAATCGAAGGTTAGGCAATCAGAGCAAAAAGACATGCAAAATCAAAGGGCAAAACAGGTATTGGCTCCCCGGGACGGATTCGAACCATCGACCAACCGGTTAACAGCCGGTTGCTCTACCGCTGAGCTACCGGGGAGCAAGGGCGAGAGCGACGCCACCCTTGGCTATAACAAAGGGGCTTTCGGCTGCAAAGAGCTAATCCGCTCTCGAATGAAGCGGCGGCCCGGAATTACGCGCTGCATACCCGACCGGTGGAGGCCACGACCGGAATTGAACCGGTGTACACGGTTTTGCAGACCGTTGCGTAACCACTCCGCCACGTGGCCCCACAGTGCAGATACGTAAAGCCAGGCAATTGGTTAAGCAATAGCTGCATCGTCGCCGCTCTCTGCATTCTGAATGTCTGGCCGTGGCGCATTCTGAATAATCGTTCCCTGCGCGTTCGCCAGTCTGTGCGCGTAACGCTTGCGGGTAGCGGGGAGGGCACGTTCCAAGGTTCGCTTGGCGTATCCCTCATAGGCTCGCTGGGTACGATGGCCCGACAGGGCACGGCCCTGGCCGTCGGTCAGCTCCGCGGCCTCGAGCTCGGTCATCCCGCCATGGCGGCAGGCATCGAGCGTGAAGGTCGCCGGAAGCTTGAGTGCAAGCCGGAGCTTCCTCACCCGCTTGTCCATGGCCATGATTGAGAACGGAACCGCGGGCCCGCCCTTGACCGCTTTTAGGATCATGGGCACGCCGCGGCGGGGAAGCCGAGCGAGTACGCCTTCCGCCTCGGGGTAGAAGGGAACAGGTCCGTCGGGCGTGACCTCCTCAAGGGGGTGCCAAACCACCGCGCCAGTCTTGTGATGCACGATCCGCAGGGCGTGTGGAAAATCGGCGGGGCGATAGTCTGGCCAGGTGAGATAGCCGCCAACGACATTCTCGGGCCGCTGAAGCCATTCAAAACAGATCACGGCCGCTGCCGCTGCCTCAGGGCAGGCTGCCTCGATCGCTCCCCAAGCGAAACTATAGACCTGCTCGCGCGTGGCGGCGGGTTTGGTTTTCAGGATCCGCCGCTTCTTGGTGACGCCCTGCCACGGATTGGGGACGGCCTTGTCGAATAGCTCGGGATAAAGCCGGTGGACGACGCGCCACGCATGCCGGCAAACCGAGATGACCTTTTCGCCTTGCCGAAGTCGTTGGCCCCGCGGTCCATTGATGACAATCGCATAAATCTTGTCTGCCGCGCGCGGAGTGATTGACCGGATGGAGCGGTCGCCGATCTTGTCGCCCTTCTTGGTGACCACCTCGCAGACGAGTTGCATGATGCGCTCATAGTCGGGTCGTGTGCGCTCCGACACTCGTTCGCGACAGGCCTCGGATTTCAGGTACTCCCGGAACAGCCAATCGACCGTGCCGTAACGGACCAGTCGGCCACTTTCGACCGTGCCGCCTTTCCGCTTCGTGTTCCACTCATCGAACAGAGCGTTCAGCGCAGCGGCTCTCCCAGCCTCGCCGTTCTCGCCGCAGGCGATAGTGTAATCAGTGCCCAACGGCTCGTTGGGGATAGAGAAGCCGAGCTTCCGGTACAGGATCGGAATGTTGAAATAAAAAGCAGTGGCGCCGCTCGCGAGCGACTTGGTAATGACAAAGCGGGGCAGGGGCTTTGTGAACATCACAAGTCCTCGGCCACGTCCCGGTCGCGACGTAGGTCGTCCGGCAATATCGCTTTGTCGAGATCGTCGCGAAGCCATAGTTGGCGCCTTCCCTCGTGTACGCGAGGGCGGGGATACTCCTTACCCACTCTCGCCATGAAAGCCTCAACGGTGGGCTCCCCGCAATAAGCGGCAGCCAGTTCTGCACACATACGGCGCGGCCACGAGCCAGAGGGTATGACGGCAGGTCGGCTCATGGGTGGGCCAGCAAGTCCAACGCGCGTGCCAGCGGTCCTGAAGCAGAACCATCACTGTTGCGCGTCAATGCTTTGCGTAAAGTATCTACATGGCAACCGTGCTGGAGGAGGAGCGAAGCCGCCACCGCTGCATCCCGCGCGCTCACGTCGACGGCAGTCCCGTGCTTGTGGGCATTCAGGAAGATCTCTGCCAGATCACCATTGTCGAACCTGCCGAAGCCGGCGGTGTACTGGATTCCTCCGTGCTCGAAGCTGAGTAGCTCGTGCCCACGTCGGTTGGGAAGACGCTCGCGAGTCATTGCGTCGTTCCTCGCAACAGGCCCCACGCCTCGAGGACCGCAAGCGCTTCATCGAGCGCCTCGGCAACGCAGGTGGAAGCGCCAGCGTGCTCCATATCAGCGATGAACTCGAGATTGAGCTCCAGCGCGAAGATGCGACCCCGGTGCACAGCGACTAAATCCGAGACTCCCGCCCGGACGCCGAGCCCTTTGAAGCGCGCAGCCTCGATCCTGTTGCGCCTGCCGCCGTTCGGCGTGTGCCAAGCAACCAGGTCACGGGAGCCGCGGGCCCGAATGTGATCGAAGACGGCCCATTGGATTGCGTCCTCCACGCGGCTCATGGTGCTGCCCTCCTACAGCAAATATCCGCGTCGTTCCGCGACGGGGGCCGGAAGGATCGGCCCGAGGGCCACAAGCCCGACGGGGCCGACCTTCCAACGGCCCCGGGGGTATAAGGGGGGTGGAACACATACCGTTGGCACTCGTTGGCACCCCGTTGGCAGAGGTGATGGAATAGGCGTTGGCACCCCGTTGGAAGCCGTTGGTAGGAGCGTTGGCACCCGTTGGAAGGGGGTTCATTGGGCTGCCTCCTGTAGGCCCGGGAGCCTCTTGCGGATGATGCGTTCGCGGCGCTTGGAGGGCGGACCGAACGCCTCGGTTGCGATCCGCCCGGCGGCAAACAGACGCTCCTGAGCGGCGAGCAGCACCTTGGCCTTGTAGCCGGCCCCTTGCGGCATTTGCGCGAAGATGGTCGGGGCGAAATTGTTGCTCCGGTACGGCCCGACTCGTCGACCTTGTGCGGCCGCGGCATCGAGGCAATCGAGATACGCTTGCTCGACAGCGGCCTCGGCGGCCAAGCGTGCGAGCGTGCTGGCGCTCCCTTCCGGGACGAATAGGCCGCGTTGCCAGCGCAAGCGCATGATCTCGCCGGCCGGGCCATAGTTGGATTTCATCACCCGGAGCTCGCGCATATCCGCGTCCGGCTCGTTGCCTTCCTGCGGCTTCACGCTGGTGAAGTTCAGCCGCGACCGAACCGAGTTGTTCCAGGCCGTCGAGCCGCTGGTTCCCGTCCCGCTCGCCAGACCGAACAAGCTGGGATGAGCGATCAGCATGACAGCAGCGCCGGTCTCGATGGCAAGCCGACGCAGCAGCCCGATGAATTGCCGGACCTGCCTGCGGTCGTTCTCATTGCCGGCGAACACGTCGGCGGCGGCCTCGATCACGATCAAAGAGGGCAGGATTTCTGCCGCCGCTTTGGCGAGGCTTTGAAACAGCGGGGTCGGGCGGATGATGCCGGCCCGGTCCGGCGCGCCGAGCACCGGATCGTCGCCGGGCAGGCAAAGTATGTGAACGCCGTGGAGATCTTCGAAACCGATCCCCTGGTGATCGAGGATCGCAGCAAGCCGGCGATGAACTTCGTCGCCGTCCTCCTCGGCCGAAAAGAACATCGCCGGACCCGGAGCCTCGACGACCGCGCCGAGCCAATCCGTGCCGCGCACCGTGGCGACGACCAGTTGCAGCGCGATCGTGGTCTTGCCGGTCGCACCATCGCCGTTGAGCATGATCGGAACGCCGAGCGGAATCCGATTCGGTACAAGCCAGCGCCGCAGCGGAATTGGTTGATCGGCCCATTTGGTCGGGTCGAGAAATTCCAGCTTGGGCAACTCGAGCCCCGGATCGGCTGAAGATTGCTCGGCGCTCTGCGGCGGGTCGGGCACATCGATGGCCGCATCCGCGAGCCGATAAAGCTCCTCGGGAGTGCCGCCGGCCGCAAGCCAATCGCTCGCATCGCCCTTCGCCGGCAGGCCCGGCAGCCTCACGATTCGGGCTTGCCCATCTGCTGCTCGGATCGAGGCGGCCACGGCCACGGCGTGCGACGCGCCGGGCGGATCATTGTCGGGAACGACGAACGCGCGGCCACCCTTGAAAATCTGTGAGTATTCATCGCGCCATTTTCCGGCGCCACCCGGGTTGCATGTCGCTGGAATGCCAAGTCGCCACAGCGCGTCCGCGTCTTTCTCCCCTTCGACAATGAAAACGGCTCGCTCGAGTGCCAGTGCTTCGATCACTTCGGGAAGGTGGTAGAGCACACGCCTGCTGCCGTTGAGATTCCAAACCCAGCCGTTGCGGCCATCTGGTCGGCGCTGCCGAAAGTCCTTCGGCTCGAACCGAACAACCTGAAACAACAACTCGCCAGCTTCGTTTACATAATCGTAGCTTTTCTCCAGGTGTCCGCCGGCGGCAGGATGATGCGAGCCGTTTGGTTTTGGCTCGAACTGCGGCAGCCCCAGCTTGTCGCGGACATAAGCCTTGCAGACCTGCCAATCATCGTCGGCGAAGCTCGTCACGACAAACCCGTCTTCGTTCTCGACCGACGGGGACACCGCAAGCGATCGATCCGCCGGCGAATGGCCGGGACCTGGGCAAAGGACCTGCGGCCCGTTCTTGCCGCGCGAGATGACGCCGCCGAGCGCGCGCTGGAGCTCCTGCACGGTGATTTGAATGCCCGTCATCCCCGGCGCCCACTGACCGCGCAAAGCCCGGCGAGACAGCGCTCGCTAAACAAAGGAATGCGTTGCGCGAGATAATGGATGCGCGGCACGGGGATAGTGGTCACGCGCTCCGTAATTTGTGCCCATGCGACAGGGAACTGCGTCGCGGCCGTCGCCGAAGTCACCGCCAAAGTCTGGGCGCCGAGCGCCTCGTGTGCCGCAGCCTTACGCCTGCCTGCATCCGCCCCGGCGCCAGTATTGGTGTCCGGATGGTTCATCGTGCCCCGCTGACAGCGCGCGGGGCCGTCAATCGCGCGGATCTCGCTCTGATAGTCGCGCAGCACCGACACCCGGCTCTCCCGATCGCCTCAGCGCGAATCGCTACGTCGATCGAAGACGGCGCGGCGAGCACTTAATAGCTGGGAGAGTTACGGTTAAGTGGGATAGTTATTTTTGTACGTAATATCAAATGCTTAGTTGAGCAGCGTGCCCCCGGTTCTCCCAGCAGCGGCCAGGTGGGATAGTTATTCTACGAGGCACTCTTCCGAGGACGACCACCCTTCGTCGTCCAATTCCTGTTTCCCGTTTTCCCCTGCGCAAACTGAAACGCGCTCCTCGCCGCATGCTTTCCCACATGAAACTTCGCGCGGACTTCAGCGAGCAGGCTTGTCACTGAGCGACCTTCGGGAGGGTCGGGATGCTTCAGCAGCTCCGCAACGACCCAGCGCTTAGCTCCCTCCAGATCCCACCTACTGGTCTGATCGAACGGGAGTTCGTCGAATTGTGTGAAAACCTTGGCCCAGCTTTTGGACTGCTTGGCCCCGACGGCAGCCAGCGCGTCACGAAATCGATGCTGCGCACGTAATAGAGCCAGCAATGCGGTCTTCGCCTCGGGTGACCCGGCTGGACACTCACGCCAATTTCTGGCGGCCTCCCTCACACGCGCGCGGGCATCGACGGCTGGCTTGACAAGCGCCTCCCCATCGGCGCGATTTTGCACTGGGAACCGCCATCGCAGAGTGAAGCCCGCTATCGTGAGCTGCGCGTAGATGGGTCCATCAGGGTGGACGGCCAACATCCCTCCGAGCGCTCCGAACTGCCACGACCTCGAGATCGGCGTCCGCATCCCGAGCTTACGGGCTCGGGACCGCGCGAGCGTGGCAGCGCGCGAGCGCCTCACGCTATCTAATTGTCGCGCTTTATCCTGGTTCGTCAGCCAATCAATCATTGATGGTTGATACCCCAGACGTTGGGCTGCGGCAGTGCGCCGCAGTTCATATTCCCGCCACGGCAACGCGCTGAGCCGCCTGAGCAAACGTTTAGTCGTCTGAGGAATTGGGCCGCCATACAAACCCCATGCTGGGTGTTTCATACCTCGCGGCAGCCGCTTATCAGCAATCGCTTGCCAAAGAATGAGGCGCATGCGTTGCGCCGCCACGTCCGGGTCTGACGTGGTTAATGAGGGGGTGAGCCTGGAGTAGTCCCGGCTTCCCCTGCTCCGGGCTGTCGACGCGTCGGTCACATACACGGCGCACTGGAGCACCGGCTTGCCTCCAGGGCCCCGCGCCCATTGTGTGAACCGAGGTGTCTTTCTTCCCTTCGCGGCCTGCCGCATCGCTTTGATATCGATCCCCTCCTTTTTCGCAACTGCAAGAACTGTCTTGTGATTGAGGCCGAGCTGCTTTGCCGTGGCTAATGCGTTTAGGTTGGTATTGAGCATTTGGACCACCTCTGTCCGCTCGGCTTTCGTTAAAAGGTGTTGTAATCCAATCCCTTCTTTTTTGCAGAGCCTAAGGATCGTCGTCTCACCAAAACCAAACTCTCTAGCCACGGCTGCTGCATTTGCATTGTTCTTAAGCGCCTCAATTATCTTTGCGCGATTCGCGCTTGTCATAGCGTGCTTCGTCATGTTTCTTCTTCCTTTGACACCGTTGCCCCAGTTCGGTCGTCGGCATCGACATCATCATTACCTCTCCTGCCGACGGCGCATGCGCGCGAGAATCACCACCGATCTTATTTTGATGAGCCCCGCTCCCCATCGACCCGTGGCATCACATCCACAGATATCTCCTGGTGTGGTGCGACTCCAAATGCGCCCCTCACCCGGGCCCTTCGTTGGCGCGAATCGCCCCATGGTGAGAGGGTGCCGAGCCGCTTCAACGGCGGCTCGGGTGAGCGGCACGTACCAAGCTTACCTCGCAGGTGGGGGCTGAACAGTTACGGCGATGTTTTGGCGGGGACCGGCTGCTTGGCCCACGGCAAACTGATTTTGCCGGGCTCCACATTGCGGCGATAAAAAATGCGCTGTCTTGCCTGAACAGGGACGTCGATCACCGCCCAGTCTCGGTGCAGCTCGACGAGCCTTCCACCGTTTATCGCCCACACCATGCCGGCGACGCCGCTATAATCGAGAGGCCGGCTCGGCGCACAGCCGAACAAGGTCATCGCGTCCCAGCCCAGTTTATACGCGCGCTCGGCCCAGTTTTCCGGCGAGTTCAAGAAGCGCTTGCAGTCGTCCACGAACTGCCGCCAGCGGTGGCGAGGGACGTCAGCGGGGGGCCGTTCAGGATTTAGGTAAGCGACCCCTTCGACCCAATGGTTTGGAATGCGACGCGGTGGTGCCGATTCCCGCCCCGCTTTAGCCGACGGTACGCTCGCCCGCGGCAACTCCCATAGCCAGTGGCTACGAGCCCCAAAGCCAGCCCGGTGTGACCTGATGCGAAGAAACTTCTTGGCTCGTCTGAATGGCTTTGCCTGTGCGATGCGCTGCCGTTCCTTGAGCAATCCTGCCGCTTGGGCGCTTGCCTCGATCTCAGTCACAGGGCAGGCCCGCTTTGCGAGTGCCCCTCGCAAGAATTTCACCACATCCGCGTCAGTTGGCTGAACGTGCATGAGACCATCCATATGGCGGCCAAGCCGTCCAACCGAAACGTGTCGGAACGGGCGCCCGGACACACATGTGGGCTGAGGCCCGTAAAAGCCGCTGGGGGAGGCCGTTCGACCCCCCCTCTCCACTCAGCACCATAGATGTCCATGGCCTCGGGAGGGGGTGCGAATTTTCGTGTGATTTTGGGCATCGTCGAAAAAAGGAATTTTTGCACACGACATGACCCCAAAATCGTCAGAGATCTCGCCGTTGCTCAAAGCGGACAGCACGACGCTGTCGTTCTGCGCCTCGAAAACGGGAAAATTATCGGGAGGTTTTCAGCATTGCGGGCAAATCGGGGCGTTTAAAAAGTCAGGTGTTCGAGGTGGGCTGGGCGCCGCAAGGTATCGAAGGGAGCGTATCGAGCGCCATCGAGATGGTTGGAGGGGGATAACAGAGGGGGCCCGGCATCTATGCGCACGATCGGGGG
>Ga0185299_10004396_pt1 | contig 17092 bp, 16 predicted proteins | sample PaiPotPPA55metaG_FD_128002 | JGI IMG/M metagenome (GOLD analysis project Ga0185299, IMG submission 128002) | Iron sulfur acid spring bacterial and archeal communities from Banff, Canada, to study Microbial Dark Matter (Phase II) - Paint Pots PPA... ...
TGAGACTTGTCGGACAGGTAGTGAACACGAGAGGTACTTGATCATGAGCGAACGCCCGCTCAGGGTGGCGTTGTTGGGCTGCGGGGTCGTCGGCTCCGAGGTGGCCCGGCTCATGACGACGACCGGCGCCGACCTCGCCGCCCGGATTGGGGCCGGGGTCGAGCTGTCCGGCATCGCGGTGCGCCGGCCGGCCCGCGCCCGCAATCTCCCGGTGGATCCCGCGCTGTTCACCACCGACGCCCGCGAGCTCGCCGGCCGGCCGGACAACGACGTGGTCATCGAGGTCATCGGCGGCATCGAGCCGGCCCGCAGCCTGATCCTGGCCGCGATGGAGAACGGCGCGAGCGTGGTGACCGCGAACAAGGCGCTGCTGGCCGAGCGCGGCGCCGAACTGCACGCCGCGGCGGAGAAGCACGGCGTCGACCTCTACTACGAGGCGGCCGTCGCCGGGGCCATCCCGCTGCTGCGCCCGCTGCGCGAATCGCTCGTCGGCGACAAGGTCAGCCGGGTCCTCGGCATCGTCAACGGCACCACCAACTTCATCCTGGACCGGATGGACTCCACCGGCGCCGGCTTCGACGAGGCGCTGGACGAGGCCACCGAGCTCGGGTACGCCGAGGCCGACCCGACCGCGGACATCGAGGGCTTCGACGCCGCCGCGAAGGCCGCGATCCTCGCCTCGCTCGCGTTCCACACCAAGGTGACCACCGCGGACGTGTACCGCGAGGGCATCACCCAGGTCACCGCCTCCGACGTGGCCTCGGCCAGGGACATGGGCTCGGTCGTGAAGCTGCTGGCCATCTGCGAGGTGGACGCGGCGCGCGAGTCGGTCAGCGCGCGAGTGCACCCGGCGATGATCCCGCGCTCGCACCCGCTGGCCGGGGTGCGCGAGGCGTACAACGCGGTGTTCGTCGAGTCCGAGGCGGCCGGGCAGCTGATGTTCTACGGGCCAGGCGCCGGCGGCACGCCGACCGCGAGCGCGGTGCTCGGCGACCTGGTGGCGGTATGCCGCAACAAGGTCAACGGCGGCCGCGCCCCGGCCGTCTCCGCCTACGCCGACCTGCGGGTGAGCCCGATGGGCGACGCCCGCACCCGCTACCACATCTCGCTGGACGTGGACGACAAGGCGGGCGTGCTCGCGCAGGTCGCGCAGATCTTCGCGCAGCACGACGTGTCCATCCAGACCGTCCGGCAGTCCGGTCGCGGCGAGGACGCGCGGCTCGTGGTGGCCACGCACTCGGCCACCGACGCGGCGCTGAGCAACACGGTGGAGCAGCTGCGGGCGATGCCCACGGTGCGCGCCGTAGCCTCGGTGATGCGCGTCGAGGGCGAGTGAGCACACATCGTCTCGGTCGAGGAGCCGTGGATGAAGACCAGTCAGCAGGCGGAGGAGAGCTCATCCCGTATGGAGAACTCAGGGAAGCAGCAGACCGTCGGACGCCAGTGGCGCGGTCTGATCGAGGAGTACCGGGACCGGCTCCCGGTCTCCGCCGAGACGCCCGTGGTGACCCTCGGTGAGGGCGGCACGCCGCTGGTCTACGCGCCCACGATCTCCGAGCTGACCGGCTGCGAGGTCCACCTCAAGGTCGAGGGCATGAACCCGACCGGGTCGTTCAAGGACCGCGGCATGACCTTGGCCATCTCCAAGGCCGCGGAGGCCGGGGCCAAGGCCGTGATCTGCGGCTCGACCGGCAACACCAGCGCCTCGGCCGCGGCCTACGCGGTGCGCGCCGGAATGATGTGCGCGGTGCTGATCCCGGACGGCAAGATCGCCATGGGCAAGCTGAGCCAGGCGCTCGCGCACGGCGCGCGGATCCTGCAGGTCGAGGGCAACTTCGACGACTGCCTGACCATGGTGCGCGAGCTCGGCGAGAAGTACCCGGTGGCCGTGGTCAACTCGGTCAACCCGGACCGGCTCGCCGGGCAGAAGACCGCCGCGTTCGAGATCGTCGACGCGCTCGGCGACGCCCCCGACATCCACGTGCTGCCGGTGGGCAACGCGGGCAACATCTCCGCGTACTGGATGGGCTATACGGAGTACGCGCGGGACGGTCTGGCCTCCGGCCGGCCGCGGATGTTCGGCTTCCAGGCGGCGGGCGCGGCGCCCTTCGTCTCCGGCGCGCCGGTGGCCAACCCGCAGACCATCGCCTCGGCGATCCGGATCGGCAACCCGGCCTCCTGGGACCTGGCGATCGCGGCGCGCGAGGAGTCCGGCGGCCTGATCGAGGCGGTGACCGACCGTCAGATCCTGTCCGCCTACCGGCTGCTCTCGGCCCGCGAGGGCGTGTTCGTCGAGCCGGCCAGCGCGGCGGGCGTGGCCGGCCTGGTCAAGCTGGCCGAGGAGGGCAGGCTCGAGCCCGGACAGCGGATCACGGTCACCGTCACCGGAAACGGCCTCAAGGACGCGGACTGGGCCATCAACGGCGCGCCGCGGCCGCCGAAGGTCGCCTGCGACACCGTAAGCGCGGCCGGGGCGCTGGGGCTGGCGTGACCGGGGTCGGCATGACGGGCGTCGGCGCGCCGGGCGCACACCCGCGGCTGCGCGCCGAGCCGGTCACCGTACGGCCGCCGGCCACCAGCGCCAACCTCGGTCCGGGCTTCGACGCCTTCGGCCTCGCGCTCGAGCTGCGCGACGAGGTGACGGTGCAGATCCTCGACGCAGGGCTCGAGGTCGCCATCGAGGGCGAGGGCGCGGATTCGGTGCCGCGCAACGAGAATCATCTGATCGTCAGATCTCTGCGGGCCGCGTTTCACCGGATGGGCGTCGAGGTGCCAGGGCTGCGGGTGCGCTGCGTCAACCGGATCCCGCACGGCCGCGGCCTCGGCTCGTCCTCGGCCGCGATCTGCGCGGGCATCATGGCCGCGCGGGCGCTGGTCGCCGACGGCGAACTGCTGCTCGACGCGTACGGCGCGCTCGACCTCGCGAACGAGATCGAGGGGCATCCGGACAACGTCGCGCCCTGTCTGGTCGGCGGATTCACCACGGCCTGGCAGCAGCCGGACGGTGTGGACGTGCTCAGGCTCGACCCGGCGGACGAGGTCTCCGCAGTGGTCTTCATCCCCGCCGAGCCGCTCTCCACGCACGTGGCGCGGGGCCTGCTGCCCAAGGACGTGCCGCACGCCGACGCGTCGTTCAACGCCGGCCGCTCCGGCCTGCTCGCCCTCGCGCTGACCGCGCCCGGGCTCGGCGCCGAGCGCCGCAGGGAGCTGCTTCTCGCGGGCACCGAGGACCGGCTGCACCAGGGTTACCGCGCTCCCGCGATGCCGGCCAGCGCGCAGCTGATCGCCCGGCTGCGCGCGGACGGGCGCCCGGCCGTGGTCTCCGGCGCGGGACCGTCCGTGCTGGCCCTCGGCGTGGCAGGGGCCGTCGGCCTCCCGTGGGCGGAGTATGCTCGCAGCGCGAACCCCGCGGGCGACGGTGGGCGCTGGCGCGCCCTGCAGCTGCCGGTCGCCGCCGTCGGGGTGGTCGTCGACGAGGTGCGGGCCGCCGGGCGGGGCTAGCCGAGCGGCCGGACACGGCGAAACGCCGGGATCATGGAAGGCGGGGAATGCCACTTTGGCGAGAAAGTGTTAGTCTGGTAGCCGCAACCGGTGTTCGCGGCGGTACGCAGGCTGGATGACAGCCGCCGTTTCCACCATCCAGTCGGACGCCGTTGCCCCCTCCTCCTGGCAGTCCCGTCACGGTCTTCCCGTGCGTGCGGCCCCCATGCCGCCGCCCTGGAACGCCCCGTCGACGGCGAGGCCTCGAAACCCATTGCCCAACCGGTTGGATCCGCCTCAGACGGTCCCCGGGGGCACGACCGGTCGCCGACTCGGCCCACAGCCGAAGGCGCCCGCTCCAGGGAAGGACCCTTCGTGAGCGAAACCACCGAACTGACCACCGCACGTCGCCGTTCCACCAGCGGCACGGGCCTCGCGGCCCTGCTGCTGCCCGAGCTTCGGCTCAAGGCGGCCGAGCTCGGCGTCAAGGGAGTGACGCGGATGCCCAAGAGCGCGCTGATCGAGGCGATCGAGCAGCGCCAGTCCGGCGGTGTGCAGTCGGGCGACGCGGTCGCGGGTGGCCCGCGGGAGCAGTCCTCCCGCGCTAAGAGCACCGCTTCCCGCGCGGCCAAGGACGTCAAGTCCAAGGACGCCGCAGCCAAGGACGCGCCGCCGCAGGAAGCCGTGGAGGCGCCGCGTGAGCGCACCCGCGGCCGCCGCGCCGCGGCCGCGGCGCAGTCCGCGCCGCAGCAGCAGCGCATCCCCGAGCAGCAGCGCACCGACGCGCCGGCCCCGGCGGCGACCCAGACCGACGCCCCGGCGCAGCCGAGCCGCCGGGTCAGGGCGCAGGCCGCGGCGGCCGCCGAGCAGGCGAGCGCCGGCCAGCAGACCCAGACCCAGGTGCAGACCCAGGTCGAGCAGCCCCCGGTCGTGCAGACCGACAAGCAGGTGCAGGCCGGCCAGGCGGCGCACGGCGCGGCGCAGGCCGAGCAGCAGGGCGAGAACCGGCCGCAGGGTTCGCGCCGCGAGCGCGAGCGCGACCGGCGTCGGGGCCGCGACGGCGGCCGCGAGGGCCAGAGCCGCGGCGGCAACCAGCAGCAGAGCCAGGGCCCCCGGGAGAGCCGGGAGAACCGCGACAACGTGCAGGGCGACGACAGCGGCAACCGCCGCTTCCGCGAACGCGGCCGCGGCCGGCGCGGGCGCGAGTTCGAGGGCCAGCAGAACGCCCCTGAACCGCAGTTCGCCGAGGACGACGTGCTGATCCCGATCGCGGGCATCCTCGACGTCCTCGACAGCTACGCCTTCGTGCGCACCACCGGCTACATGCCGGGCTCCAACGACGTCTACGTCTCGCTCGCCCAGGTGCGCCGCTACGGCCTGCGCAAGGGCGACGCGATCGTCGGCGCCGTGCGCCAGCCGCGCGAGGGCGAGCGCCGGGAGAAGTTCAACGCCCTGGTGCGCCTCGACTCGATCAACGGGCTGACCCCGGACCAGGTGTCCCAGCGCCCCGACTTCAACAAGCTGACGCCGCTCTACCCGCAGGAGCGGCTGCGCCTTGAGACCGAGTCGAACCGGCTGACCAACCGGATCATCGACCTGGTCGCCCCGATCGGCAAGGGCCAGCGCGGCCTGATCGTCTCGCCGCCCAAGGCGGGCAAGACCATGGTGCTGCAGTCGATCGCCAACGCGATCACCACCAACAACCCGGAAGTGCACCTCATGGTCGTGCTCGTGGACGAGCGCCCCGAAGAGGTCACCGACATGCAGCGCTCGGTCAAGGGCGAGGTCATCGCCTCCACCTTCGACCGGCCGGCCGAGGACCACACCATCGTCGCCGAGCTCGCCATCGAGCGGGCCAAGCGACTGGTGGAGCTGGGCCAGGACGTCGTCGTCCTGCTCGACTCGATGACCCGGCTCGGTCGTGCGTACAACCTCTCCGCCCCCGCCTCCGGTCGCATCATGTCCGGTGGTGTGGACTCGACCGCGCTCTACCCGCCGAAGCGCTTCTTCGGCGCGGCGCGCAACATCGAGCACGGCGGCTCGCTGACGATCCTGGCCACGGCGCTGGTGGAGACCGGCTCCAAGGCCGACGAGGTCATCTTCGAGGAGTTCAAGGGCACCGGTAACCTCGAGCTCAAGCTGGACCGCCGACTGGCCGACAAGCGCATCTTCCCGGCCGTGGACGTGGACCAGTCCGGTACCCGCAAGGAGGAGATCCTGCTGGGTGCCGAGGAGCTGGCGATCATCTGGAAGCTGCGCCGGGTGCTGCACGCGCTCGACCAGCAGCAGGCCATGGAACTGCTGCTCGACCGGATGAAGAAGACCAAGTCGAACGCCGAGTTCCTGATGACGATCCAGAAGACCGCGCCCGGCGGCGGCGAGTAGCACTTCAGCAAACGCAGCACGCCTCGCGACGGCGGGAGAGCGGGAATATCCGCCCTCCCGCCGTTGTAGGATGGTACGTCGGTCCCGGTTCCCGCACCGCGCTCCCGCGGCAGCGACCCGGCGGCCCCGAGCAGACATCTAGGAGCATCATGAAGCCCGGTATCCACCCCGAGTACTTGGTCACCACCGTGACCTGTGCCTGCGGCAACTCGTTCGTCACCCGGTCCACCGCGTCGAGCGGCCGGATCAACTCGGACACCTGCTCGCAGTGCCACCCGTTCTACACGGGCAAGCAGCGGATCCTCGACACGGGCGGCCGGGTCGCGAAGTTCGAGGCGCGTTTCGGCAAGAAGAAGTAGCGCGTCGGACGGCGCCAGCGCGGGTGTGCACCCGCGGCTGGCGCCGTCTCGCGTATGTGCGGCCCGGCGCCGGTGACCCGCTTGTCGGACCTTTGAGGCGTGCGGGACGGCGTTCGAATCGAGAGGCAGTGAACCGAAGGTGTTTGAGGCGATTGAGGACCTGCTCGTCGAGCACGGTGAGCTCGAGACGCGCCTGGCCGATCCGGAGGTTCACACCGACCAGGCGCTGGCCCGCAAGCTGGGCAAGCGCTATGCCGAACTGACCCCGATCGCCGAGACGTTCAAGTCCTACCAGGCCAACGGCCAGGACCTCGAGGCGGCCCGCGAGCTCGTCGCGGAGGACCCGTCCTTCGCCGAGGAGCTGCCCGCGCTCCAGCAGCGCAAGGCCGAGCTCGAGGCGCGGCTGCAGGAGCTGCTGATCCCGCGCGACCCGCTGGACGAGAAGGACGTCATCCTCGAGATCAAGGCGGGGGAGGGCGGCCAGGAGTCCATGCTCTTCGCCGGCGATCTGCTGCGGATGTACCTGCGCTACGCCGAGCGGCAGGGCTGGAAGACCGAGCTGATCGAGTCCACCGACTCCGACCTCGGCGGCTACAAGGACGTCTCGCTCGCGGTCAAGTGGCGCGGGACGCCGCAGCCCGGCGAGGGCATCTGGGCCCGGCTCAAGTACGAGGGCGGCGTGCACCGGGTGCAGCGGGTCCCGGTGACGGAGTCGCAGGGCCGGATCCACACCTCTGCCGCGGGCGTGCTCGTGCTGCCCGAGGCCGAGGAGGTCGAGGTCGAGATCAACCCGAGCGACCTGCGCATCGACGTCTTCCGCTCCTCCGGCCCCGGCGGTCAGTCGGTCAACACCACCGACTCCGCGGTGCGCATCACGCACGTGCCGACCGGCGTCGTCGTCTCCTGCCAGAACGAGAAGTCGCAGCTGCAGAACAAGGAGTCCGCGATGCGGATCCTGCGCGCCCGACTGCTCGCCTTCGCGCAGGAGGAGGCCGAGAAGGAGGCCTCGGACGTGCGCAGGAGCCAGATCCGCACGATGGACAGGTCCGAGCGCATCCGCACCTACAACTTCCCGGAGAACCGCCTCTCCGACCACCGCACCGGCTTCAAGTCCTACAACCTCGACCAGGTGCTCGACGGGGAACTCGACGCGGTCATCCAGTCCTGCGTGGACGCCGACCTCGCCGCGAAGCTGGCCGGGCAGGGGGACTGAGTCGGCCATGACCTCCCCGTCCGAGACTCCGGCGACGCTGCCGGGGCTGAACCTCCTGCTGTCGGAGGTCGCGCTCGCGGCCGCCCGGCTGGCCGAGGCCGGGGTGGACTCGCCGCGCGCGGACGCCGAGGAGCTCGCGGCCTGGATTCACGGCGTCACCCGCGGCCGCCTGCACACAGTGCCCGACCGCGACTTCGACGCGCGCTACTGGGCGGCGGTGGCCCGGCGGGAGAACCGCGAGCCGCTGCAGCACATCACCGGCCGCGCCTACTTCCGTTATCTCGAGCTCGAGGTGGGTCCCGGCGTGTTCGTGCCGCGCCCGGAGACCGAAGTGATGGTCGGCTGGGCGATCGACCGGCTGCGCGAGCTCGACATCGCCGAGCCGCTCATCGTCGACCTGTGCTCGGGTTCCGGCGCGATCGCGCTGGCCATAGCGCAGGAGGTGCCGCGGGCCAGGGTGCACGCGGTGGAGCTCTCGGACGAGGCGCTGGTCTGGACCCGGCGCAACGTCGAGGGCAGCCGGGTGACGCTGCATCAGGCGGACGCGCGCACCGCGCTGCCCGAGCTCGGCGGCCAGGTGGACCTGGTCATCTCGAACCCGCCGTACATTCCGTTGACCGAGTGGGAGTACGTCGCCACCGAGGCCAGGGACTACGATCCGCAGCTCGCCCTGTTCTCCGGCGAGGACGGTCTCGACATGATCCGGGCGCTCGAACGCACCGCGCACCGGCTGCTTCGGCCGGGTCGCTGGCTTGCGGTGGAACACTCGGATCAGCAGGGCGGAGCCGTGCAGCGCATCTTCCTCGAGGAGTTCGGCTGGGTCGAGGCGGGCGACCACCGCGACCTGACCGGCCGGCCGAGGTTCTTCACCGCCCGCAAGGACGGGCAACGTCCCTGACGGCGTGTCGAGACGCAGAGTTCTAAGACACAGTGTTCTGCGAAAGACTGCCGATCCGCAGACCACGATGGAGGAGAGCGAGACCGTGAGCCGCCGCTACGACTGCGCTGAACCGGACCAGCGGGCGATGGGCCTGCGCGAGGCCGCCTCGACGATCCGCCGGGGCGATCTGATCGTGCTGCCGACCGACACCGTGTACGGCATCGGCGCCGATGCCTTCTCCAGCAGCGGAATCAGTGCGCTGCTCGCGGCCAAGGGCCGCGGCCGGGACATGCCGGTGCCGGTGCTGGTCGGCTCGCCGAGCACCCTGCACGGACTGGTCTCGAAGTTCCCTGAGAACGGCTGGGACCTGGTCGACGCGTTCTGGCCCGGCGCGCTCACGATCATCGCCCGGCATCAGCCCTCGCTGCAGTGGGACCTCGGCGACGCGCGCGGCACGGTCGCGTTGCGGATGCCGCTGCACCCGGTGGCGATCGAGCTTCTGGTGCAGACCGGGCCGCTCGGCGTCTCCTCCGCGAACAAGAGCGGGCATCCGCCGGCCACCACCGCCTCCGAGGCGCAGGACCAACTCGGCACCTCGGTCGACGTATACCTGGACGGCGGCTCCACGGTCGACCCGGTGCCCTCCACGATTGTGGACCTGACCGGTGAAGCGCCGCGTTTGCTGCGCGAGGGCGCGCTCACATTCGAGGAGATCGTCAAGGTCGCCGCGAATCTGACCCGCTGATCTTCTGACCCGCTGAATTAGCGCCGTAAAAGCACACGAGAATTTCCCCGACCGCCAAAGCGGCCGGGGAAATTCTCGTTTTAAGCTGGCTTTCCGCGCGGGGCGGGAATTAGCCGAGGTTCAGCACCTGGCCCACGAGGATCAGGTTCGGGTTCGAGCCGACGGTCGACTCGTTCTCGGTGTACAGGGTGTGCCAGTTGGAAATGCCCTCCTTGGCGGCGATCCCGGAAAGGGTGTCGCCGGACACGACGGTGTAGGTGCCACCGGTCGAGCTGGCGGAGGTGCTGGCGGACGAGGTGTCCGAGCTGCTCGAGGACGAGGTGTCCGAGGAGCTGGCGGCCGGGGCCGAGGAGGTGTCCGAGCTCGAGGAGGAGGACGAGCTGGTGTCCGAGGACGAGGACGAGCTCGAGCTGGTGTCCGAGGACGCGGTCGAGGAGCTCGAGGTGTCACCGGAGGTGTTGGTGCCCGAGTAGGTGGTGCCGCTGCCCGCGTAGGCGCCGCACACCGGCCAGGCGCCGATGCCCTGGCCGGCCAGGACGGCCTCGGCCACGGTGATCTGGTCGGCCTCGGAGGCCAGGTTGGCGGAGGAGGCGTACTGGTCGCCGCCGTAGGCGTCCCAGGTGGACTGGGTGAACTGCAGGCCGCCGTAGAAGCCGTTGCCGGTGTCGGCAGCCCAGTTGCCGCTCGACTCGCAGTTCGCGATGGCGGTCCAGTTGACGGAGTCCGCGGAGGCGCTGCCGGCCATCATGACCGGGACGGCGATCGCGGCACCGGCGATGGCGGCGGTGGCGACGGCGTTGCGGGTGAAAGACTTGGACTTGAGAGCGTGCTTGAACATGCGGAAGTCGTTTCCTCTCCCACGCCTGCGAAGTAAGCTGTCGGATTCGGGCCGGAAAGTAGCCCTACCACCGGAAGACCTTCGTCGTCTCCAGGAGGATTCACCCCGAGCCGCGGCGGCCGGAAAAAGCGGGCCGCTTCGGCGGAAGATGGGTCCTCCGCTCCAGCCCTAAGGGTTTGATTACCGCGGGGCCGAAGGGCTGGATTCGGCGTACTCGACCCCGGTGTCCGGAAACCCGGACGCCTTCGACGGTAAACAGGACTTCAACCCAAATTCAAATTTAAAGAGGGTGCGCAGGATCACATAGACCCATTGTGAGATCGGAATTACCGAACGTATTGGTTTTGCCCGTATTCATCACTGAGGGTGCGATAAGTCTGCCTAGGGGTAGTGTGCCTGTTTCGCTATGCGCGGTGCGTAGTCGCTCGGATGCACTGTGCACGCGCCGTTCCGTGAGCCCTCGATGAGCCCCGCGCCCGCCGAATCGACGGCCGTGTCCTAGTGCCAGAACGCAATCGCGCGCCTACTGTGGACAGGTAGCCAACGGCACCCCCCGGTTCCCGCCCTAGGAGCGTGGTTCTTGATGGCATCCGTCGCCGCTCCAGCCCCCACTTCGCACCCTGCCACCTCGCCGTTCTACGGCCCGGACTTCGGCGCCCTCGTCCGTGCTGATCCGCAGATCGCCGGGATCGTGCTGGACGAGGTCGAGCGCCAGCGGAGCAGCCTGCAGCTGATCGCCAGTGAGAACCCGACCTCCCCGGCGGTGCTCGCGGCCCTCGGTTCCGTGCTGTCCAACAAATACGCCGAGGGCTACCCCGGCCGCCGTTACTACGGCGGCTGCGCCGAGGTGGACCGCGCGGAGCGGCTCGCCGTCGAGCGGGCCCGCGAGCTGTTCGGCGCCCAGCACGCCAATGTGCAGCCGCACTCGGGTGCGTCCGCGAACCTGGCCGTGTACGCGGCGCTGCTGCGCCCCGGCGACCGCATCCTGGCCATGGCGCTGCCGCACGGGGGACACCTGACGCACGGCTCGCCCGGCAACTTCTCCGGCACCTGGTTCCAGGCCGTCGGCTACCCGGTGCGCGAGGACACCGAGCTGATCGACTACGACCGGGTGCGCGAGCTCGCCCGCGCCCACCGGCCCCGGATGATCATCTGCGGGGCCACCGCGTACCCCCGGCTGATCGACTTCGCCGCGTTCCGGCAGATCGCCGACGAGGTGGGCGCGCATCTGATGGTGGACGCGGCGCACTTCGCGGGTCTGGTGGCCGGCGGGGCGGTGCCCTCGCCCGTCCCACACGCCGACGTGGTCACCATCGCCACGCACAAGACACTGCGCGGCCCGCGTGGCGGCGCGATCCTGTGCAAGGCCGAACTAGCCGACACGATCGACCGGGCCGTCTTCCCCTTCGCCCAGGGCGGCCCGTTGATGCACGCTGTCGCCGCGAAAGCGGTGGCGTTCAACGAGGCGGCCACCCCCGAGTTCGCGAGCTACAGCAGGCAGGTCGTCGCCAACGCGCGCGCCCTGGCCTCCGCGCTCGCCGAGGAGGGGATGCGGCCGGTCACCGGCGGCACCGACACCCACCTGGCCCTACTTGATCTGCGCGGTATCCACATCGCCGCGGGCCGCGGGGTGAGCGGTCGCGAGGCGGAGCAGCGGTGCGAGCGGGCGAAGATCATCCTCAACCGCAACTGCATCCCTTATGACACCGCCAAGCCCATGCTCTCCTCGGGCATCCGGGTCGGCACGGCCGCGGTGACCACGCAGGGCATGCGGGAAGAGGAGATGAAGGTGATCGCCAACCTGGTCGCGCGCGCCGTGCGCAGCCCGGAGCCCGCGGTGGCCGAGGAGGTAGCCGAGCTGGTGACCCGCTTCCCGCTCTACTCGACGAATTAATAGGTAACGAGCGCCGAAATCTCGGTGCCGGGACGATATTCGGATCCCCACGCCCTCGCCGGCCGCCGTCTTCCGACCGCAGCCGGCGAGGGCGTGTTGAGGGGGCGGGCGGGCCGTGCCAGCGCAGCGTGTCAGGCGCGGCGTACTGGCGAAACCGCCTCTGGTCCGGACTGCGTCTGTCTGCGAAAGGGTGGCGGTGAGGCTACCCTGAAGCTCCGTACGTGAGTCTCCGGTCCGGAAGGCGGCGAGCAGTCCTCGATGCGCGAGTATCTGGCCGTGCTGATGATCGCCTGGGTGACCACCTACCTGGTCACCGGGCCGGTCCGCGAGGTTGCGATCCGCTTCGGCGCGATCACCGCGCTGCGCGAGCGCGACGTGCACTCCACCCCGACTCCGCGGCTCGGCGGCGTGGGCATGTACCTCGGCCTGCTGGTGGCCCTGCTCACGGCCTCGCGCATGCCGATGATGCAGACCTGGTTCTTCGACGGCGCCAAAACGGTGCAGGCGCTGCTGATCGGCTCGGCCATGCTGATGGTGATCGGCGTGGTGGACGACCGCTGGGGCGTGGACGCGGTGATCAAGCTGGCCGGGCAGACGCTGGTGGCCTCGATCATGGTGCTCATGGGCGTCCAGCTGACCTGGATCTCGGTGCCCGGAGTCGGGATCGTGAGCCTCGAGCCCAATCTGGCCGTGACCGTCTCCGTGCTGCTGATCGTCGGCATGATCAACGCGGTGAACTTCGTGGACGGGCTCGACGGCCTGGCCGCCGGCATGGTCGCGATCGCGGCGAGCTGCTTCTTCGTCTACGCCTACCGGCTGCAGAACGGCTACGGCATCAGCACGATCACCCCGGCCGCCACCGTCTCGGTCATCCTGATCGGCGTGTGCGTCGGCTTCCTCTGCCACAACTGGTCGCCGGCCCGGATCTTCATGGGCGACTCGGGATCGATGATGATCGGCATGCTGTTGGCCGTGATCACCATCCTGGAGTTCGGCCAGATCGACCCGGACCAGCTGAAGTTCGTGGCCGGCTCGACGAGTACCGCCACCTACAAGGCGATCCCCGGCGTGCTGCCGCTTGTGCTGCCCTTCTGCGCGGTGGCCCTGCCGGTCGCGGACACGATCATGGCGGTGGTCCGGCGCACCAGGGCCGGGCGCTCGCCGTTCTCCGCGGACGCCGAGCACATGCACCACCGGCTGCTGCAGATCGGGCACTCTCGGCGCCGCGCGGTGCTGATCATGTACTTCTGGTCGGCGCTGATCTCCTTCACCGTGGTGATGTTCTCCGTCTCCACGCAGAGCCGGCCGATCGTGCTCGGCGCGATGGGCCTGATGCTCCTCGGCCTGGTGCTGCTGCTGCTTCCGCAGGCCCGCAAGCACCTGGACGACCGGGCCGGGCGCACTGCCTCGGCCCGGGCCCGCGGCCGGCACGCGGCCCGTGAGGAGAGCGCGCCGCGCGATCTCGTGCGCAGCGGCTCCGGATCCGGATCAGGCTTCGACGATCCGCCGCCGCCGGCCTCCTGACCTGGGCGTATGGTGGAGTGATCCATACCACGTACCCCTGTGGAAGACGAGCACTGCCTCTTGTGATAGGTTTCACGAGCAGAAAGAGGACCCGATCGGAGCAGCCCCTTACCGGGCCGCAGCACCCGGATCCGGGCCTGAAACCGAGTGAGTAAAGCCGAATCCCCGGCAGCCACCTGATGACCGCCCCGGAGACTGAAATGCAGGCCGAAGACGTCCGCGCGCTACGGCAGACTGCCGTACCCACGGCGCTTGTCGGCGTCCTCTGCATGGTCGTCGGCGCGATAGTCGCGGGCGGCAAGGGAGCGCTTGGAGCACTGCTCGCGCTCGTCGTGGTGAACGTCTTCTTCGTCATCTCAGCCTTCGTCGTCGCGCGCGCCGCCAGGGTCAACCCGCAGGCGATGATGATCGCCGCCCTCAGCAGCTACATGGTCAAGATCCTGGCCCTCGCGGTGCTGCTGCACAGCTTCCAGAACACCACGCTCTTCAACGGGCGCGTCTTCGGCTTCTCCGCGATCGTGCTGATCCTGATGTGGAGCGGCATGCAGGTGCGGGCCATGGTCACCAGCAAGATGCTCTACGTGGAGCCGCGCCCATGAGCGCCCGCTCCCGCCACGCCGTCGCCCGGACGAGCCACCGCGCCCGTCCCGGGCACTCTCGGTCAACGCGCGCCGGGAGTTCACAGAGCCGCCGGCGCGGCGAGCAACTGTGCCGCGAGCACGCCGGAGCACGTATCGGCGCGGGTGATGAGCCCGACGACCCAAAGCCCCGGTGCTATCGGCGGCGGGAAAGATGAGCCCGACGACACCGTGAGATCCAAGACTCCTGCTGAGCCGGATCCGCGCGAGTCGGACGAGGCCAGGGCCGAGCGCGAGCGCATCGAGGCCCAGCAGATGGACGCCACCCTGTGGTCGATCGTCGGCCACATGGCGGCCTCTCTGCTGGTCTACGGTGGCCTCGGCTACCTGCTCGGCCGTTGGCTGGGACATCCGATCCTGCTGCTGTTCGGCCTGCTGTTCGGCATGGTCGTCTCCCTGGTCTACACGATCTGGCTGGCCAACCGCGCCGGACGCAAGGACTGAGCGGACCGACCGTGCCCGGCCCCCCCACGCATCCCCGCGGACACCGCGGACGAACCAGCCCATGCCAGACCTTCAGAGTCATCGAGGACAGATGGTGACCCAAATGCCCAAGGCCGAAGGAGTGAACCGGTGAGTGCGATCGCGAGTACCGTGCTGCTCGCCAGTAGCGACTGCTCCGAGACCAGTTCTCACGCAGGAACCAACTGCGGCTTCCGAGCCCCGTCGCTCAGCAGTTTCGACTTCCAGGCGCTCTTCCACATCGGGAGCATCGGCTTCTACAAGCCGATGCTGCTGGCGCTGATCAGCGCCGCCATCGTGGTGACGTTCTTCTGGTCCGCCTTCCGGCGGCCGAAGCTGGTGCCGCGCGGTGTCCAGAACATCGGCGAGATGGGCTACCTGTTCATCCGCGACCAGATCGCCCGGCCGATGATCGGCAAGACCGGCGACCGCTTCGTGCCCTTCCTGGTCACGTTGTTCTTCCTGGTCTGGACGATGAACCTGATGGAGATCATCCCCATCGCGCAGATGCCGGTGACCGCGTTCGTCGCCTTCCCGGCCTCGCTGATGATCATGACCTACGTCACCTACTGGTACCAGGCGATCAAGCACCAGGGCTTCTTCGGCTTCCTGAAGAACGTCGTGCCCAAGGGTGTGCCGTGGCCGGTGCTGATCATCCTGGTGCCGGTGGAGTGGCTGCGGGTGTTCCTGATCCAGCCGTTCACCCTGATGGTCCGGCTGTTCGCGAACATGTTCGCCGGACACTTGCTGCTCGCCACGTTCACCCTGGCCACCTGGTACCTGGCCAGCAGCACCTTCAGCGCGCTGTTCGCCGCGGGCTCCGCCGTCATGGTGGTCATCCTCACCGCGTTCGAGATGCTGATCCAGGCTCTGCAGGCCTACATCTTCACGATGCTCACCGCCCAGTACATCGGCGAGGGCGTCTCGGCCGCTCACTGAGCGGCCACCGAACCACCGAATCCCCCCAAAGCCAACCGGCGGGTCCGTCCGACCGGTTCGACGAGAAGGAAACACTCAAATGTCTGCTGTTCCGCAGGTTATCGAAGCCGCCGGCGTCTCCGGTTCCCTCGGCTCCGTCGCCTACGGCCTCGCGGCCATCGGCCCGGGCGTCGGCATCGGCCTGATCTTCGGCCACGGCGTCGAGGCGATGGCCCGTCAGCCCGAGGCCGCCGGCATGATCCGCACCAACATGTACATCGGCTTCGCCCTGACCGAGGCGCTGGCGCTGCTCGGCATCGTCATGCCGTTCGTCTTCGGCAAGTAGCAGCCCTCGCGGCCGAAGAGTCGAAGAAGGAGGCATCACCGTGGCATCAGTCACCAACCTGGCCGACAGCTCGGTCAACCTCGGCAACCCGATTCTGCCGGAGTGGCCCGAGCTGATCATCGGTGTCATCGCGTTCGCCATCGTGTTCTACTTCCTGGCGACCAAGCTGCTGCCGAACATCCGCAAGACGCTGGACGAGCGCACCGAGGCGATCGAGGGCGGCCTGCAGCAGGCCGAGCTCGCCCAGGCCGAGGCCGCGCAGGTCAAGGCCGACGCCCAGCAGCAGCTCGCCGACCTGCGGCACTCCACCGCGGACATCCGGGCCAAGGCGCAGGCCGAGGGCGCGGCGCTGGTGGATCAGGCCCGCACCGAGGCCAACGTGCAGAAGGAGGCCATCATCGCCTCCGGACACACCCAGCTCGAGGCCGACCGCAACAGCGCGGTCAACCTGCTGAAGGCCGACCTCGGCAAGCTGGCCACCGAGCTCGCCGACAAGATCGTCGGGGAGCGCGCGCAGGACGCCGCGCTGCAGGAGCGGATCATCGACCGCTTCCTGGACGAGCTCGACGCCAAGCTGGGCGCGACCCAGAAGGTGGGCTGACCATGCGTGGCGCTAGTCGGGAGTCGCTCGCCGCGGCGCGCGAGTCCCTGGCGGCCCTGACCGCGGTCCCCACGACCGACGTCACCGCGCTGTCGGACGACCTGGCCGCGATCGCCGCGCTGCTGGACTCAGAGGTCTCGCTGCGCCGGCTGCTGACCGACCCGGCCCGTCCGGGCGAGCAGCGCGCGTCGCTGGTGGCCGAGCTGCTCGGCGGCAAGGTCGGCGAGCACGCGGTCGAGCTGCTCTCCGGCGTGGTGCGCAGTCGCTGGTCGCGGCCGCGCGACCTGGCCGACGGGGTGGACGAGCTCGCCGTGGAGGCCGAACTGGCCCTCGCGGAGCGGGCCGGCACCCTGGACGCCGTCGAGGACGACCTGTTCCGCTTCGGCCGGATCCTGGCCGCCGAGCCCGAGCTGGCCGTGGGCCTGAGCGAGCGGGTTCCGTCCCGCCAGCGCTCCGGTCTGATCGACTCGCTGCTCGCCGGCAAGGCCACCCCGTCCGCGGTGCGGCTGATCCAGCGCGTCGTGGTCAATCCGCGGGGCGAGTCGGTGCTCGACGGCGTGCAGCGGCTGAGCGCGATCGCCGCGTCGCACCGGGAGCGGCTGACCGCTCTGGTGACCGCGGTGGTCCCGTTGACCGAGGCGCAGCGCGACCGGCTCACCCGGATCCTCTCGCGGGGATACGGCAAGCAGATCCGGCTGAACGTCGAGCTCGACCCCGAGCTGATCGGCGGGATGACGATCCGCATCGGCGACGACATCATCGACGGTTCGCTGGCGGGCAAGCTCGCCGAGGCGGGCCGCGGCTTCGCG
>Ga0185299_10004397_pt1 | contig 17091 bp, 14 predicted proteins | sample PaiPotPPA55metaG_FD_128002 | JGI IMG/M metagenome (GOLD analysis project Ga0185299, IMG submission 128002) | Iron sulfur acid spring bacterial and archeal communities from Banff, Canada, to study Microbial Dark Matter (Phase II) - Paint Pots PPA... ...
TCAGCGTGCTCATAAAGGTGCGTGCCATCAAAAAAACTCAGCCCATGCGCATCTCGCGGAAAATGCGCCGGCGTCCAGTCCAGAAAGACGCCAATTCCTTCTTGGTGGCAGCGATCCACGAAAGCCATAAAGTCTGCCGGCGATCCGTACCGCGGCGTCACCGCGTAATAGCCAACCGTCTGATACCCCCACGACCCGTCGAATGGATGCTCCATGATCGGCAGCAGCTCGATATGCGTGTAGCCCAGCCGCTTCACGTAGGGAATCAGTTCCTCCGCCAGTTCGCGATAGGTGAGCCACCGGTTTCCTTCAGAAGCTTTCCGTCGCCAAGAACCCGCGTGCAGCTCGTACACCGTCATCGGTGCATGCTGCCAGTCCCGCGCCGCGCGAGCTTCCATCCACTGCGCATCGTTCCATTCGTAGGTATCAATGTTGCTGACCACCGACGCGCTTTTCGGCCGCAACTCGGCCGCAAATCCGTAGGGATCGGATTTCAGCCGCACAAAATTCCCGTAGCGCGAACGTATTTCGAACTTATACAGCGCGCCTTCGTCCAGCCCGGGAATAAAAAGCTCCCAAATCCCGCTCACGCCGCGATTCCTCATGGTGTAAACGCGCCCGTCCCAAAAATTGAAATCGCCCACCACGCTCACGCGTTGGGCGTTCGGCGCCCACACCGCAAAATGCACGCCTCGCACGCCATTAATTTCCCGCACGTGCGCGCCCTGTTTTTCGTACTTCAGGTAGTGCGTGCCTTCGCCCGAAAGATACAAGTCGTAGTCGGTAAGCAGCGGCGGAAACGCGTAAGCATCGTAACCCTCCCACGAATTTCCATCCGCAAAACGAAAATGCAAACGGTACTCCGTCGGCGAGACCGGCTCGCCGCGGCCTGGAACAGCGGCAATCGAAGACAGTGCAGGTTTGCTCTCGCTCGAATCGGCAGCGGTGAGCACAACCACCGCCTCTTCGCGCAAAGCCGCAGCCCACGAAGGCGCCAGGCCTTCAAACACGCCATCGGAATGAACTTCCATCATCGGCTGCGCTTCCGGATTCCTGCGCCACAATATACTTGCTTCTATGGCCCCAGGCCGGAACGCGCGAACCACCAGCACACCTTTCCCATCGCGCTCGATCCAATGCGGGCCTAGAATCTTCGACGCATCCTCCGCTTCGCCGCGCACGATCCGTTCAACCTCTTCGCGCAGACTTGCGCCGGTCGTCTTCACTGCGTCCGATGGTTTGTCTTTCTGTTCCATGCGTGTACTTGTGAATGTTAACACTTCCGGCACGCCTTATTCTGACGCGTAAGCCTTGCTCGGTCGTTGTCGGACTATTTGAAGCGGAATATCGCAATAGGCTGGGCTGTGGACTGCTCGCGACGGGGATTTGGAGCCGTACGGCGGAACAGACCGTAAAATCGGAAGCTGACTTACGATGGACCCTATGGACCCTATGGACCCTTCAGCCACTGGACTTCGTTCCCATTCCTCGGTACGCTACCCGCACCCGGGGCGCACAGCGGGGACCATCCTAAGAAGGAGATCGTTCATGAGAAATATCTCTCGCTCCATTTTCGTTCTACTCGCGCTGTCGCTGTTCTCCGGGGCAAGCGCCGTCCGTGCGCAAGACGCCGCGAAAAAAACAAAGACCCCGAGCGAAGCCGTCCTCGAAGGCTGGAATGACGTTGGCAACCGCCTCATGGCTATGGCCCAAGACTGGGCCGAAGACAAATACACCTACAAACTCACTCCCAACGTTCGCTCTTACCAAGAAGTTCTCTTGCACGTAGCGGGCTCGAACTATGATTTCTTGAATCAGGTAAGTGGCTCGAAAATGGGCGAAGCGTCAAACGATCCTGCGGTCATGAATTACAAGACTAAAGCCGCCACCGTCGAGTACCTGAAGAAATCCATCACCGACGGGGCTGCGGAAATCCAAAAGGAAGGCGACGCGGGTGTGCTCAAGCATCTCGATTACTGGATTGGCTATATAGAGCACATGGGCGAACACTACGGCTTACTGGTCGCCTACTATCGCGCCAGCGGCCAAATTCCACCGGAGTCGCGCCCCAAAAAGTGACGACCTGACGAGGGCCGTCATCCCGAGCGGTTCACGCGAGGGATCCGCTTTTCGAGTCATCGTTTGGCTAAGCGCAATTGCGTGCGCTCGAAGGGCATCGGGTGTATAAGTGTGCTCATCCGGGCGGTCAATACGGAAATCCCTTATCGGCTTGTCGATGCGCGTTTGAATGAATTCGTACGCGGATGCGTCGTTATCGGCCTGCCGTACTCAGAGATTGTCAATGCAAAACCCTCTTCATTGCGCGCTTGCGTCACTTGTTGCAGGCCTGGTGATTTTGTCCGCGCCGGGATCAGCTCGAGCGCAGGATGATGCTGCCAAGGTCTACAAAGCACGCTGCGAGCTATGCCATTCCGCCGATGGCAGCGGCAATTCGCCCATAGGCAAATCGCTCAAGGCCAAGGATCTCCGCTCGGACGAAGTCCAGAAGATGTCCGACGCAGAGCTGGCCGAAATTATTGCGAAGGGCAAAGGGAAGATGCCTGCGTTCGGATCGAAACTGCCGCCCGCTACCATCCAATCGTTAGTTGCCTATATTCGGCAGATGGCGAAAAAATAAAATTCCCTTGAGAATCCCCGCGCGACGCGAGAGAGCTGATGACAGTGATTGCCGATCTTTCCCGGCCGGAATCTGAAAAGCGACGTTCGTTCCTGGGAGCCTTGCTTGCCCTGGGATCCTTCTGCGTCGGCGCGCTGCTCGCTGTGCCGTTAATTCGCTTTACACTGTTTCCTCTGATCCGTCGTACCACGCAGCTCAAAGGTTCGCTGGTCGGACCTATTCGCGATTTCTCATCGCTCAACGAGCCTGTGGCGCGAACCATTCAGATCGAACAAGTGGACGGTTGGCGCAAAGCAGTCTCCGAGAAAACAGTTTACGTAACAAAAGGCGATGGAGCAGTGCCGCGCGTTTTCTCCTCCGTATGTCCGCACCTGGGTTGCACGGTGCCTTGGGTGGGTGCTAAGAACGAATTTATCTGTCCCTGTCACGGTGCCACCTTCTCCCCGGACGGAAAGCGTGTTAGCGGGCCATCGCTGCGTGACATGGACGAGCTCGAATCTCAGATCCGGGATGGCCAACTCATAGTGCGCTTCCAGTATTTCCGCCAGCTCGTTGCGGACAAAGAAGTCATAGGCTGAAGGATTGGCAGATTATGGCCTCCACTGACGAGCAAGATACTTCTTCACAAAATATTGAAACCGGCTTTCGCGGATGGCTGAATCGTCGCACCGGCCTGGACACTCTGCTCCGCACCGCGCTCTACGAACCGATTCCCGGAGGCGCTCGGCTCGCCTACATATTCGGTTCCGGCCTGTTGTTCATTTTCATTTCGCAAATCATCACCGGAGTTTTCCTGGCGCTCTATTACGTCCCCTCTGCCGACCACGCGCACACCACAGTCGCTTACATTACCAAGAGTGTCACCGCCGGTTCCTTCCTTCGTAGTCTCCACTTCTACGGCGCGAGCGCGATGGTTGTGGTCCTGCTGCTTCACCTGTCGCAAACATATATTTATGGAGCCTACAAAGGCAGGCGCGAGTTGCTTTGGCTCTCTGGTTGCGTGCTTTTCGGGCTCATCCTGGCCATGGCCTTCACCGGCTACTTGCTTCCCTGGGACCAGCGGGCCTACTTCGCCACTGCCGTGGGAACCAATGCGGTCAGCGAAGTCCCGCTTGTGGGCGAAAGTTTGAAGCGTTTGATTCGCGGCGGCACCGACATGGGGACGCTCACCATCTCGCGCTTCTTCGTAGCGCACGTTTTTCTGATTCCGGCGTGCATTTTTATTTTGGTTGCGTCGCACATTTTTCTTTTTCGCAACGCCGGGGCCGCCGGCCCATTCACCGAAGATCCTTACCACCCCAAGCAAAAAACAGAGCTTTTTTATCCGCGCCAGGTGCTGATGGATCTTTCTCTCACCGCCCTATTGATTATTGGCCTCGGATTGCTTTCTTTTTTCGTGCCCACCACGCTGGGACCTGCCGCCAATCCGGCCGATCCGCAATATATTCCGCGCCCCGAATGGTATTACCTGCCCATTTTTCAGTGGCTGAAATACTGGCATGGCGCGGCTTCCGTCGTTGGCATCCTGGTTATTCCGACAATTCTAGTTTTGGCCGTGATCGCTCTTCCTTTTCTCGATCGCAGCATCGAACGCCGCCCCTGGAAGCGTCCTGTGGCCATGGGCGCCTATGCCTTCGTCATGTTCACATTGGTAGGATTGGGTCTTCGCAGTGAGTACTTGGACAAGCACGACCCGTCCGTCGCCCAACAACTCACCAAGCAAGAGCAGGAAGAAAAAGACTACATGCGCAAACCGTTCGAACCCGAGCTTTCTTCCGCTTCGCTGGCCGCCGCTAACGTGGCTCTGGCCGATCCGCTGGCAGCCAAAGGCAAGACTATCTTCGAAGCCCAATCCTGCAACGCCTGCCATGGAGACGGCGGCATCGGCACCGCCGCAGCGCCTGCTCTAATCGGCGCGGGCGCAAAGTTTTCGCCGGATCAGCTAGAGAATCTCTTGAAACACCCAACCGCGAAGATGACTGCAGGCGGCATGCCCGCCGTAGATTTGCCCGATGCCGATCTGAAAGCCCTGATCGCCTATCTCGGAAGTCTCAAGTAGGCTGGTGTAGCTGTGCTGACAAAGTCTTTCAAATGACTTCCAAGCAGCTCACCTGGATGAGCACCACAACTAGCACCGGAGAAAACGGGCGCTGCAGGAAGTATTAGCAGCCCCGGCGTAACTCTTTTCATTTGTGTTGGTGCCCAAGAGAGGACTCGAACCTCCACTCCCTTGCGAGAACTAGCTCCTGAAGCTAGCGCGTCTGCCAATTCCGCCACTTGGGCAATTCTTGCGGCGATACAACGAGGCTCAACCATATTGCCGCGTGGCCCATGGTTTGTCAACGAAGCACAGCGGGTGACGGGAATCTTGACCCTTGGGCGCACGACGCTTAAAGTAAATGCTCCGGCCTGCGAATCGAGGAGCAAATTATGGCATCCGCCCGCGCGATGATCGAGCGTCGCCGCTCAAGCCGCCTCTTGATACGAATCCCCGTGCAGGTTTTTAGTGATGCCAGCTTTGGGCAACCTCTCGATACGCCGGCTGAAGCGATTACGGTCAGCCGCTTCGGCGCTCTGCTCCGCGCCCCTCTATCCCCCGCACTTGGGTCTCGGATTGAGGTGCTGAACAGAGTTTCTCAGGAAACTCAGGAATTTCGCGTTATTCGGGTGCAGGTTACAGATGACGGTACTTTCGAGTTGGGCATTGAAATCCTATATCCCGTGAAGGACTTCTGGCACGTACATTTCCCTGACGAACAGTTCGCCTAACCCCTCCCATTCCTTGTAGTGCTATAATCCCGCCAATACCACTTCCGATATGGGCCCGCTTGGCCGGCTCATCTTCGCTTCACGCCGCCTTGGGCGGGCACGGGGAGATAACCATGGAGGAGCTCGGAACCACGCTTTTCAGTCTGCTGGTCGGTTGGGCTGTCGTTACCACCGTGCTTATCTGTATGCTGATTTATCGCGCGATGCTGGGAGCCCACGAAGACGATCAAATCTTCCTCGACAAGGCAGGGGATTCCATGGCTCAGGAACAACGCCTGATTGTCGCTCGAATCGAGAGGCTGGGCACTCCTATCAAGTTGTTGATCACCGCCTCGATTGTGCTGCTGTTGATAATTGCCGGGATATGGCTCTGGCGAGGATATAAGAACTTCTGAATCCGCAAAGTTACCCTAGCTTTCGCTGAAGCGAGGCAACGCTGTTGGCATGCACTCGGTTTCTTTTACTGCTTCGGCGCTTCCGTCGGAGAAGTCGGAGTAACCGGGCCCGGAGTAGCCGGTGGTTGCTGCCCGCCTGTTGATTGTTCACAAAGCTGCGACGTATGGTTGTGAACGATCAGCCAATTGTCTCCTACTTTATTCAGCACGAGCGTCGTCTGACCGCGGATTCCATAAGGTTTCCCGCGAAAGACTGAGCTGAATTCCCATTGATAAGATGCCCAGGCTACGTCCGCATGCACAAAGATATTCGTGTTGCGTCGGATCAGCTGCATGCCCTGAAACGCCGCGCGTTGCTGTTGATAGCCACTTAGGTAATTCTGCCAGCCTAATATCGGCGGCCCGTAAGTTCCGCTGACGAAGGTCACATTGTCCGAATAATATTTGTGCATGGCCTCGACATTTCCCACCTGAAACGCGCCCAACATTTCTCCGATGTCATGATCGATTTGGTCGGAAACAGGAAGAGGAATCCCTTGGATGGGCGTGGTGTCCGGCTTCTTATTCTTGTTTTTCTGGCCCCAAGCCCCCGAGGAAATGATCAGAATTAAGGCAGTTCCGGCGAGGAGCCGCAGTCCGCTCCTGGAAGCCTTGCGCGCGCATGATTTCCAATTCTCCCGAAAAATCATTCCGGTTCACCACATGCAAACTTCCGTTGTGAGTTTTTCATAAGTCCTTCTCCAGTCCGACTGGGAGAATATCACGAAGAAAAATTATGCGGCAGCTGGACATTGCAGAGTGTGTTCATAAGGAAGCACTCGGCGGCGAAAATTCACTTATTTAGTTGGGGGCTCGCAGGCAACACGAAATCCGTAATCGGCGTACTGAAAGTCAGGAGGAATGCTTGACCGCGCGGAGCAACGCGACACCTTAGTGAAGTGCCGCCACGAACCACCTCGCGAAGAACGCCGCGCTGGCTGTCTCGATTCGCCCGGCGCAATATCCGGCCCTCGAGGATTTCGTTCCGCCGACACTCGGTAGTAATCTGCGTCAAACCAGTCCGCACACCACTCGTGAATGTTTGCGCCGATATCACAAAGGCCATAACCGTTTTTTTCCGCGCCTCCTACCGGTTCTGGCCCCGTCTTCCAGCGCGCAGTATAGTTTGCGAGAGATTCGGGAGGTTCATCTCCCCAGGGGAACAATTTCTGCTCCAGACCGCCGCGTGCGGCGTATTCCCATTCCGCTTCCGTAGGTAAGCGAAAACGCTTCTGCGTCATCCCCCGGAGCCATGAGCAATACTCCATGGCATCAAACCAAGACGGTGCTACGACCGGTTGTAAAGGAGCGGAGAAATTTGGATCGTCCCAATGTAGAGGTTTGCGATGCTGCGTTGCGGCAAGAAATTGCGCGTACTCGGCGTTCGTAACCTGACAAGCGCCCAAGCAGAAGGAGTCTATCCAAACGCGATGTACCGGCCGCTCATTATCCTGGCCCGCATGGCTGCCCATAAGGAAGCAGCCCGCGGGAATCTGGATCGTGCGCGGAGCTATGAATTCGTCGCGCGCTCCTGTTTGGATCAGGTCAGTTTTTTGCGGCTGCATGAGGGGTTTGGCTCAGCAAATTAATGAATAGCCGATAAGCACCCGGCACTCCCGCCGGAAGCTCGCGGAAAAACGACAGACCAGTGTAAATGTACAAACCTTTTCCCGCTCGGGCGGTCACGAGCGCCCCAGCCACCTCCGGCTCGTTAAAGTCTTTTAGCCCCAGAAGCGCCTGATAACGTGGATCAAAGGTGCCCCAAAAATATAAGCCGCGCTCCTGTTCCCATCCCTGGAAATCCGCGGGGGTAATTTTATTCGGCGTATTCATCAGCGGGCTGTCTGGCGCAAGAAATCGCACGGGAGAATTCGGGTCGGTCACGCGCGCGACTTTGTCTCCCATCTTCGCAGGGTACGGCGCCGGCAGTTCCTTGTCCCAGGCAAAATCCCGTTGATATTGCACTAGAAGCGTTCCACCTCGATCCACATAGTCCAGCAACCGTTGATTGGCGCGCATCAGATCGGGACGAAGCTCGTAAGCGCGGATGCCCACGGTAACCGCGTCGTACTGGTTTAGATCGCCGAAGGCCAGAGCTACTTCGTCGAGCAAATCCACTTGAATACCCAGCTGCCGCAGGATTTCGGGAAGCGGATCATTTTCCGCTGCGATGTATCCGACTCGTAGGTTCGCGGGAACATTTAGATCCAGCACATGCACGGTAGCATCAGACGGCTCGCTCCAATTCCGGGTTGGAAGAGTTGGAATGGGCTCCAGGGAGGTTCTAAATGTTTTTCCTCCAATTCGCGCGTAAGGATGCAGAGCATAAGACCCCGGGAGTGTTTGAACCGGCGGCGCCGCGATGAAACGGATCAATTGGTCGCCAGTGGAGGGGAAATCCAGCGGCGCGATTGGCTGCGCCTTCCATCCGTCCGGCGCATCCACTCCCACCTCCACTTTTGCCGGCTTCGTCCCGTGATAGCGAATGCGGGCGAGCAGCTTCACCGGCTCTGATGCTCGCTGCACGGGAACCATCACTTGCTGCGGCTCGACTGTGAGCGTCAGCGCCGCAACAAGCTCGAGTGGGTATGTTGCGACGCCTGTAGTCGTTGCCTGCACGGACTGCACTGGCTTCTCGATCGCAAATCGATACGAACTCCAAACAGCGGTTAAGGCTACGCGTACAAGCGGTAGCGGAAACGGCCGGATAGCGTCTTCTGGCGAACCAGGCGCTTTAGCATCAGGCGGAATTGTAATCTTGAAATTCTCGCTTTCGCTATCGTGCTTGGTTTCTTCTTTCGTTGCAGTCCAGCCCGTGGGGACTTCCAGACTGTTTACATCGAGAGTCCATTTCACGGGGACGATCGGTTTTCCAACGGTGACCTCCACAGACAAGTCCTCACCAGCCACTAGTTCGTGGCGGTCCGCCTGTGCTTCGAACGGAAGCGCTACTTCTTCCGCTAATGCTCGATCGATCCGTTCGCTCGCGCGCTGCAACTCCCACAACGAGAACGAAGTTTCTTGGTTGGCTCGATCTGCCATCGCATTTCTGGAAATCTCATTCCTTAAAGCTCCAATTTGCAGTCCGGCCTGGGCCAGAGAAGTGGCGGCATCGGTACGCCGCATTGAACGAACCGCTGCAAGCGCTGCTTTCAAGTCTGCATCGGCGGCGGTGAGCCGCGTAGCCATGGACGCTTGCAGCGAGGGAAACCTCGCGCTGAGCGAGGTGAGAGGCTCTGCTAGCAGCCTAGCGTCGAACTTCCCGGCCGTTCCTTTCTCGTTTTCTGCAACCAGATAAATAGGGCGGCGGAAAAATACGTTTCCGAAAAACGCCGGCGTGCCCTGCGAGCGGTGCAACGAATGTCCTTCCATACCCATCTCGGTATAGCTCTTGCCCCAAAGCGGCGAAACATCGCTAACGGGCAGCTCCACGGCATCAGGTGTTTTTTCTCGCGCCAGCCGAACTTCCAGGGTTACCTTCCACCGAGCCAGCCCTTCTGAGATCTGGTCGGGAAACATTTTGGGATCAGCGGCCGCGGCCACCGCCTGCGGAGTTAGCATGCCGCTCGCCTGGTGCTGGCCATGTCCGGAATGCACGCCGCCCCATCCGTTGATCACCACTTGCGGCCGGTACGTGCGAATTGCCCGCACCATATCTTCCAGCGCGATGTTGTCCCAGATTTTCATGGTTTGGTCGGCGCTCTTCGAAAAACCGAAGTCCGGCGCACGTGTGAAGAATTGATGCACACCATAGTGTTCTCCCGCGGCAAGCAATTCTTCCGTACGAATCACTCCCAGCGCGCCGCCTTGTTCCGAACCGATCGCATTCTGTCCGCCTTGGCCACGAGTAAGGGTTAGCAATCCAACGTCGGCGTTGAGCCCGCGCGACAGGTAGGTCAAAAGGCTGGACCATTCGTCATCAGGATGCGCGGTCACAAAGAGAATTCGAGTGGTCACTCGCGATTTATTGATGGCCTCGATGGTATCGGCCAGCGACTGGCCCGTTCCCCGCGGACTCGCAGAAAGCGCGGCGACCAGCGCCAAGATTACTACCGGCAAAATTGTTCGCCACCGCGTCATCCCACAACCTCCTGAAATGGCCATTGCCGCAAAAGCCTCGCTCGGCCAAGGTATACAAGGATACCTGCTGACATTGCCGCCAGCGAGGCAAGCATCGGCGTTCGACCGGTTGAAACAAAAATCGCAATCCAGCCCGCTATCGCGATTATTACCGGAACGGGATACAAGCACATTCGAAAAGGCCAGCGCTCGGCCTTCCATCGCCGGTGAAGCAATAGCAGTCCAAATGCCTGGCCAACAAATTGGATGAGGCAGCGCATCGCCAGGATGGCGCGGATTACCGAGAAAAGATTGAAAAACAAGCAGATGAAGATCGATGCTGCGCCCAAGGCCAGCAGCGAAATGTGCGGAAAGTGCTTGGTGGGATGCACTCGCGCGAAAACCGAAAAGAAATTTCCATCTAACGCCGCGGCATATGGCACCCGTGAGTATCCAAGCGTGGCTGAAAAAATCGACCCGAATGCCAAAACTAAAATCAGCGCGGTCGCAAAAGTAGCCCAGTACATTCCAAACGTGCGTTCCACAAACAAGCTCACAACGAAGCCCGAATTCTGCGCTTCCTGCCACGGAATCACCGCCAAAATGCTGGTCTGCATCAGAAGATAAAGAATTGCGATCCCGAATATCGATAGAAATATTGCTCGCGGAATATTCCTTCCGGGATCCTTCATTTCTCCGCCCAGATTGCAGACGTTGTAATAACCGAGATAGCTGTAAACCGTTTGGACCGACGCGTGACCGAGCCCGGCGAAGAAAATCCAGGAAAAGCTCCAGGTACCGGTGGGATAGGTAAACACCCGGCTGGCATTGAAATGCGTGGCGCCTCCGTAGATCAGCCACAAGATCGTTCCCAGTACAATCACCCAAAGCACCGTCGAAATCTTTCCAATCGTCGTAATGCGCCGGTAAAGCAACACCACAGCAGCCACAATCAGTAAGAGCGCCACTGTTCTGTTGTAATTCGCCAGCGCCTCGCCGGCTCGTCCTGTGTTCGCGTGCAGCCAGAACCTAACGACCGGCATCTTGGCGGTCAAATACTTTGAATAGTCCGCGAAGCCCAGCGCACCTGATGAAATGCTAAGCGGCGCTTGGAAAAGTGTCTGCCAGATGAAAAGAAATGACAGAAGGCGTCCCCAGCTATTCGCTCCATAGGCTTCCCGCAGAAAAACGTAGCTCCCTCCGGCCTGAGGCATCGCCGCACCCAGTTCCGCCCACACGCATCCATCGACCGCCGCCAAGCCCGCGCCCAGCACCCATGCCAGGATGCACTGGGGACCACCCATCGCGCGAATGATGAACGGGATCACGATGAACGGCCCAATCCCGACCATGAAAGTCATGTTGAGTGCGGTGGCTTCGATCAGACCAAGTCCACGGTCAAGTTTTTCCGGCTCGTTCATGATTTTTAGTGTATCGGCGTAGTGCCCAGGAGACTTCAAGACGGCAAAGGATAGCAAGTTTCCGCCGTTTGCGTCCGCAACCTTCGTGATGTAGGTTATTTCTGTGAGCGTAACGTGAAAAGGGCGCGCATCGCACTATCGCTCCGTCTCGTTATAGCCCTGGCGTTCGCTGTACTGATTAGCGGATTACCGGCTCGTGCGGGAGAGCTCACGCTGCCTCCTGAGGCTACACAGGCAATGGCTAGGATGTATGACGGCGATCCCGACGCGGCCATTGTCATCGCCAAAAATCTCCAGCAATCGCAGCCAGACCATCCACTTGGATTCGTACTCGAGGCCGAAGCTCGGTGGTGGCAGACTTACTGCTCCGCCTCGGAAATCAAGTATGGGATGGTGGAAGCCTGGAAGCGCGGAAAGAAACCTGAGGACCAGGCTTATCTCAGGTTAGCCGACAAAGTGATCGAACTCGCCCAGGTTCAGACCGCCAAGAACGAGACAGCCGAGATGCATCTATATTCCGGCGTTGGCTATGCACTTAAAGCGCGGCTTCTTGCTTTGCGAAACGAAAATCACGCCGTCGCTCACGCCGGTGTTTCGGCGCGAACTGAATTCCTGCGTGCTCTTGCTCTCGATCCCGATATGGCGGACGCAACTGCCGGCCTCGGCCTCTACAACTATTACGTCGATTCCCTTTCCTCCATCGTGAAAATGCTCAGATTTTTCATGGGCATCCCTGGAGGAAATAAGCAAGAAGGCATTCGGCAGATGACCATCGGTATGGAGCGGGGCGTGCTAATCTCAATAGATGTACGTTTTTATCTCGCTGCAAATCTCCGCAGGTACGACCAAAAGTACGAGCAGGCCATAACCATCGCCGAGCCACTCGTAGCAAAGTATCCGGCCAACCCGATTTTCCTGCTGCTTCTGGGCAATCTAAATGCAGAGCTATCACGTAGCGACAAAGCTGCTGAGTATTTTCATGCCGTGTTGAATCTACCGAACCCGCAGACGACCTGTACTGATTGTACTTCTTGTTCTACCTGCGCAAGCTGCTCTTCCCGCGCGCGTGAAATAGCGAATTCCTTTCTTGCTTCACCCCATTAGCGCGGGAGCTCTCCGGACGTTACTTTTCTTTACTCCAATTCGGCTCATCAGCAAGGTCGAAACGCATCCGGAGACAAGCGCTGCGCCCCAAAGCGCCTCCGGCCCATGTCTTTCAAGCAGCATCGCGCCTAACCAAGGCCCTAGTGAAAATGCGAAGCTAAACGACATGGTGTATAACCCCATGTATTCACCGCGTCTTCCGGCGGGTGCGATTTCTGCCGCATACGCCGCACTGGCTGGCATCAGAATCATTTCACCAAAAGTCCACACCGCTACCGCTGCGAAAATTCCTACTGGCCCGCTGGCTAGCGCGAATGACCCGAAACCGATGGCGTAAAGAAACGCGCCGAGCGTCAGAGTTCGTCGGTGGGACCACTGCGCCATCGCATTGTTCAACGGAAGTTCCAGCGCAACGATCATGAGCGTATTCAGAGTGAACACAGTGCCGTAAATCGATTCCGGCAGCCGCAGATAGTGCACCAGAAAAAGAGGTACGGTCGAGCTCAATTGAAAGAAGACAAGCTGGGTAGGAATCAGCGCCGCCAGAAAATAAAGCATTCGCCGGTTTCGGAAGGCGCGCAGGTCTGCAAAGGGATGTGACGCAGGCAGCAACGAGGGCCCTTCCGCCTCGATTTCGCGCCCTAAATCTTCAGGATCATCCCACTTCGCCTCACTTGCCTGTGTGCGCCGCGTTGCGGGCCAAGCGAACATAAGAACCAGAGCGGCTAGAATCGATGTCACACCGTCGGCGAGAAACAACATTCGGAATGAGTAAAGCGCCAGGATTCCGCCAATCGCCGGACCCACGCTCATGCCCAGATTCACGGCGAGACGGCTCAGGGCAAATGCCTGTTTGCGCTGCTGGGGCCCCACCAGCTCGGAAACCAACGCGAGGCTCGGCGGCCGCACGGATTCGTTTAGGATTGCAAACGCAAACGTGATGACGAGGATGGCCGCAAAATGGTGCGCTAGCGGAAATAAAAACAGCACGATACCGGAAAGAAGAAGCGAGCCACGCATCACGAACAGGGAGCCGAACCGGTCGGTTAGCCAGCCCGAAACGGGCATGGTTAGAAGTGCGGCGATTCCGTAAACTGTAAGAGCAAGCGCAGCATGCGAAGCGGAGATTTCGAGCTCTCGCGTCAGGTACAGCACCAGGAACGGCAGCACCATTGTCCCGCAGCGGTTAACCAGAGTCGCGGCGAACAGAATCCAGATTTCTCGTGGAAGTTGTCGCAGGCCGCGCCAGGGATTCATGAGGATTTCGTCACGGACGAAGCCCCGTCCGGCAATTCAGTTTAGATGCGCGCGGCTTCTTCTTGCTCGAAGGCGTGATAGGAAGATCGGACTAGCGGACCCGCTTCAACGTGCTTGAACCCCATCGTTTCACCAAGCTGTTTGTATTCGGCAAATTCATCCGGATGGACGTACCGCTCGATCGGCAGGTGCTCGGGAGTGGGCTGCAAATATTGCCCCAGCGTGAGGATATGCGTCCCCTGCGCAGCAATCTGTTGCATCGCCTGCAGAACTTCTTCCCGCGTTTCGCCCAGGCCCAGCATCATCCCGGTTTTGGTCGCCAGTGCGGGCGCAGATTGACTGGCGCGGCGCAATAACTCGAGCGACCGTTCGTACACAGCGCCTTTGCGCACCGCCCGATATAGCCGGGGCACCGTTTCCATATTGTGGTTCAAAACATCCGGCCGCGCCGTCAAAACAGTTTCCAGTGCTCGCCAATCGCCGCGAAAATCCGGAATCAGCACTTCCACCCTGCATCCCGGGACGCGCTCGCGAATTTTTGTAATCGTGCGTGCGAAGATGTCCGCTCCGCCGTCCGGCTGATCGTCGCGGTTCACCGAAGTCACCACCGCGTACCGTAAACCCATGCGTGCTACGGCTTCAGCTACGCGCTCCGGCTCGTCTGCTTCAGGAGGGCCCAGTGGTTTTCCGCTTGGGACCGCGCAGAATCCACATGCGCGGGTGCAGATGTTGCCCAAGATCATGAAGGTCGCCGTGCGATGTTCCCAGCACTCACCCATGTTTGGGCAGCGCGCGCTCTCGCAGACCGTATGCAGGTCCAGCGTGCGCATGATCCCCTTCAGGTCCTGGTAGTTTGTTCCGCCAAAATACTTCACGCGCAGCCACGACGGCCGCGGATGTGCCGAGGGTGGAGGCGTCGGGTGGTTTGAGAGAATGGTGAAAGCAGTCGCCATTTGTCGAGTTCGAAAGAGCAATTCTACGCTGGGCCGTCCTATGAAACAACATCGGTGCCTTTTTAGGAATATTCGCGGCTCACTAGTGCGTACATTCCTTCCAACAATTCTCCACTGCGGAAACTCAAACCGTCTATCCCGAGACCGGCCACCCGTTCCGATAGGACACATGCAATAGCGCCATCTGTTGTATGTATACAACAGGGGGAAATAACTTCTCTCTATAAACCCGGTAACCCACTGATTACAAAAGTTTAAAATGACAGATAGGCGGTTACCGAAATGCTAGTATAATCACGCTCAGCGCATGCCTTTTCAACTCACGATCCAGCGGCCGGTGGAGATTGGCGGTTTGGGCCTCCACACCGCAGTCCGAAGCCACGTCCGGCTGGTCCCCGCTTCGGCCGATACAGGCATCGTATTCCGCCGCGTGGATCTCGATGGATTTGAGATCGAAGCTCACGTTCGCAACGTAGCACGCGTTAGTTATGCCACCAGCCTGATGAAACAAGGAGTGCTGCTCTCCACCGTCGAGCATGTACTGGCAGCGTTGTACTCCTGCGGCATCGACAATGTTTATGTTGAGCTGGACGCGCTGGAACTGCCGATTCTCGACGGGTCTTCGCAGCCTTATATCGATCTGCTGGCGCGCGCGGGTACACGCACTCTTCGTCGACGCCGGCGCTATATCCGGGTGACTAAGCCTCTGGAATTTTCCGATGGCGATCGCCGGATCGGAATATACCCCGCTGAGGAATTTCAAGTTCATTGCTTCGTCGATTATCACCATCCTGCTGTCGGGCCCCAGGAAGTGAAAATGATCGTGGATCGCGAATCGTTCAGCCGGGAGCTAGCTCCGGCTCGCACATTCGGGTTCATGAAGGACTTCCCGGGAATGCAGTCGATGGGTTTGATTCGTGGCGGCTCGGTGGAGAACGCCATCGTACTCGACAACGACGGCGTGTTGAACGGCCCGCTGCGATTTGCTGACGAATTCGGGCGCCATAAAGCGCTGGACCTTATCGGAGACCTAGCATTGGTCGGCCGCCCGTTGAAAGCACGGGTGGTGGCGCACAAAGCCGGCCACGCATTACACACGCAACTCGTAACCCGCCTTCTAGCTGACCGGACCTTGTGGAACGAAACGACTCAGGGTCATGAGTCGGTCCCTACAACGGAAGCTGTCGCAGTCGCCAGTTCGCTTCCCACCTGAAATGATCGCAAAAGATACCGCAATCGTATTGTTAGGCGCCGGCAAGGGGACGCGCATGCGTTCCGAACTCGCGAAAGTGTTGCATCGCGCCGGAGGACTCCCGCTGGTCGAGCACGTCGTACGTGCGTGCCAGCCGCTCAAGCCAGCCCAGTTACTGGTGGTCGTGGGACACCAAGCTGAGGAAGTTAGCGCGGTCATAACCTCCCTTGGTGCGCAAACCGTTTTGCAGCAGCCTCAGCGGGGGACCGGGCACGCCATGCAGGTCGCGCGGCGCGCCATTCGCAAAAGTGCGAAGCTCGCGATTGTGGTTCCCGGGGACGCTCCGCTGTTGCGCACCGAGACTCTCGCGGCGCTTCTTGACGCGCATCGCCGTGGCGAAGCCGCCGCCACCATTCTTACGGCCGAGCTCAACGATCCCACCGATTACGGCCGCGTCCTGCGCGATTCCGAAGGTCGAGTGCAGGCAATCGTGGAGGAAAAAAGCGCCACGCCAGAGCAGCGCGCCATACGAGAAGTGAATTCGAGCATCTACTGCTTTACGCTCGCGAAATTGTGGCCTTGCTTGGCCGCCCTGCGTCCGGAAAATGCGCATCGCGAGCTGTACCTTACCGACGTCATCGGGCTTCTGCGCCAACAAAATGAACGGGTCCTGGCCTACGTTGCGCCCGATTCACAGGAAATCCTCGGATGCAACACTCGCGCAGCCTTGGCTGACGTGGACCGCATTTTTCGTGCGCGTAAAGCTGCCGAATTGATGGAATCGGGCGTCACGATTTACCTGCCGGAAACTGTTGTGATCGATCCGAAGGTCACTGCTGGCCCCGACACGATCGTGGAGCCTGGCGTTCAGCTTTTGGGCAAAACGCGCATTGGGGCGCGCTGCAAAATCCAAACGGGCAGCATTTTGCTCGATTCTCGAATTGACGATGACGCCGTCATCGCCGCCTACTCCGTTCTGGATTCCAGCCGCGTGTGGCCTAAGGCTAAGGTCGGGCCGTTTTCCCGTTTGCGCCCGGGTTCTGATATTCGCCTGGGCGCGCACGTGGGGGGCTTCGTCGAGATTAAGAAGTCGGTCATAGGTGAGGGCGCGAAGGTGCCGCACCTCAGCTACATTGGGGATGCGACTATTGGGCGCGACTCGAATATCGGAGCGGGAACAATTACGTGCAACTATGACGGCTTCGCGAAGTACCCTACGACGATCGGCGAGGGAGTTTTCATCGGTAGCGATACCGCGCTAGTG